>Ga0315279_10002163_pt1 | contig 30333 bp, 18 predicted proteins | sample YL17G06_20_MG_FD_203694 | JGI IMG/M metagenome (GOLD analysis project Ga0315279, IMG submission 203694) | Sediment microbial communities from Yellowstone Lake, YNP, Wyoming, USA - YL17G06_20 | ecosystem: Environmental > Aquatic > Freshwater > Lake > Sediment | place: USA: Wyoming | collected...
GCGTGGACGGAAGCATGGAACTGCTTCGGGAGTTGGCCGGATTATTCTGCGCGGACTCCGCGCAGCTATTGTCCAAGCTGCGTGAGGCGATCGAGCGGCAGGACGCCCAGGCGGTGGAATCCACCGCACGTTCGCTGAAAGGAGCGGTGGGGAATTTCGGCGCCCTGCCGGCTTTCGAAGCGGCGCTGCGGCTCGAGGTGATGGGTCGTGAGGGCAACCTGAGCGAAGCGAGGACCGGTTTTCTAGTTCTGGAAGAAGAACTGCGCCGGCTTGAGTCTGCGCTCGCCGATCTTCGGAGAAAGCAGGTCAAGCCCTGAAGGTCCTTATTGCCGGCGGCGATCGCGTGCAGCAAGTGGAAGAAGCCCTGGCGCGCGTCAAGCAGCTCCAAGGGTTGCTGCCCATTTGCTCCTACGGCAAGAAGATTCGCAACGACCGGAACTACTGGCAGCAAGTGGAAAGCTACCTCAGCGAGCATTCCGGAGTGCAGTTCAGCCACGGCATCTGTCCCGAGTGTTACGAGAAGTTTGTGAAACTCGATCTGGAGAAATTGCAGCGAGAGGTGGAGCCAGGCCAATGACCCCTACCCTCACATCCCACAGACCTCGGCAGCCAGCCGTACCCTCGCGTTGGCCTAGCCTGCTGTTTCTGCTGCTGGGACTGCTTTCAATCCCGGGTGCGCAGGCTCAGCAGCCCGCCGCCCCCTCGAAGGGTTTGCCGCTCCTGACGCGGGCCCAGCAGATTCGCGAACTGACACCCGAGCAAGCGGCACTCGGCTACCCCGTCCGCCTCAAGGCCGTAGTGACCTACTACGATGATAGCCAAGAGAAAGATCTCTTTGTGCAAGACTCGTCCGCAGGTATTTGGGTTGATATCAGCTCGTTGAAACTTACCTCACGACCGGGCCAGCAGGTAGAGTTAGAGGGCCGCAGTGGCCTGAAAGATTTTGCGCCTCAGATCACCCAGCCTCGATTGCGCCTCCTAGGTGAAGCCAAGATGCCCAGGGCTCGGCGGGTCTCTTTCGAGAGCATGATTTCCACCCGGGAGGACAGCCAGTGGGTCGAAGTGGAGGGGATCATTCATTCCGCAACCTCGGCCGCTGGGTACCTTACCTTGGCTGTCGTCATGGGTGACGGGAGGTTAAAAGCCCGCATCCCCAACTTCTGGCAGCCGGTGCCCTCCGGGCTCGTAGACGCCCGGGTGCGCATTCGCGGTGCCTGCGGGGCAGAATTCAACCAAAGAAACCAGTTGATAGGCGTGATGTTGTACGTTCCCAGCTTGGCCTATGTCCAAGTGGTCGAGGCACCACCGGCCGATCCCTTTGACCTTCCCGCGCGTCCCATCGACAGCCTCTTGCGCTTCACACCTCAAGGCGGCTTCGGGCACCGGGTCAGGGTACAGGGGGTGGTCACACTGACCAGGCTGGGCCGGTCGCTCCTCCTGGAGGATAAGACCGACAGCGCCTACGTCCAGACTGTGGAATGGGTTTCGGTCCAGCCCGGGGACCGGGTGGAGGTGCTGGGGTTCCCAGCCGTTGGACAACAAACTCCCATGCTTTTGGATGCCGCGCTCCGAACCATCGGCCGTGAGACGCCGCCGGCGCCTGTTCTCGTGACGGCCACCGAGGCGCTCCAAGGCTCCTACGACGGCCATTTGGTGCGCACAAAGGCGCGACTGGTGGATAGCATGTTGACGCCGCGGGAACAGCTCTTGCTGCTCGACTCAGGCAGCCAACTCTTCAACGCCCAGTGGGAAGACGCACGCGGGATCAAAGAGTTCTCGGCTCTTGGTGCCGGAAGCCGGGTGCAGGTCACGGGGATCTGCTCAGTCCAGCAGGATGAGAACCGCCAACCCCGAGCGTTTAGGATTCTGCTCCGGTCACCCGCCGATGTCGTCCTCCTGGAGCGTCCGCCGTGGTGGACCCTCCGGCACGCCCTGCTGACGCTGGGCATTATGGCGGCATTGATTTTGGGGGTGTTGGCGTGGGTGACCCTGCTTAGGCGCCGCGTGCGCCAGCAGACCGCCGTCATTCGCGAATGGTTGCGGCGGGAAGCCGCGTTGAAGAAGCATTACCACGCTCTCTTTGAGAACGCCAACGACATCATCTATACGACCGATCTTGAAGGAAACTTCACCTCCTGCAACCGGGCAGGAGAACTGATTACTGGTTACGGGCGGGAAGAAATTCTGAAAATGAACGCTTCCGATTTGGTGGCGGCGGAATATGTCGGGCTGACGCGCCAGATGACAGACGAGAGGCTGGCAGGCAGAGAGCGGACTACGTATGAGATCGAGCTCATCGCCAAAGACGGTCGGCGAGTTCCCGTGGAGGTTAGCACGTGCCTGATCGAGCGTGACGGCAAGGTCGTGGGAGTGCAAGGTGCCGCCCGGGACATCACCGAGCGCAAGCGGGCGGAGGAGGCGATAAGGGCGTCCGAAGAGCGATACCGTGCCCTTTTCCAAGGTGCGGCAGAGGGGATACTCGTTGCGGACGTCGAGACCGAGAAGTTCGTGTATGCCAATCCCGCCGTGTGCCGAATGCTAGGCTACACGGAAGAAGAACTGGGACACGTGGGCGTAAGCGATATTCATCCCCGACAGGATTTGGAGTGGATTGTGGCTGGATTCATGGCCCAAGTGCGCGGCGAAAGAACCATGCTCCCAAACACTCCGTGTCTGCGCAAAGACGGGATAACGATATATGCCGACATCGTTGCCACCCCGATGGTGATCGACGGAAAAGGCTGCAACGTCGGCTTCTTCACCGACGTCACCGAGCGCAAGCGCGCGGAGGAGGCCCTGCAAAAGGCTAATGAAATGGTGCGGGCAGTGATCCGCGCCTCTCCTGTCGCCATCTTCACCCTCGATCAGGACGGAATCGTGCGGATGTGGAACCCGAGCGCGGAGCGAATGTTCGGCTGGGGCGAGCACGAGGTTCTGGGCCGCCCCTTACCGACTGTGCCGGAAGAAGACCAGGAAGAGTCCAAGGCATTGCGAGAACGGGCGATGCGCGGCGAGTCGATCTCCGGCATGGAACTACGTCGCAAGCAAAAGGACGGGGCTTGGATTGAGGTGAGTCTTTGCACGGCGGCGTTGCGCGATGCCAGCGGCCAAACCGTCGGCCTCCTGGGGATGATGACTGACATCACGGAGCGCAAGCGGGCGGAAGAGGCGCTGGTTGAGGAAAGACATCTGCTCCGCACCCTCATGGACAATGTTCCAGACTCTATCTATTTCAAGGATCGCGACAGCCGCTTTATCCGGACCAATAAGGCGGTCACTAAAGCCTTTGGGCTAAGCGATCCTACCCAAGCAGTCGGCAAGACGGACTTCGACTTCTTTACCCCTGAACATGCCCAGCCGGCCTTCGCCGACGAGCAGGAAGTAATCAGAACGGGCCAGCCGGTGGTGGCCAAAGAGGAGAAGGAAACCTGGCCGGATGGTCGTGAGACCTGGGTCTCAACCACGAAAATGCCCCTGCGTGACGCTACCGGGCGCATCATCGGAACCTTCGGCATCTCCCGCGACATCTCCGAGCGCAAGCGGATTGAACAGGCGCTGGCGGAAGAAGGGAACTTGTTGCGTACCCTGATAGATAACTTGCCAGATTACATCTTCGTCAAGGACGCCCAGAGCCGGATGGTCATCAACAACGTTGCGCACCAGCGGCTCCTGGGGGCAAAAACCCAGGAAGAAGTCGTAGGGAAGACCGATTTCGACGTCTTCGCGCCTGATCTGGCCGCGCAATATTTCGCCGACGAACAAGCGGTTATGCAATCCGGCCAACCGCTGCTCAATCGCGAAGAGCCCTGTCTGGACCCGGCGGGTGGCGAGCAATGGCTCTTGACGAGCAAAGTGCCCTTGCGAGACAGCCGCGGGAAGATCGTGGGGCTCGTGGGCATTAGCCGGAACATCACCGAGCGCAAGCGGGCGGAGCAAGAATTGCACACGGCCAAGGAAGCTGCCGAAGCTGCCACCCGCGCCAAGAGCGAATTCCTGGCCAACATGAGCCATGAGATCCGCACACCCCTCAACGGGATCATCGGCATGACGGAACTGGCACTCGATACGGACCTTACCGCTGAACAGCACGAGTACCTGATGATGGTCAGAGAGTCGGCGGATTCCTTGTTGACGGTGATTAACGACATCTTGGACTTCTCGAAGATCGAGGTGGGAAAGCTTGCCCTGGACCTCATCGATTTCAGACTTCGCGATAGCCTGGGCAGCACGATGAAGGCACTCGCCCTCCGGGCACACCAAAAGGGCTTGGAACTGGCTTTCCGAGTCCCGCCCGAGGTGCCGGACGAACTGGTGGGTGATCCCACCCGCCTGCGGCAGATCCTCCTGAACTTGGTCGGTAATGCCATTAAATTCACCGAGCAGGGTGAAGTGATCCTGCGCGTCGAGCTTGAGTCACAGAGTGACGAGGAGGCCCGATTGCATTTTGCGGTCACGGACACGGGCATCGGCATCCCCGCAGACAAGCAGCAGACAATCTTCGAGGCCTTCGCCCAAGTTGATGGCTCCACCACGCGCAAGTATGGAGGAACAGGCTTGGGTCTGGCCATCTCCTCGCAACTGGTGGAGGCGATAGGCGGGCGCATCTGGGTGGAGAGCGCACCGGGCAAGGGCAGCACCTTCCACTTCACCGCGTGCCTCGGCCTGAGGAAAGGCGCCCCCGCCGTTCCCTGCGCGGCGGTCGACCTGCGCGGTATGCCTGTTCTGGTGGTGGACGATAGCGCCACCAACCTGCGCATCCTGGAAGAGATTCTCCTCCATTGGCAAATGAAGCCTGCCTTGGCCAACGGGGGCTGGACAGCCCTGGCTGCCATGGAGCGCGCCTTGGACGCCGGTAAGCCTTTCCCCCTGATGCTCGTTGACGCTCAGATGCCGGACATGGACGGCTTTGCCCTGGCGCAGCAGGTCCGGCAGAACCCGCGGCTGGCAGGCGCCACCATCATGATGCTGACTTCCGCCGGGCAGTCGGGCGACGCGGCGCGCTGCCGGGAATTGGGTATTGCCGCCTACCTCGTCAAGCCCATCAAGCAGTCCGAGCTGTTGGATGCCATCCTCATGGCCTTGAGCAAACCGTCCCGCGTCTGCGGGACTGCCCGTCCCGCGCCTGCGGGACTAGTCACCCGTCATTCCTTGCGGGAAGCCCGCCGGAAGCTGCGCATTCTGTTGGCCGAAGACAATGTCGTCAATCAGGAGCTGGTGTCCCGGCTGCTGCAGAAACGAGGTCACGCGGTCGTAGCGGTCCGTAGCGGCCGCGAGGCGCTGGCCGCTTTGCAAGAGCCTCCTGACGGCGCATTCGACGCCGCGCTGATGGATGTTCAGATGCCCGAAATGGACGGCTTCGAAGCCACGAAGCTCATTCGCGAAAAAGAGAAAACGACCGGCGTCCACTTGCCGATCATTGCCATGACGGCGCACGCCATGAAAGGTGACCGCGAGCGGTGCCTGGCGGCCGGAATGGATCAATACATCTCGAAACCCATCCAGCGCGAGGAACTTTTCGCCGCGATCGAGCGTCTGGGTCCCGCCACCCAGAGCATCCCCCTGTCAACAACCTCCGGAAGTGAATCGCCGAAGACCCTGGACATACCCGCGGCTCTGGCCCGCGTGGACGGAAGCATGGAACTGCTTCGGGAGTTGGCCGGATTATTCTGCGCGGACTCCGCGCAGCTATTGTCCAAGCTGCGTGAGGCGATCGAGCGGCAGGACGCCCAGGCGGTGGAATCCACCGCCCATTCGCTGAAAGGAGCGGTGGGGAATTTCGGCGCCATGCCGACTTTCGAAGCGGCGCTGCGGCTCGAGGTGATGGGTCGTGAGGGCAACCTGAGCGAAGCGCGAACCGGTTTGCTAATTCTGGAAGAAGAACTGCGCCGGCTTGAGTCTGCGCTCGCCGATCTTCAGGGAAAGGAGGTCAAGCCATGACGGTCCTTGTTGCCGAAGATGACCCGACCTCTCGTCGAGTGCTCCAAGCCTTTTTGGAAAAGTGGGGCTATGACGTCGTCCTCGCGAACGAAGGCCGCCAGGCATGGCAGGCGCTTCAAAGTGAAGATGTTCCCCGGATAGCCATCCTGGATTGGATGATGCCCGAGATGGATGGCCTCCAGCTTTGCCGTTCAATTCGCGAACGCGGCAAGGAGCCCTACACCTACATTCTGTTGCTGACTGCCAGGGACCGGAAACAGGACATCGCGCAGGCATTCGAGGCGGGGGTGGACGACTACCTGACCAAGCCCTTCGACCCAGATGAGTTGAAGGCCCGCCTGCGCGCAGGGACGCGCATTCTCGCCTTGCAGGAGTCGTTGATCTCCGCGCGCGACGCTCTCCAATTCGAGGCGTCCCACGATGCCTTGACGGGCCTGTGGAACCACGGCGCAACCCTGGACGCCCTGAGACGCGAGCTGGCCCGCGCTCAGCGCCAGGGTACGCCGGTAGCCTTGGTCATCGCCGACTTGGACCACTTCAAACGCATCAACGATACCTACGGACACCTCGTCGGTGATGCGGTCTTGCGCGAAGCAGCACGAAGAATGCGTTCCAGCGTACGACTCTACGACACGGTCGGCCGGTACGGAGGGGAAGAATTCCTCCTTATCATGCCCGGATACGATGCCTCCAGCGCAGTGAACCTGGCCGAAAGAGTTCGGACCCAAGTCTGTACTGGACCTATCGACACCTCCAAAGGAGATGTGCAAATTTCGGTGAGCGCTGGCGTGGCCGTGAGCTGTGACCCAAGCGATGGGGATCCTACCCTCTTGCTGCACGCAGCCGATGAAGCACTTTACAGGGCAAAAGAAAAGGGGCGCAACCGCGTGGAGCTCGCGCCAGGTGGGAGCGTTCTTCTCAGCTCCCGTAGCAAGCCAGAAAACAGTGCAACGTAACAAAACTTGCCCCGACCCCAAAGTTAAATGCCTTTGATCGTCGCTGTCATGCTGCTAACCAGTGGGTTAGCTTCTAGAAATCAAAATCTGCCGAAGTTCGGGTTGTTGGCCCCCGCGTATCTGGCAGAGGTCGTCCGTCAACTGACGGATTGGAAAGCGCGCCAATTACGAAGATTCCGGGGAGCCGAACTTCGGGATCGGGGCATGTGTGGCTTCAGAACATTGGAGACAAGCCGCTGTCCTCAGGCAAGCTCCTCATCTCGCAGAAACTCTTGTTGGTTTCGTGATCTCTTCAGCAGCCGCAGCAGTGGGCGTAGATTTCTGGAACGTGGACTATCCCAGGGACCTGTCGCAGACAGCCCACACGCGACTTATCGCCTCCGAGATCCTGACGGTACAGCATCTCGCCAACTGTCAGCGCTTCCTGGATCGCGCCTCAGGTTTTATCCTATGCCTCTCCGCATCGTGCGCGTCATTTCCCGTGCGGGCGCTTGCAGACGTTGAAGCTCAACGGCGGAAGTTGACTCCCGCTTGGGAGTCCCGGATGGGCGGCGCTTTTTTCTCTGGCGCGGCCGCCCTGCTCCGGAAAGTCAGAGTGTCCCGACCTACGGTGCTGACTCCCCGGAAGCCTTTCCGGGAGGAGTAAGGCCGACGACCGGGATATTGTCCTTTCGCATCAAGTCATTGAGTGCCGTCAGTTCCTTGCTCTGAATTTCCTTCCATTGTGCGAGCTGCGCGTCCAGTTGTCGGCTGAGCACGTCGAAGACTTCGTAATCCTGCTGAGCGGGCGGGGCGTCCGCGTCACCCATCATCCCAGCCAAGGTCACAAGCTTGTCGCTCAGCTTGACAGGAAAATTGAGCGTGTCTTCGGAGGCCTTGGCCTTTGCCTGCACCAGCTCCCCTTCCACCTGGGTCATTTTCTTATCCAAATCGTCGGCCGCCGCGATGATCTCCTTGCCGTGGGGAGAATCTGTCACTCGCTTGCGCAATGCCTTGAGTTGAGCGCGCAGATCACGGATCTGGTTGACGGCCGTGTGGTCTTGAGAGACGCGCTGGCAGATCTTCATGGCCAGCTCAAATTGCTTTTCGAGATCGGTCTCCGGCACCTTCACGCGAGGGTCGAGCTTGAGCTCGAGCGGCACCGTAAACGACTTCCCGCCGGCGTTAAACTTCGCCTGGTAACTACCGGGAAGCGCCAAGGGGCCTTGGGGCTGGAAATCGGTAAAAGCCGCTCCCGCAACCTTCGGTGGGGGCTCGTAACGCATGTCCCAGACGAAGCGGTTCATGCCTGCCTCGGCGGGGAGAATCTCCTGGGGTTTCTCCATCTCCGGCCACTCCGGCGGCGGCTCGCCTTCCTCGCGTTCCTTCTTAAGGTTGGAGAACTTCCGCACGAGCTTCCCCTGGTGGTCAAGAATTTCCAGCGTAATTGCTTCCTTCTCCTTGGGGGCGGACTTCAGGTAGTAGCATATGATCGCTCCATTGGGCGGGTTTTCGCCGACAGGTCCTCGGCGCGAGCCGAATCCACCCGGGCCATGAAGCCTGTAAGTCAAACGTGGTTTGTAGAGATAGACGTCCGCACTGGCCATGGTCTCGCTGAGCTGGCGCAGCGGGGTGAGGTCATCGAGAATCCAGAAGGAGCGGCCATGGGTCGCGACGATGAGGTCGTCGTTTTTCACCACCAGATCGTGGATGGGCGACTGCGGCAGGTTCAATTGCAGCGGTTGCCAACGCGCGCCATCGTCGAAGGAAACGAACATGCCCGTCTCCGTGCCGGCGTAGAGCAGGCCCTTCTTCACGGGATCCTCACGGACGGCATGCACGTAGGCGGTATCCGGCAGGCTGTTCGTAGTTTTCTTCCACGTCTTGCCGTAATCCCTGGTCACGTAGATGTACGGCCGGTAGTCATCCAGCTTGTGGCGATCTACGGCGGCATAGGCAGTCCCCGGGTCGTGGGGCGAAGCCTCGATCACGCTCACCATGCTCCACTCTGGCATCTCCTTGGGCGTGATGTTGGTCCAGTTGGCTCCACCATCGCGCGTCACGTGGATGAGGCCGTCGTCGGTGCCGACCCAAATGAGGCCCTTCTGCAAGGGCGACTCGGCAACCGTGAAGATGGTGTCGTAGTACTCCACGCCCGTATTATCCTTGGTAAGCGGGCCGCCGGAGGACTGCTGTTTGCTTTTATCGTTGCGAGTCAAGTCCGGACTGATGGCCGTCCAGCTCGAGCCCTGGTTGCTAGTTCTGAAAAGCCGCTCCGCCGCCGTGTAGAGGACATTGGGGTCGTGCGGTGAAAACAGGATGGGCTCTGTCCATTGGAAACGATGCGGGAGGTCGGCGGCTCCCTGCCCGGAAGTGTTTTCAGGCCACGGGGAAATGGACTGTCGCTGGCCGGTGCGCTTATCGAGCCGGGTGATATACCCGCCGGAACTGCCCGCATACACAATGTTCGGGTCGCGGGGGTCAGGCGCAATGTAGCCGCTTTCCCCACCGCCGACGTCCGACCAGTCCTGACGCCCGATCGCCGCCTCGTCGCTGCGACTGGCGATGCCCACCGTGGTGTTATCCTGCTGTGCCCCGTAGACGTAATACGGAAAGCGGGTGTCGGCGATGACGTGATAGAACTGCGCCGTGGGCTGGTTGTCCTGGCGGGTCCAGTTCTTGCCGCCGTCCACCGTGATGCTGGCGCCACCATCGTTGCCATTGATCATGCACTGAGGATTCAGGGGATTGATCCAAAGCCCGTGGTGGTCGCCATGCGGCGCGGGAATAAGGTTGAAACCCTTCCCGCCGTCCGTGGAACGGAACATTCCGGTATTGAGAACGTAGACCGTGTCGACGTTCTTGGGATCCGCGTAGATGTGCATGTAGTACCAGGCACGCTGGAGGAACCGACGGTCCTCGTTCACGCGTGTCCACTTCTCGCCACCGTCGTCGGAGCGATACAGGCCGCCTTCCTCCGCCTCGATCAGCACGTAGACGCGGTTGTGGTCGGCCCCGGAAATAGAGACCCCGATGCGGCCCAGGATGCCCTTGGGCAGTCCATTTCCTTCCAGACGCTTCCAGGTCGTTCCCCCGTCGCCGGACTTGTAGAGACCACTGCCAGGCCCGCCGCTCGACAGGCTATAGGGGGTACGATAGGTTTCCCACAGGGCGGCGAAGAGGATATGCGGATTCGAAGGGTCGAAGGTGAGGTCGATACCGCCCGTCTTCTCATCCTTGTAGAGAACCTTTTCCCAGGTGTTGCCGCCATTGGTGGAGCGGAAGATGCCGCGCTCCGGGTTTGGCCCGTAGGCGTGTCCCAGCGCCGCCACGAGCACGATCTCGGGGTTGCGCGGATGGACGATGACCGCGCCAATGTGGCGCGTGTCGCGCAATCCTACGTTCTTCCAGGTCTTGCCGCCATCGAGGGATTTATAAACGCCGTCGCCAAAGGAGATGTTGCCGCGGATGCAGGCCTCCCCAGTACCTGCATAGATGACGTTGGGGTCGGAAGGCGCAACGGCAATGCTGCCGATGGAAGAGACTGGTTCCTTGTCAAACAGCGGCGTCCAGTTAACGCCGCCGTCGACCGTCTTCCATACGCCGCCCGCGACGCCTCCGAAGTAGTAAGTATTGGGATCGGAGGGAACGCCCGCGACGGCCAGAACGCGGCCGCCACGAAACGGACCGATCGAGCGCCACTTCATCCCTTTGAATAAATTCTCATTGAACTGCTGCGCCACGGAGATACCAGCGGCCTGCAGCATGAATAGTGCTCCGACGAATCCCAGAAAAAAGACGGCATATCGCCTTGTGGTATTCATGGAATGCCCCTTTCAACGCATAAAGTATGGAATTCGAACGCCAAGCGAGGAATACAACGGACCATGAAGAGAGATTTCTTCCGATACTGCGGACACGGGCCTCGGCGAGTCATCCATCACGTCCCGCGAACAAATCGCCAGGCGCCGTCGGCGCCGTCGCTCCTCAAACGGCCTCGGACTGCGATGTGAAGTGAAACTCTTTCACCTTGAGCGGTGGCAACAAGGCCGCGTAGGCGCCTTGCGCCTCGGCGCTGCTCACGCGTTCGGCCGACCCGATCAGATCGACGTTCCCGGGCGCCAGCATTTCCAGGAGGCTTTGATTGAAGCGAAAATTCCGGACAGGGTACTGTATCTTGCCGTTCTCGATGTACCACACTCCATCGCGCGTCAGACCCGTCGAGGCAGCGGTTCGCCGGTCAACCGGGCGAATGTACCAGAACCGGCTGACGAGCAGGCCGCGCGGGGTCTCTTGGATCATCTCGGCGAGGCTGGCAGGCCGCCCGGTGCCTTCCAGAATTCCATTCACGGGCCCGGGCGACGGCTCCTTCTGCTTCTGTTTAGCCCAAAAGCGCGTGTAAATCAGATTTTCCAGTACCCCATTGCGCACCAGGTAGAACTTTTGGGCAGGGATGCCGGTACCGGCCACCGGCGAGCCCGGCAATTCGGGATGCCAGGGGTCACTGTAAAAGTTAAGGCGCTCGTCGAAGATCTTTTCTCCAAGTTTGGTCTTGCCGCCCGGCGCCGAGAACGGGCTGCGACCTTCGTCGGCTTGTCGGGCGTCGAATGAAAAAGCGAAAAAGCCTAACAGGTCGGCCACGGCCTGCGGCTCGAGAATCACCGTGTACACACCCGCGTCGAGCCTGTGCGGGTCGCGCGAGCGGAGCGCTTTCTGGATGGCCTCCTGGGCGACGCGCGTTGTCTCGAGTCGCGCGATGTCGAAGTGGTTACGCAGGAAATAGCCGGAACCTTCGCCCTCGCGCGTGCGCGCCGTCACCGAGAGGCTTACCCGGCTCGCTCGGTGGTAGTGAAAGTTGCCATGGCGCGTCGCCCCCGCGATGGTGGAACCTTCCGCCTCGTGGAAGCCTGCGCCGACCACCTTTTCCTTCTCGCAAGCCGCGATCACGTCCCCGATGGCTTTGGCGCGCGGCGCCGGCGAAATATTCGCCGTTGCTTGCACGTAGGCGAGCGTCGGCGAATACTGCTCTGGGCCAAGGCTGGGGACGCACTCACGGTCCACGGGCGAGACGCGCGCCAACTGCTCGGCCTGTTCGACAACGCCCTGGAGTGCCGCGTCGTCCATCTCGTTGCCCGAGGCCGAGCCTTTCTTGTTGTCAATCCAAACCGTCACGCTGGCTATGGTATCCTCGCGACGACCGCTGGTTCGGAAGGCGTTGGCCGCGAAGCGAAGGTGGGAGGACACCTCGCTCCTCACGCTCACCTCCGCGTCGTCCGCCTTCACGAAGCTGAGCAACTTGTCGCAAAGCGCCTTGCTTTCTGGCTCACTGAGTAGCATCCAAACCTCCTGGAAGCTCGTCCCCACCTGCCGCGCCTCACCCGCGACGCGGAGCCGTGTTCAACACATTGATCTGGCGGAAGCGCGCGACGGGGCACCCGTGGCTGACGGCATTGGACTGGCCGGGCTGGCCCTTGCCGTCGTTCAAGGCCCCACCTAATTCATAGCTCGCCTCACCGCCCAACCCATCGCACGCGCCCCAAAAATCGGGTGTGCGGGACTGGTAGGCCACATCACGCAGCATGGCACCTTTCTTGCCGTCCTTGATCTCCCAAAAACTCTCTCCGCCGAACTGGAAGTTGTAACGCTGCTGGTCAATGGAGTAGCTGCCCGTTCCGTAAATGAGAATCCCTTGCTTCACGTCCGCGATCAGGTCGTCGAGCGCGATCTTATCCCGCGAAGGCTCGAGCGAAATGTTGGGCATGCGGGCGAAGGGTACGCTTCCCCAACTGTCGGCGTGGCAGCACCCGTAAGATGACGGGCGACCGATCAGCGTGGCCAGTTCCCGCGTGGTTTGCCAGTCGATGAACACGCCCTCCTTGATCAGGTACCAGCGCTGGGCGGGCACGCCTTCGTCGTCGTAGCCGACGGTCGCCAGCCCCTGGGGCTGCGTGCGGTCGGCAAGGAAATTGACCAACCTGGAACCGAATTGAAACTTCCCCAGCTTGTCCGGGGTGAGGAAACTGGTGCCGGCATAGTCGGCTTCCCACCCAAGGGCACGGTCGAGCTCGGTGGAATGGCCGACGCTTTCGTGAATCGTCAGCCAGAGGTTCGTGGGATGGAGTACGAGGTCGTATTTACCGGGTTCCACAGGCTTGGCCTGGAGTTTTTCCACCGCTTCGTGGCCCGCCTGCTCGGCTTCCGTTTGCCAGGGATACGTCTCCAGATACTCATAACCAATCACTTTGGGCGCGCCCAGTGAGCCGCGCATCTGGAAGTCACCCTTGGCAAAGTCGACTGCAGTGACACTGAAAGAAGGGGCCGTGCGAATGATGTACTGCTCGATAGAGGAGCCATCGGTCGAAGCATAGAATTTCTGTTCGTTTACGAAAGAAAGCCGGGAATTGACGAAGTTCACTCCCTTCACTTTCATCGCCGTTTCGTTGATCTTGAGCAGGAACTCAATCTTATCGTCGAGCGGAAGGTCGAAGGGATCTTTCGCGAACGCGCTCTTCCAGGTCGTCACCACTTTCGCCGCCGGGACCAGGCTGATGGGCTGCCGCTCGTACACGGAGTTGGCCTTGGCAATCTCTACGGCCTGGCGCGCTGCGCGCTGGGCTTCGTCATCGGTAACGTTCTGGCTGGAGGCAAAACCCCACGTGCCGTTTACGAGCGTGCGCACTCCCAGGCCAAAACTCTGGCCCCGCGCCACCTGCTGCACCTGCCGCTCGCGGGTGAAAATGGATTCGTTGCGGTAGCGGTTGATGCGGACGTCAGCGTAAGTCACGCCGAGTTGCCGGGCCGTTGCAAGGGCGATTTCGGCCAGCTTCACCTTATCCACCGCTGCGGCTGCCGCAGCCTCGCGTTCAAGCATCCAAGGCGGAAGTGTGGCCGCGCCTAAAACCAGGCCGGACGTTTTTAAAAACCTGCGTCGAGAGGGTTGCATCGGTGAGCCCACCCTATTCTGGGATTCGCCGCGCTATTCTATGTCTGGGGAGGATGCGACACAACTACAAGTCCAACAGCGCGGCCCAGGGCCGCAACCCAAGAAGGATTTCACCACAGAGGCCACGGAGGTCACGGAGAAGAGACGCAGACAAAAACTGTGTGTCAACAAACAAGGCCCCGGGATCTTTAATCCCTGCTGGCGGGAGCGCAAGTCCTTTTCTCTGTGGTCTCTGTGCGCTCTGTGGTGAGCTTTTTCTTCGCGGCCCGACACGAAGCTGGCTGCTAGGAGTGTGTCGGAGATAGATTCCGCTCAACGTGGAGTCAACAAGTTGCAGACTTCCAACCGTCTGTAACTAATTGATTCTTGCTCGGGGATTGCTTATCTCCGACACACTCCTAGTGCTACAGGACCGCAACGCTAAAACGCGAACGTTGCACTACAAGTATCTCAGCAACTCATCCAATACTTTCTGGACGCCCACATACGGGTCGCCGGGGCCTTCATATTCAATGGAGAAGATACCTTTGAACCCGGCCTTCTTGGCAACCTCCACACACTTCGGGAAGTTGAATTTGGTCTCGTTCCCACTCGCGTCGATGTCCAATCCTTTGGCATGGCAGACGACGTGCGCGTAGGGGAAGAGGAGCGCCAAGCCTTTTTCGCGGGTGGGCTCGTCCGGGAAATTGCCAAAATCCGGGAGCGCACCGAAATTGGCGCCTACGCGCTTGAATAAGGCTACCAGTTCCTCCGGGTGCTCGGAGCCCACGCCTCCGTGGTTCTCGATGATGACCTGGAGGCCTTTTGATTTGCCGTAGGTAGCGAGCTGTTTGTACGAGCCGGCGGTTGGCGCCAGGTTCTTCGGATTCATGCGCCCGGGGTCGCACCGCACGGCCTTCGACCCGATCGCTGCCGCGATGTCGATCCATTTCTGCGAAGCCTTGATGGCGTTCTCGCGCACCTCCTCGTCGGGATCGGAGAGACCGCCTTTCGTCGAGATCTCCTCGATATCCACAGGGATGTTCACCAACTGCGAGTGGGCGCGCGCCAACCGACTCTTGAGTTCCTGGAGGTAGGTCGGTTCGGTCGAGGCAAAGTGCGGCGCGCAAAATTCCAGGTGGTGGACCTTATACTTGTCCGCAATCATTTCCGGAAAATCCAGCAACGCCAGCATCGTGCCGGGCAGATCAAATTCCTTTTCGCGCGTAGCTTGGAAGTAGTTGTGAAAGCTCCAGGTGGAGATAGCAATACGTTGGCGCTTGTCTGGCGAGTTCAAGCGCGAAGCATGACCCTGGCCTGCGGCCCATAGCTTATCCTTCCCACCCAGCATGCCAGCGGCCCCGGCCAAAAACGTGACAAACTCACGACGGACCATTCTTCCTCCTTTCGCGGCGAGGGATCGGGAGAGGTCCGATAACGAAAGCGACTCATTATAAACCGCGCAGAGAAAAAGGGAGACGTTCTTCCGGGAAATCCCTCCACGGCTTCATAAGCGCGCCACGGCGCGCTCGCGATCATTCCACCTTAATTCCCTGGAGGAACTTGGCGTCCTGTTCCGGGAGGGAGACATTGATGAACATGCCGGAGCCAAGCTCGAACCCAGCCATTCTAGTAAGGCGCGGGATGATGCTCACGTACCAGTGGTAGTACTTGACGCCCGTGTATTCTTTCGGCCCAGTGCGGATGGTGTAATTGAAGTCCGGGTCGCGCAGGCCATAGTAGAGCTTGGCCAGGGTGCACCGCAGGTTACGGGCGAGGTCTGCCGCCTCCGCGTCGTTGATCTCTGCAAAACAGGCCATGTGGCGTCGCGGCATGACGAGCATGGAAAAAGGCGTGAGGGTGGCAAACTGGACGAAGGAGACGAAGTGTTCCGTTTCCAGGACCACGCGCACGCCCTCCTGCAATTCCTGCTGGAGCACGCGGCAAAAGATGCATTCTCCGTATTCGTCGAAGTGTTCCAGGGCGTGGGCCAGCCGGTCGCGGAGTTGCGTGGTGATGATGGGTGTGGCGATCATCTGCGAATGGGGGTGCTCGAGCGAGGTGCCCGCTTGCTCGCCATAGTTCTTGAAGATGGTCACCTGCTCGACGCGCGGGTCCGCCGACGCGTACCTGAAGCGGTGGAGGTAGGTCTGAATGGTGGTCTCGACGTCGCGGTCCTGGAGGAGTGGAATCGTCTTGCCATGCTCTGGCGTCTCAATAATCACTTCGTGGATGCCCACGCCCGTCACCATCCGGCGGATGCCCTGGATCGTGCGCCGCCGCTCTCCCTCGTACGCGAGCGCCGCAAACTTGTTGGGTGTCACGCGCACGCGCCAGCCTGTCGTGCCTGGCACGCGGTAAGTCTCGGGAGGCGTCATCGCCTCGTTCCCGGGGCAGAACGGGCAGCCGGGATCGTAGGAAGGCAGCGGCTTCTTCTCCCCTTTCCTGACGAATTGATCAGGCCGCTTGGCGCGTTCGCTAGCGATGATGACCCACTCGCGCGTGATCACGTTGTGGCGCAGTTCAGGCATGGCAACTCTCCTTCAGGTAGGTGGTAGGTAGCAGCAGGTAGCGCAGAGTTGTTCTCTAACTCTGCGGCTCTTACTGATTCCACCTACCGTCTATCCCGAGATGGAACAGCAGGTAGCGCAGAGTTGTTCTCTAACTCTGCGGCTCTTAGTGATTCCACAACCAAAAACCGCAGACTTACGGTTCGACTTTCGCTCACCGTCCCGAGCGAGAGTCGAGGGACAAAACAAGTCTGCGCTACCCTTCCTCCGCTGTCTCATTCCGTGCAGCTCGACCCCCGGCCCCGCCCGCACAGACCATTCTTTTTGGTTTGCAAGCGGACGCGCATTCTATAACATTCTGGATAGCAATGGTACGGGCAGCAGGCAACGGGTGAGGCTCATGTCGAAGAAGCACAAGGCAACCGTCCAGAAACAATTCAGCAAAACCGTGGAAGCGTTTGCGAAGTATGTGGTGCGCGATACGCCGGAGGTCTTAGCCGAGAAAGTGGCGTTTGTTAAACCCCAGGCCACCGACCTTGTCCTGGACGTGGCGTGCGGACCGGGAGCATTTGTTCTGGCGCTGGCTCCCGGCGTGCGTTTCGCCCAGGGGGTCGATTTGACCCTCGACATGCTCCGGCAGGCTCGCACGTTTCAAATCGAACGGCAAATCCCTAACGCCGCCTTCGCGTGCGGCGATGCCGAACAGCTCCCCTTCCCTGACGCCGCATTCGACTTGGTCACCTGCGAGTGCTCCTTCCACCACATGCCCAAGCCCCAGCTCGCGCTGAGGGAAATGATCCGGGTGACCAAGCTCGACGGTCGGCTGCTCGTCATCGACTCGCTCGCCCCGGAAAGCGACCCGAAATTTGAACTCTATAACCGGATTGAAAAGGTCCGCGACCCTTCCCACACTCTCACCCTCCGGCTGACCACTTATCTCGGGATGTTTGAGGAACATGGCTTGGAGCTTACACGGCAGGCGCTGCGGCGACGGCCACGTTCCTTCAACCACTGGATGCTTCGGGCCGGCTGCAAACCCGGACACAAGCGTTACGTAGAAGCCCGCAAACTCCTCGAAGACTCGTTCGCCGGCGACCGCGCCGGCTTCTCCGCCCAGCCCCAGGGCGACGATATCCTGATTGTGCACAATGAGGGGATATTCTTGCTGGGCAAGAAGGTAGGTGGTAGGTCGTAGGTGGTAGGTGGTAGGTGGGACGCTGGCGACACTAGCGTCTTATCGACTGGATGAGTCCGTTTAGCATGCGTCCGATGTGGTCAGCCTGCGTGGCTACCGAGTCGTACTCCAGCTTGTATCCCAAGTCGCGGCACAGGATGAAGTAATAGCGTAATTCTTCAAGAGAGCCCTGCGCTATGTTGTAGAAGTGAACTTTGTCCGCGCGACTGCGACGTTTGAATCCCTCAGCGATATTCGCCGGAATGGAAACCGCCGCTCTCTGCATTTGGGAGACGAGCCCAAACCTTTGGTCAGAGGGCAAGGTGGACGTTATACGGTAAGCGTCCAGAACAAGCCTATGGGCCGCTTGCCAAACCTCCAACTGTTCAAATCTTTCGATGGCCATGTCCGCTCTCCCGCCTCCCACCTACCACCTACTACCTACCACCTACTGCCTTTCGGCGAACGGCCACTCCCGCCGCATCCTGGCGCGAACGAGGTACGCGGCAGTTCCCACGGCAAAAACTGCCAACGCGAAGATCAGTGATCGTCGCGCCGAGGTTCCCAGGACGTAAAACCAGCCCAGGATGGAGACGATTCCGGGGAGGGGATAGAGCCACATTCGGAAGGGCCGCGCGAGGTCTGGGGCACGCCGGCGCAGCAAGAAGAAGCCGATGGTTTGAGGCAAGTACTGAATGAGCACGCGCGTGGTCACCAGGCCCCCAATCACCTCACTCAGGTGGCCAAAGCTGAAGAGCGAAGCCAGCACGCCTAGGGTGAGGAGAGAGACGTACGGGAAGTCGCCTTTTGGGTGCAGGCGCGCGAACACCCGGAAGAAGTTGCCATCCGTCGCCGCCGCGTACGGAACGCGCGAGTAGCCCAGCAGCAGCGAGAAGACCGAGGAGAAAGCAATCCAGAGCAGCAAGACCGTCATCGCCTTCCCCGCTGCAGGTCCCTGAAGCGCCTCAATGTAGGCCGAAGCAATGAATTGACTGTGCAGGGCTTCCCGCCAAGGGATCACACAGAGGAAACAGGCCGTCATCAAAATGTAAAGGGTCGCCACGGTGAGGATGGAAGAGAGAATGGCACGAGGAATCACTCGCCCGGGATTCCGGATTTCCTCGCCTAGATAGCAGACGTTGTAATAGCCAAAATAGTCGTATAGCGCGTAAAGCGTGGCGTGCCCCAAGCCTGCCCAGAAGAGCCAGTTGAGGCGGAAAGCGCCTGGAGGGAAATCGAAGAGGCGCGCGGCGCTCAGATGGGGCAGCCCGGAAACGACAATCCACAGACATCCCAGGAGCACGCCAGCCCCCAGCACTACCGAGAGGTTTCCGATGATTCCGATCCGCCGGTAAAGCAGCGCCACCAGGAACAGCGGGAAGACCGCGGCCACAATGTGCAGGCCCCACCCGGAGAGTTTCGGCACGAGGTACTGAAGGTAGTTCGCGAAGCCAATGCTGCCGCTGGCCACTGACAGCGGCGCGGTAAACATGATTTGCCAAACCATCAGGAAGGACAACCAGCGGCCCACGCGTGTAGGGCCATAGGCCTCGCGCAAGTAGTTGTAACTTCCCCCTGCCTTGGGCAGCGCGGCACCTAGCTCCGCCCACACCAGACCATCGCAGAAGGCCAGCAGTGCGCCTACCAGCCAGCCGAGCATGGCCTGGGGTCCTCCCATGGTGGCTAGGAAGAGAGGAATGGTGATGTAGGGCCCAATCCCCACCATGTCCGTAATCGCCAGGGCTGTGGCCTGGACTAGCCCGAGCTCACGTCGCAAATGCGGGTTTTCGGATTTTTCCGTCACGGCTCGCTTCTTGTCGCTCAGTCCGGAGTCCGGTGTCCTTGCGCCTTGAACTTTGTCCTTTGACTTTAGACTTTTGACTTTTGCCTTTTGCCTTTTGACTTTTGCCTTTTGCCTTTTGCCTATTGACTTTCGACTCTTCTCCCTTCAAACACCCGCCCGCTTATTCCATATCTGATGAGTGGAAGTCAAGGCGGGCGCAGTTTGGGTAGAAGTCGTAGCGCCGGGCTTTAGCCCGGCACCCCGGCCCGCTCTGCGGGAGCGCCTCTACGGGCATTTTTCACCACCCGTTTAGCAAGGCTTGCGGCCCTGCGTTGGCCGGGCCCGGAGGCAACGCGCTCACGGTTTCTTACGAAGCCGACGAAGAAGCAGCAACTTGAGTTTGGGATTGGGGCGGGCAGTTTTGGTAGTCAGACTGAGCAGGTAAACCGTCTGGGCGGCTTCGCGGATGCGCTCCAGGCAGAAGGCACAGTGGCGTTCAAGGTGGTCGCGAAGTTCCGCGGCGGTCGCATCAGAGAGCGCCCCCAGCAGGAACAATTCGTGAAGGTCTTCTAGATGTTGGCAGCCCATGTCCCTACCACCGCGCGGCGGCGGTGCCTGAGGAAAGTGATTGCCGCGCGCAAGGTCGCCCTCACCTTGGCGAACGGTTCTCCAAGCTCTTGCGCAATCTCCGCCTCGCTGAAGCCCCGGAAGACAGCGAGGTCCAGCGCCTGGCCCTGGGGGTTCGGCATTTGCTGAACGATTTTCTGAAGGAGTTCCAACCGCGCGTCCACGCGCGCGATTTCTTCCGGCCGGGGAACCCAGGCCAGGGGCGTTACCGCGAGAAACGCTGAGAGAATCGACTTCGGACTGAAAGAGTTGCCTTCGGGGAACTTGCGCGTGGGGAGACTCGCGGGACTCTTGCCCGCACGAGCGCGCCGCTCCCGGTCCAGGCGGAGACGGTCAAGGGCCGTATGGCGAGCATTCACCACCAGCCACGCGCTCACGCTTCCGCCCTCCTGGCTCAGGGTGCGGGCTTCGCTCCAGAGGCGAAGGAAAACGTCCTGAAGAGCCTCCTCAGCCAAGCTGCGGCTGGGCAGCATCGAGGAAAGCATCCCCAGCAGGCGGGGCGCAAGCTGGTCGTATAGCTCGCCGAGCGCCCCCGCATCGCGCTCCGCCACTCGGGCGAGCAATTCCTGTGCGCTTAATTTCGCAGCCACATCCATCTGGCAAACCGCTCCGTGCCTAGTCCCGTGACCGCCCGATAAGTTTCCGGCCGTGCTTGCCCCGATCCGTCGCCAAGAGAGTAAGTCCCCTGAGCCCAGAGGCGGTCGGGGATGCCTGGGTGCACGCCCAGCCCGGCTCCCCAAAGCGGTGCGCAGTCGTCAGGCCTGACGTCGCTCCGTTTATCGACGGATCGGGGCTTGTTTGCATCCCAAGCCTTCGCAATGAGCACGCTCGGCCAAAAGCACCTTTTTAGGCGGGCACGGGACTAGCCTGCAATTCTCACGCGGGCTCTTAAGCTCTGGGCCTCCTGCAGGTTCGCCCGGCGTCCTTGCCTCGTCACCCCACACGCCGCGCAATGCAATCTCGGATTATAGCAGTTCGCAGCGTACCCTCTGCTTCCAGTTTCCCAGGCGGCAGTTGGGGTTTTGCACCCTCAATCGGCAATCAAAAATCGAAATTCGAAATTGGAAACTCGAAAATCGGCAATAGGATAATAGCGGTTTTTTGCCATTTCCGCCAGGCACTGTCTGCCTAATGTTTTCAACAACATAGAAGGCCAAAAACTCTGCTTCGGCTTCGCTACGGGTTCGTTTATCTCACCTATTTTCAATATGTTGACGGCTTTCCAGCCCCCTCTTCGGGTTCGTTTACGGGTTCGTTCCGACCCCGACCCTGTGTTTTCAATAAGTTGACGGCTTCGTTCCCCAAAAATCAATTTTTGCGCTTAATTTCTTCGCCTTTAGTTCGCCTCCCCGCCTTCGCATGAGCAGATACAGCTTAACCCCCATTCCGAAGTTGAATACGTTCGACTCTGATTATTACTCTTATCTCTCATGGGTTCAATTCTGGAAACCGGACCTGGCCCAAGTTGATATCGCGCTGCCAGCCCGAGCCCGGTCGCCCCCTGCGTCGCCCTGGCCCCCGCAAAAGCCGATAGCCAACCTCATAGCCTAGCATAGCCTCGCCGCCTTGTCAAGGGACATTGCGTCCCCCCGGCGGTTTTTCCCGCCTGTAGCGCAAGGCTCGCGCTCAAGCCTTGCGGCTCTTCGACGCCGTCCCGCACTGGCGCACGGCCATGTTCGTGCGCGCCGCCCCTGCGGAAACGTAGCGCAAGGCTCGCTCTCAAGCCTTGCGGTTCTTCCACGCCGTGCCGCACTGGGACACGGCCATACTTGTGCGCGCGGCGCTGCGAAGCGCGTCCCGCTGTAAGAGCCGCAGGACCGGAAAGCGGGTCCTGCGCTACATAGTTCGGTAAGAACCCGCGCCAAGGAATTCCACAAACCCCAGGTCGCGGAGGCGCTGTCCGTCAGTTGACGGGCTGGCGGATTTTGTCGCGCGCGTGGAGGTTCTGCGGGCGCGGACGCAACTTGCCACACATCACTCGTCACCGTTTTTGACCTCGTTCGTCAATCGTCAGTCAAAAATCGTCAATCGAAAATTACTTGCGCCACGCTTGCTGCTGTCCCGTCCGGCACGCTGAATGGCCCCTGCACACAAATCTTGAATTACGTTCTGTCTTACTATAAAGTAAGAGGGGAGGTGCAGGCCATGCTGAAAGCCCGTGTATCCTCGAGAGGACAACTGGCCCTCCCCAAAGAGGTCCGAGATCAATTGGGGCTGGGCGAGGGCGCCTGCCTGACGGTGAGAGTTGAAGGCGATGAGGTGATCTTGCGGAAAGCGGTGACCGGAAATTGGAGGGAGTGGGAAGGACGCTTCAAAGGTTCCGATCTCCTGGGGGATCTGGCTCGAAACCGGCGAAAGGAATTGACGCGTGACCGCAAGCGTTCTTGACTCCTGGGCGATGATCGGCTGGCTCCAGGGCGAAGAGCCGGCCCGCGCCAAAGTGCGCGAACTTCTGGAGCAGGCCTCGCGCGGCGCGGCCAAGGTCAGCATCTCGCTGATCAACGTGGGCGAAGTCTTCTACCTGATCGCTAAGCGCCACGGGGCCGCGCCCGCCGAGCGGTTCCTTGCCGACCTCGCGATGATGCCGATTCAGGCCCTCCTCCCCGACCGAAGATTGGTCCTGGGTGCGGCTCGCTTGAAGAGCCACTACCCTATTTCTTACGCGGACGCGTTTGCCGTGGAAACGGCCCGGGAGCAAAACGCCATCCTGGTGACGGGCGACCCCGAACTGTGGAAACTCTCCAAACGAGAGCCCATCGAGCTCCTTTGGGTGGGCAAGAGGCAAGGCCACTGACGCCGCGCGCGGACGCAACTTGCCACACATCACTCGTCACTGTTTTTGACCTCGTTCGTCAATCGTCAGTCGAAAATCGCCAATCGAAAATTACTTGCGCGCCGCTGCGGGTTAACGATTGCCAGTTTGCCCTTGGATTCGAAAGCGTGAATCTGAGGAAGAGCCGCAGACCTCAGACCCGGAGCTCTGCGCTACGCTTGCCGCCTCCTGCACCACGGGCACGTGCTGAAGTGCGGTCCCCGAAGCTGGCCAACTAGAACCGACTTGCCCGCAGAGCCGTCGGCAGGGTAAAAGAAACCGCGTCCGCCGCGGCGGCTTTTCCCGCCCGTAGCGCAAGGCTCGCTCCCAAGCCTTGCGGTTTCTCCACGCCGCGCCACAATTGGGCACGGCCATGTTCGTGCCCGCCGCTGCACTGCGCGTCCCGCTGGAAGAGCCGCAGGACCGGAAAGCGGGTCCTTGTTAATTGCCGATTTTCGATTGCCGATTTTCGATTGCCCGTCGTCTTTAAAAATGATTCTTGGACAGCGAGGCGGCGCGGGAAGTGCGCCGCTGGACTGCGCGTCCCACTGGAAGAGCCGCAGGACCGGAAAGCGGGTCCTGCGCTACTTGGGCACGGCCATGTTCGTGCGCGCCGCCGACCGACGAACTGGAGTTATCCCCTTGTGATATTATTCGCGCGGTGATGCAGGAGGACTTATGAAAAGGCGTGAGGCATTAAAGATGATTCCCTTATCGATTGCCGGGATGTCGGGAGTTCGGGGAATAAGCTCGACGCCCTCGGTGGATTATGCAAGCCCAGGGAGCAATCCCTTACTCGCTCAGGTCAAGTTACATCATGGAACACCAACTCCGTTCCTTGACGGTAAGCCGGTTTTTGCCGGGATGCACTGGATCACCACACCTGCGGCGGAGAAATGGGACGACGCCGACCAAGCCCGCAGCCTGGCCAAGCAAGGAATTCATATTTACGCCTTTGAAGCAGGAAAAGGGCTTGAGTGGGTTGAGCCCAAGCCGGGCCGGCCAGACCCGTTCGACTTCTCCACCGTCGAGGCCCGGTACGGCCGAATCATCGACGCGGATCCCCTGGCGCGCTTCCACCTGCGCTGCTACCTCGAGGTTCCCCCTGACGACTGGTGGATGAAGGCCTACCCAGAGGAGTGTGAAATTACCTCCGAAGGGAAGCCCTTCGGCCAGTCGTTCGCCTCGGAAGTGTGGCGGAACCAAGCCAAAGATTTCCTGAAGGCGTTTATCGCTCATCTCCAACGCACCGGCCTGATCGATCGCGTCACGGCTTTCCAACCCGGCGCCGGCCACACCGGAGAATGGGTGAAAGGCGAAACCTCCATGTATGCCCACTGCGGGGATTACAGCGAGCCGATGCGCCGTCATTTCCGCGGCTGGTTGCGCGCGCGATACAACAACGACGTGGCCGCCTTCCAGACTGCCTGGAATAATCCGCAGGTTACCTTTGAGACGGCGGAAGTCCCTTCTGCGAACGAACAACTCCAAACCAAGCTTTACACCTTCCGCGATCCGGCGCGAGAACAAAACGTCATCGATTACTACCGTTGTTACGCCGAACTGAGCGGCGACTTGGTCATTGATTTCTGCCGTACCGTCAAGGAGGCGACCGACGGGAAGAAGTTGGCCGGAGCTTTCTACGGGTATTTGATGGAACTGGCCTGGAACGGCGGCTTCTTCAAGGAAAGGCCCGATAGCGACTATTCAACTTATCAGCGGAGTGGCCATTTAGGGCTAAGGAGGGTGCTCGAATCCTCTTATGTCGATTTTCTGGTGTGTCCGTATAGCTACGGCTTCCGTGGAATCGGAGGCGATGCCCCGGCTATGCAGCCGACTGAGTCGGCCAGGCTGCACGGCAAGTTATGCATCATCGAAGACGACACCCGAACGCATACCAGTCCGGATCAAGGCTTCGGTCGCGTCTATTCGCTCTCGGATAGTATAGCCATACTGCGGCGGAACTTTGCCCGGGTTGTCACCTACGGCCAGGGTATGTGGTGGTCGTCCGGATCGTTGTTCGGTACCATCCCGCTCTCCGCGGCGCCGGCATTTGGGCCCTTGCTCAAGGGCTTTCAGGAATTGGGCACATTCGCTCTCCAGACGGACCGCACCCCCAACGCCGAGATTGCCGTCCTGCTGGACGATGAGAGCTTTCTCTATGAGTCCGACAACTACAATCTGGATGTGCCGCTCGTCTTTCAGCAGCGCCTGTGGGGACTTCCGCGCACCGGGGCACCCTTTGACGCCTATCTCTTGCAGGATTTCATTGAGGGGCGATTGCGGCCGTATAAGCTCTACATCTTCCTGAACAGTTTCCGACTGGACAGCACGCGGCGAGAAGCCTTGCGCCGCGAACTGCGACGCGACGGCCGCGTAGCTGTGTGGATCTATGCGCCGGGCTACATCAAGGATGACCTATCGTTGGCGCACATGGAGGAACTTACGGGATTCAGATTCGGGATGGGCGAGCAGCCCTGGGGAGCGCTCCTGCACATCCTGGATTTCAGCCACCCCATCACCGCCCGCCTTCCGCAGGACCTCTTCTGGGGCACAAACAGCAAATTGAGCCCGATCTTCTACCTGGACGATCCTCAAGCCCGAGTGCTGGGGCAAGTGGTGTTTTCCCAAGGAAACTGCAAGCCCGGCATGGGCATCAAAACTTTCCCGGGTTGGACCTCAATCTACATCGCCGCCCCCAACGTGCCCGCGCCCGTGCTGCGCGGGATCGCCCGCTTTGCCGGGGTGCATCTGTACAATGAAGAAGGTGATGTCTTGTACGTGACTCGCGACCTGTTGGCCGTGCACACGGTGTCCGGGGGACAACGGACGTTCCGTCTGCCCCGAACGGTGGAAGAGGTCTACGATCTCTTTGCACGGAAGCCCATCGCCCGCAACACGGACAAATTCCAGGTAGCGTTGCCTCCGGCTTCCACGGAACTTTACTACACCGGGGGCGCCCAGCTCCTTTCCGCACTGAAATAGCGGCATCGGAACCGGTTCGGCGCTTAGTAAGTAGCGCAGGTCCCGCCCTTCGGACCTGCGGCTTTTCAAGGTGTTCTCGCGGCCCTCGTAGCTTGGTAGCGCAGGTCGCCGCCGCCGAAGGTCTGCCGATCTTAATGGCGGGGACCCGCCGCGGCGGGCGCTACACGCTCCCTCGCCATTTTGGATTTTTCTTTTTTGCTTTTTGATTTTTGATTTGTATTTCCGCCTGCTCTGACCGTCAGTGGGTAGCGCACACGTGTCTCCGCCAGGTGGCGCATTGACGGATAAGCCTGCGGCCTGCCTACCGGCAGGCAGGCTTTTCACCCCAGTCGCGGCTATGAATTGTGATCACTGCCCAGCATGAAAATGTAGGGCCGATCCTTGGGTCGGCCTCAGGCCGGGGGCCTGCATCCGTGAGCCGACGGATACAGGCCGGGGCAAGCCCCGGCCCTACATTCCCGCTTGCGAGGCTATTCTCGAAATAGACAAGAACCGCGGAGCCAATCCGTCAACTGGCGGACTGCGCTACGCTCTTTTCGACTTTCGACTGTCGACTTTCGACTGCCTCACGAGCACGAGTAATTTCAAATACGTCTGACTAGCCTCTAATCTTTTTCCCGGACGCATCCCACACGGCAACGGTCTTCTTGAAATACGAATAGTTCGCCATGTGGCAGCCAAGGGCGGTGTTGTTCCCGAAGGTGGCGTCCTCGACGGAAGGCTGGCGCGTCCGCACCGACTGGAAGAAATTCCACAGGTGCTCCCGCGTCTCGTTGTACTCCGGCGGGGCGGAATAGCGCGCGGCTTCCACGGTGCCGCCCGCGCCCGGTTGCCGGTCATGTTCTTTGTGCCACTTGTCGGTATACTCGCCTTTCATTTTCTTCGGCCAGCCCGGAGCGCAGGGACCGTAGTCCACACCCTCCTGCGGGAGCAGGCTCAGGACGCCGTCCTGAATCTCCAGAATCCCGCGGTTGCCCATGAACCGAGTCACCTCGGAGGTCTGCGAGTTCAACGTCACGCGAAGGGTAGCGCTAAACTGCGGGTACTCGTAGACTGTGGTCATCACGTCTGGGACGTCTCGCCCGTCTTTCCAACGGAAAAGCCCGCCCGCTGAAAAGGCCCGCGCCGGTGGCGCGGTGATCCCGGCAACGTAATGGATCCCGGTCAGGAGATGCACGAAGAGGTCGCCGGGAATGCCTTCGCCATAATCCTGCCAACACCGCCAACGGGTAAACCGCAGCGGATCGAACGCCCGCTTGGGCGCTGGCCCCAGCCAAGTCTCCCAATCTAACGTCTCCGTTGATAAATCGGGAGGAATGGTATACTCCCACGCACCGCAAGGGTCGTTGCGGCCCATATAGGCTTCGACCAGACACACCTCGCCAATGACCCCTTTCTCGTAAAGCTCCTTCGCCTTGGCATTAACGATGGCGCTGCGCCTCTGACTGCCGACCTGCACGATCCGCTGGTTCTTACGTTCGGCGGCAATCATCTCAAACCCGTCCGCCACGGTGTGCGTCATGGGCTTTTCACAATAGACGTCTTTCCCGGCGTTACAACAATCGACCACAATCTGCTTGTGCCAGTGGTCAGGCACCGCCGCAATGATGCAATCGATCTCCTTGTTGTCGAGGAGTTCCTTATAGTGCCGTGTAGTGGGAATGTCTTTCGCCACAATCTCTTTGGCCAGCTCCCGCCGGCCGTCGTACAAATCGCAGGCAGCCACGCACTCGACGCCGGGAAGCTGAATTGCCGTGCGGAGCAGCCCGTTGCCTTGCATCCCCACGCCGATAATGCCGAGCCGAACGGTGTCGCTGGGGGGAACAGGTCGCGGAGCAGCATGCAAAGGTCCCGGGTCGAGAAGATAAGAACGCGCTGCAAGTGCCGCACCCGTAGCGCCAGCCGTCCGCCGCATGAAGTCGCGGCGCGAAATCCCTTGCTTGGTCATGAGGAAAAACCTCCATTAAAGGAATATCAAAACGTGCCCAGAAGGCGCTTATCCTAATCCCCGCGCGAGGGTAGAGCAAGGAAGAACTGTGATTTTCGGTAATGCCTCACTTTCAGGGGCAGCAACCGAGGTAGCGCCCCGACCTATCGGGGCATGCCGGGCTAAAGCCCGGCGCTACGTTGCCCGAGACTGAAGCATTACGATTTTCTCCGCCCTGGCGTCCCAAAGCGCCGGAGCCTTGTGGAAGTAAGAATAGTTGGCCAGGTGGCAGCCGAGCGCCGCGTTGTGGCCAAATACTTCGTTCTCCACTACGGGCTGGCGCGTTCTCACCGAGTTGAAGAAGTTCGCCAAGTGGTCGGCCGTGTCGCTGTACCCCGGCGGCGGAGTATAGACTTCTTCGTCTTCGCCCACCGCGAACTTGCCGGGCTCAGGCAGCGGGTGTTCCTTGCGCCACTTCTCCAGATACTCGTCGCGGAGTCTCTTGGGCCAGCCGTGGGTCGAATAGTCTTCTGCCTGCTCCCACGGCGCCTGCGGCTTGAAGCTGAGCGTTGACCCGCGAATGGTCATCGTGCCCTTCTTCCCGTAGAAGCCGAAGAACTCACCCTCGTAGTTGTTGTTGTGGTTGCACCGCAGCACCACCTGGAAGTTCGGATAGTCATACATCGTCCAGAGGAGGTCGGGGAATTCGCGACCATCCTTGTACCAATACAGTCCCCCGGTCGAAACGGCGCGTTGGGGAGGCTGATTCGTGCCGGTAACGTGATGAATGCCGGAGAGCAGGTGAACAAAGAGGTCGCCCGCCAAGCCCGCCCCGTAATCCTTATAGCAGCGCCACCGGAAAAACCGTACCGGGTCATAAGCAATCTTGGGAGCATCGCCCAGCCAGGTGGTCCAGTCGATGGTCTGCTCGCTGGCGTCGGGCGCAATGGGGTAGACCCACGCTCCACTATCCGTGTTGCGGTCCCAGGCCGCCTCAACCGTGTCCACCATGCCCAGCTTGCCGGAATCCCAGATCTCCTTGGCCTTCGCATAGACGATGCTGCTCACCCGCTGGCTGCCCACGGTGCACATGCGGTTGTATTTCCGAACGGCCTCGACCATGGCCAGCCCATCTTCCACACTGTGCGACATTGGCTTTTCGCAGTAAACGTCCTTGCCCGCCGCGCAGGCGTCCACCACCAGTGTGCGATGCCAGTGGTCCGGGGTGGCGACAAGCACCGCATCGATGTCCTTGCGGTCCAAGATCCGCCGGTATTCGCGCGTGGTGTCGATAGCCTTGCCTTTTAGCGCCTCCTTTGCGGCCTCTTGGCGGCTGTCGTAAAGGTCTGCGGCCACCACACACTCCGCGCCGGGAATCGACAACGTGGCGTGCAGCAACGTACAGCCCTCGACGCCTGTCCCGAGGATGCCAAACCGAACTGTGTCCGAGGGCGCAACCCCGCCAGCGCGGGAAGGCGAGGCCCACAAGCTTCTTGGCTCCAGGATCGTAACTTTGGCCGCCACACCCGCGGCGGCCGCGCCCGCTCCCAGCGTCATGAAATCACGACGAGTGAGTGAATACTTGTTCATCGGAAATATGACCTCCTTCCGGAATTGTTATGAGTGCCGGCCTTTCTCGCTCTATCGCAGTGAATCAGCCCCCGCTGAAAGCTGACTGCGGATGAGTGGCTACTGATAACTGACTACTGGCAACTGAGAACTCCTTCTTGAGAGCCGTTCAAGAAATGCCAAGTCTGCCAGAAATGCCGGTGAAGTGAAAGCGTTTTGTAACGCTGGAGGGCGTTGCACCGTCGAAGGGGGGTTGCCTTGTGCTTTTCCCGTATACCGTCTACCGTCTACCACCTACCGCTCTATGCCGTCTACCACCTACCACCTACTGCTCTATGGCGGGAAGTTCATGCGCCGCACGAGGTCCTGGAAGCGCGGGTCGGAACGCACGGGGTCATAATCCGGAGCTACGCCTAGATGGACCATCTCGGGGGAGTGCTCCTCGTACGCTTTCTCCAGGCACTTTAGGGCTCGATCATTTTCTCGGGCGCGGACATAGGGCATATAGTAGCAGCCAACCCACGCGGGGTTTCGCTTTGAGCGCGCTTCGACCATGTCCGCCAGAGTTAGCCATGCCTGGCGATACCCGCCCCGCGCATAGCCGCGGTCCAGGGCTTCCACGTATTCACGGTCGCTCGCATGAGCCTTCTTGTCCTCTGCGAGCTGCTCCTCAAACATACCCTTAGCCTGGAAGGCGGACTGGAGCAAAACATGCGGGATGCTGGCTTCGGGTTCCATCTTGAGCATCTTGTGAGCTTGCGCGATGGCGGCATCATACTGGCGCGAAAACATCAAGTCTAGGCCAAACCAGAACTGGATCATGGGGTTGAGCGGGTCCAATTCGAGGGCTCGCTCAATCTGCGCCTTGGCTTCTTGCGGGCGCCTCATCACGTTTAGGAGGTCCGAGTAATGAGCACGCACCTCACCTGAGTTAGGGTCGAGCTCGATGGCGCGCCTGTATTCCCTCTCGGCCGCCGCCCAGTCCCACTCATAGTAAAAATTGATCTCCGCCAAAGCCTCATGAGCGTCGGCCAGTGCGTCGTCCAGCTCGAGCGCTTTCAGCGCCGCCGCCTTCGCTTTTGGAAGCGCCTCACGGGGTGGTAGGGGTGTCCCGCGCCCGCGACGGTCCCAGGCGAGGCCGATACCCACATA
>Ga0315279_10002164_pt1 | contig 30307 bp, 33 predicted proteins | sample YL17G06_20_MG_FD_203694 | JGI IMG/M metagenome (GOLD analysis project Ga0315279, IMG submission 203694) | Sediment microbial communities from Yellowstone Lake, YNP, Wyoming, USA - YL17G06_20 | ecosystem: Environmental > Aquatic > Freshwater > Lake > Sediment | place: USA: Wyoming | collected...
ATCGTAGACTTGCCATTAGCTATGACCGATTAGAAGAAATCCGATTAGGATTTCGGCATTTGGCTTATGCCATGATCAATTTTCGTGTTACTTTCAATAGTTCTTAAATCTTACTCGCTATGAGTTCCATAAGAAGGACATCCAGTTTCAACAAAGTGCTTGGGGATGTAAAGGAATACCGACAGTTAGAAAAGAAGCAGAAAGCCCGACGTTTGGTAAGGTGTTGCTGTTGTTTTTCAAAGACGGCGAGAGAGTTAATTGTATCATGGTGTTTGGTAGAAAACTCAGAGCATCTGAGATCATGTCTATATGGAAGCAACATCACAGCATAGAATGTTTCTGGAGAAGGCTTAAGAGTGACCTTCAGATACACAAGGTTAGAATGCGAGACAGAGAAGGCGTATATGCAATGATAGGTATAAAGCTTGTTGCATATTTGTTGATGGAGCATTTGTCTTTTCAAACAGGTTTGACGTTCCATCAACTCAAGATACAAGCCAAACGAGAGATTGATATATGTTCTTTCTTCTCTGAGCATTTTCATTCCTTAATAGTATCTAAAAGCTTATGATATTTATGGTTGTTTGAAGTTTTAGAATTCTCAGTAATATTATTAACAAGCTTTACAGATTCTCTTTTTAATACTTCAATGGTGAACTTATATGGTGCTAATAGAAGGCTACCATCTTCATATTTGTCACCGACGTTAAACACAATGCTGCCATCATCTTTAATTATTCTGACACATTCATGAAAGAGTTGACACAAGTTTTCAATATATTCTTCAAACTCATTTTCATTACCTATACCCAATCCATAATCCCGTTGCTTGTAATATGGCGGTGAAGTTATAATCAGGTTTATTGATTCGTCTGGTATCTCTTTCGCCAATTGTAAAGAGTCACCATTTATTATACTATTCAAAAAACTTTCTAATTTAACCATCTACTTAAATTCCTGAAAAGATTAAGTTCTAACCCCTTTGTGTACATGGGCAGAGGGATATCCAACACGAGTGAAATAGAAAATTCCTTGAGGATGTTTTGACCTTGCATTCTTTAATGCTTCAATCACGTTATTTCCTAAGAACCAATCTTCATTCTTTATTGATATATGTCAAGTTATGTGATATAAAATAGATAATACTTCATAATCATGATAGCTCATAATATCAAAATATTGCTTAATATTCAAGAGTTGATTGTGTTTGATGATGCTTTATACATTTTATACATCGGAGATTCTTTCGTGAAAATAGAAAGTGATTTGAAAATGTTAAATAAAATTAAAACTCGTGAAGAACTTAAACAAATAATCCAGCAAGCCCGGAGTGAAGGGAAAAAAGTCGTCACTACAAACGGTTGCTTTGACGTTCTTCACGTAGGTCATTTGAGATATTTGCAGTCAGCAAAACAGCTTGGGGATATATTGATAGTAGCTATAAATAGTGATGATTCTGTGCGCGCAATCAAAGGTGAAAAACGTCCTTTAGTTCCTGAAGATGAAAGAGCGGAGCTTCTTGCTGGTCTGGAATGTGTTGATTACGTGATGATTTTTCCTGAACTTACTCCTATAAGCTTCCTGATCGAATTACGTCCCAATATACACGTAAAAGGTGGAGACTACACTCCGGATCGTGTAATTGAGAGAGAAACTGTCGAATCAATAGGTGCGGAATTGCACTTGCTACCCGGAGCCGAAGGGAAATCTACCACCAACCTGATAGAAATAATAATTGAGCGATATGGTAAGCTAAAACGCTAATACATATACTTTCTATTCATTTCAAAAGCATTCTCTATATGTTCAATATTTGGCTCTTTTGACTTTTGTGGGAACGTGATAGCTACTACGTCGAACCGACAGGAGCGGTCAAAAAGCTCTTTCTCCTGTATGTAGCTGAGAGCGGTTTTTGTGATCCTGCTAATTTTGCCTGAAGTGATGGAATATTGAGGAATACCAAAGCTCTCTGTCCGCTTTGTCCTTACCTCGACGAAAACTATAACGTCATCTTGTTCCGCTATAATATCTATTTCGCCTAGTTTGCACCTATAATTTCGCTGAATAATATTATATCCTTTGTGTTTCAAGAAATCCTCTGCAAGTTTTTCGCCTTTATCTCCGACCTGCTTTTTGTAATTAAGCAACCAGTCCACCTACTTTTGTATCTTCTCTAATCCGTGTATATCTGTGTTAATCTGTGGCTAAATTCCTAATTCGGATTTGTGCATATAGTATAACGAAACTATAACTACTGGGTCAATAAGTTTTTGTTCTGGTACATTGAAAACTGTCAAAAAGCGAATACGACAAGAGAAAATACTTGCCGTTTTTACTCATTTTGATTATAATTAAGCGATTATGATAACTAAAAACTATAAATTTTTGTTTAGAAATAGAAAAGGTGTTAAGTATGGACGTAAAAGATATAGAAAATCGTTGGTTTCCCTCATCTCCTCACAAAGAAGCAGTTATGGATTTTCTCAACAGGGGAAGGGCGCATATTGAGGAGAGGGGACATAATATCGCACCAATTCTTGTATTTGAGGACGGTGGTGTGATGGAACTTCCAAAAGTACGCTTTAAAGACGGAAATTTTTCTCCTGATGAATCTTCTCAAGCTTCAAGACAAACTAATTACAGTGACGTCTGTGGAACTATTGACGAGTTTAAGAATCTTCTGCAAACTAAACCTGAACTTGCCAAAAACGACCCATCCCGACTTTTTGAGTTAATTGATGACGTGTGCTATCTGCTGTCACGTATGCAAAGACGACGAGAAGCATATAATTCTTCTGCAGAGGCGATTGTAAAATTAGCTGAACAACTGAAGCAATTAGCTGGTCCCAACGTAGATGATGCTTATCAAAGAGCAGATATATTGAAAAATTTCCTCAAGGAAAATCCTGATGAAGTATCTGGAAAACTAAACGAGCTTTTCAAGGTTTCAGAAGAGATGCGTGACGTAGCGAATCGCATGGAGCAGGAAGTGCTTTATCCTTATAGGGAGCTTTTTATTAAGATTGGCGAAATATATTCTCAAGTTAAGGGAAGCAGAGCATGGGAAAAGAAAAAATAATCAAAGTGATAATCTCTTTCTATCTCTTCATTGCAATATTCGGAAAGCAATATCTGTTGATATAGTTAAGTAAATTTTAGAATATACTTTCAACAGGGAAAAATAAGAATGAAAATTGTTCAACTTATACCCGGTTCTGGCAACGCATTTTATTGCGAGAATTGCTTCCGGGACACTAACCTTGTTATGTCAATGCGAGCCAAAGGTCATGACGTTGCTGTTGTGCCTTTGTATCTGCCTATAATGTCAGAAGAAGCCCATTGCAAACCTGACGCACCGATCTTTTTTGGTGGTATAAACGTATATTTACAACAAAAGTCCTCATTGTTCCGAAAAACACCTCGCTGGTTAGACCGAATGTTTGATCTACCAGCATTGCTGAAATGGGTAGCTAAAAAGGCAGGGATGACTAAAGCTGAGGAACTCGGAAATATGACTCTATCAATGCTACTCGGAGAAAAAGGCAATCAAGCTAAAGAAGTTAAACGACTTGTAGATTGGCTGGAATTATCAGGTAAGCCAGATTTGGTACAATTCTCAAATGCACTACTGCTTGGTATGGCTCACCAGATCAAAGAAAGGCTAAAAATACCTCTGGTCTGTATACTTCAGGACGAAGATATATGGCTGGATGCCATGCCTGAACCTCAACGCAGTATATTATACGAGACAATCAGACAGCATTCGACAGAAGTTGATGCTTTCATCTCTGTTAGCAATTATTACAAACAGTTGATGTGCGACAAATTGAATCTTCCTTGTGATCGGGTTCATGTTGTCTATAATGGAATACGTGCTGATAACTATGCACAATCTGAAATACCGTTTAACCCTCCCGTGATCGGTTTTTTAGAAAGGCAATGCAAGGAAAAAGGACTTGGAATTCTTGCGGAAGCGTTTATAATACTGAAGAAAAATAATCGTATACCAAACGTAAAGCTGCGCATTGCCGGGGGTATGTCACCGGGAGATGAGCCTTACGTGAATAGTGTTCGTCAAAAATTTACAGATGCCAGTGTTAGCGATTACGTTGAGTTCTTGCCAAACCTTAGCGGAAAGGCAAGGGTTGATTTTCTAAGCTCATTATCGGTTCTTTCAGTGCCAGCAGAGCATAAAGAAGCCTTTGGAGTATATATCATTGAGGCGATGGCTTCTGGAGTTCCCGTTATTCAGCCGAATCAGGGGTCATTTCCTGAGTTGCTCAATATTACTAAAGGTGGTATAATATTTGAACCGAATGAACCTCAAGCTCTAGCGAATGCGCTTGAATCATTGCTACTCAATCCTGATCATATACGTGAATTGGGAAATCAGGGTAGAAAATCAGTAAAAGAGAAATTCACCATAGAGCGCATGGCTGAGGAATTCATAGACGTGATGAACAAAGTAACTATCGGTCAACCAAATTAATATTTAAGAAATAGCAAATGGAGTTTAATTAATGAGTAACATAAAACTTGTATTGTTAAGACATGGTGAGAGTAAATGGAACAAAGAAAATAAATTCACAGGATGGAAAGACGTTGACCTTTCCCGAAAAGGCAGGAAAGAGGCAAAGCTGGCTGGTGATACTCTAAGGCAGGAAGGCTACGTTTTCGACGTCGCATTCACTTCTGTGCTAAAAAGAGCGATTAGAACTCTCTGGATAACCCTCGATAGAATGGACTTAATGTGGATACCCGTATATAATTCATGGAGATTGAACGAAAGGCACTACGGAGCTTTGCAGGGACTTAATAAGGCTCAGACAGCTAAGAAATTCGGTGATGAACAGGTGCTTATATGGCGAAGAAGCTACGACATTCCGCCACCAGAATTGGAAAAGACTGACAAACGTTATCCCGGAAATGAATTAAGATATAAAGATATGGATGAGAAAGACCTTCCTCTTACCGAAAGCCTTAAAGAAACAGTGGCTAGATTTATGCCATACTGGCACGAGACGATAGCCCCCACGGTAAAATCAGGTAAACGAGTAGTGATCGCCGCTCATGGTAATAGCTTGAGAGCATTGGTAAAATACCTTGATAATGTATCAGACAAAGAGATCGTGTCGCTGAATATTCCCACGGGAGTACCACTTGTCTACGAGCTTGATAAAGACCTAAAACCGATAAAGCACTATTATCTCGGAGATCAGGAAGCGATCCAGAAGGCAATGCAAAGTGTCGCCAATCAAGGTAAAGCGAAGTGAGTAATGAGTAATGAGTGGCAAGTCAGAATTTTTAGCCACAGATTAACACGGATACACACGGATTAATTCTAAGATTCTAAGATTAGAAGATTGTGCATTAAATATAATCGTAAGGAGGCATCTAATGAGTATCAGCGTCGGTATTGTTGGATTGGGTATGTTTGGACCTTCGTTTATAAGTCATTATAAAAAACATCCTGACGTTCATCGCCTTGCTCTGTGCGATATGAAATCAGATCGTCTGGCTGAGATGTCAAAGCGTTTTGAAATTTCTGAGACGTATTCAAGTCTCGATGAAATCTGCAAGACTGATATAGATGCTCTGGTGATTATAACTCAACCGTGGCTACACGTCAGGCAGGCTGTTCAGGCGATGAATGCGGGAAAACACGTCTACACAGCAGTTCCTGCGGCACAATCCCTTGATGAATGTGATGAGCTTATTGAGACTGTCAAGAAAACCGGCATGACCTACATGAACGGCGAAACGAGCTATTTCTATCCTGAGACTGCATTTTGCCGAAAGAAAGCCAGTGAAGGCGCTTTTGGACATATAGTTTATTGCGAAGGCGAGTATTTCCACGATATGAGTCATGGATTATATGACGTTTCAAAAGGGCGATGGGGCGATCAATGGGGATGGGATAAGACAGGTGATTCACCGATGTATTATCCATCACATTCTCTATGTTTTCCTATCTCTGTGACAGGCGGGGCATACATGACGGAAGTATCTGCGCAGGGGTTTATCTATCCCAATGACGAGTGGTATCGCAAGGACACCATCTGGAAAAATGAGTTCTCAAACGAGGTCGCATTATTCAAGATGAGCAACGGCACGATTGCACGTATCTGTGAATTCAGGCGAGTTGGTCACCCCGGATGCGTTCGTTCGTGCATTTATGGCACAGATGGAAGCTTTGAGAATAACCTTGCAGGCGCTGTCTGGGCTGATAAACACGGAAGTCAGGTAGTCCCGTTGCCGATGGATCACGAATGGCTTCCTGAGCCTTTAGCTTCTGATCTGGGTGGTCATGCTGGTTCACATGCTTACCTCGTTCACGAGTTTGTTGATTCAGTGAACAGGGAGCGATTACCGAGAATTAACGTTTGGGAAGCAGTCAGGTATTGCGCACCGGGTTTCGTTGCTCATGAATCCGCAATGCGTGACGGCGAATTGCTAAAAATCCCTGATTGGGGAAATCCACCAGCATAGTTGAAAGTTATTTATCTACAAAATCTGCGAAAGGAGATTGCCATTATGGGAAAGACTTACAGAGTTTGTCTGGTTGGTTGTGGTAGAATGGGTACTACTATTGATGATGAGGTCAAAGATCATCCACACAGCGAGTTATGGCTTCCTTATTCACATGCCGCCGGGTACGTGGCTGTGAAGGAAACTGAACTTGTCGCTGTATCCGATACTGTGAAAGAGAAGGTTGAAGCTACTCAAAAACGCTATAATGTGCCAAACGGTTATATTGATTATCGTGAGATGATCGAAAAGGAAAAGCCTGATATTGTCAGCATTGCGACACGACCCGGTCCACATGCAGAAATAACCGTTTTTGCGGCTGAACACGGTGTTAAAGGTATATACTGCGAGAAACCTCTATGTTCTTCTATGGAAGAGGCTGATGCAATGCTCGAAGCATGCGAAAAACACAACGTTAAATTTAACTATGGGACCCAACGCAGATATTCAACCCTATATCACAAGATGAAAGAATTGATTCAATGCGGTGAGATAGGCGATCTCCAATGCGTTATTGCTGAATGTGGCGCTGGTGCGGCGCAATGGACGCATACCCATACTTCCGATATGATCATGTTCCTCGCTGGCGATCCTGAGATAGATTTCGTTCAGGGAACTGTTGATGCTAGCGAAAGCGATTGGGATGGCGATAATTTATACGCAGACCCCGGCATCACCTGTGGTTACGTCAAATTCAAGAACGGGGTTCATGGATACATGGTAGCTGGCGGAAATTATGAATTTGAAGTCATTGGATCCAAAGGAAGAACCCATACCTTGAATAACAGCATAGGCGCACAATTATGGAAATCTCAGGGACAATGGGGCATAGTTGCGGAAGTTCCATTCCCACATCTTGAGATAGACAGCGGAACTGTTAAATGTATTGAGGATATGGTTGATGCGATTGATAAAGACAGAGAAACTCTGGGTAATATCCGTCTTGCATGTCGCAGTCAGGAGATGATCTTCGGCTTTGTTGAATCTCAAAGACAGGGTGGTAAGCGTGTCAGCTTGCCGTTGATGAATCGCAAATTGTATGTTGGGAGAAAAGATTACTAGGATGGAAGATTCTCAAATAAGTTATCAAGGCTCTGGGTGGTTCCGGATCATAGCGAGATACCACCACGATAGGTCTTGTTTTTGCAGATAAGCCAAGATCAGCAAGCCAAATCTCACCGGGTTGTGGGTTCATCGAGTAAATTTAATACCTCCTGTTCAACGAAACGAGATTGCATTATATCTAATGCATCATGGTCTGCCAAATCAATGATTTCCGTGATTCGTTGCCTGACCTGATACGCAGTATTAGGTTTCCATTCGCGTAATTTTTTGTCTAATTTCTCTGCTAAAATATCCATTGACTATCCTCTACTAATCTATTTCTTTGTAAATATAGATGATTCATAGTATTCTATAAGAATCGAACTCTTATCATCAGCTATGTCTAGAATGTGGGATTTTGTTCGATAAATTCGGGCATGGTTCAAAATTAAGGTAACAAAACACTTGAAAAAATAGACAAAAAATTATAAGGAATCTCCTTAGAAAATAAACATAAACTTCAAACATAGGAGATTCCATTATGACAACACATTATCGCTTAACTCATATTGACCTGTCAACTAGATTCCAATTGGCTACGCAAATGTTAAGTGACTCTCGACCTTGGGGTATGGTAACAAGGCTGAAACATATAAGGTATCTAGAAAATTCCTTTATCAGATTGCGGATAAAAATGTATGGAAGGAATTCACAGAGTGTTGTTGAACAATGATGGACAGAACACTTGTGTTATTGATGGTGTTACGGAGTTCAGAAAGAAGATCATCCAATTGTTTGGCAAGAGAGTGTATCTAATATATCAATTATTTTCTGGATAGGAACTGCTCAATGTCGGTTGTAGTATAAAACTTTAGATTTAAATAGTGAACATTGATCAGTTTTTTCTATACTCATCACTGATTACTGATCACTTTTCACTGATTCGGAGGAATATTTGTGTTAGCAAAGCGTATCATACCATGCCTTGACGTAAAGGATGGTAGAGTAGTTAAAGGTATAAATTTTTTGGGGTTGCGTGATGCAGGCGACCCGGTGGAAGTATCAGCACGATATAATGACGAAGGTGCTGACGAGATCACCTTTCTGGATATTACCGCATCCCACGAGAATCGCGGCACCATGATCCACGTTGTAGAAAAAACCGCTGAACAAGTTTTTATGCCGCTCACAGTTGGCGGGGGAATCAGAACCATAGACGATATTCGTAATCTACTGTCTGCTGGTGCAGATAAGGTTTCTATAAATACCGCCGCAGTCGAGAATCCTGATTTTGTCAAGCTATCTTCCGATAGGTTCGGTAGTCAGTGCATCGTAGTTGCTATTGATGCCCGAAGAAAGACTGACGGACAAGGTTGGGAAGTTTTTACCTATGGTGGTCGAAGACCCACTGGAATAGATGCGTGCTGGTGGGCAAAGAAGGTCGAGGAACTCGGCGCAGGAGAGATACTTCTGACGAGTATGGACTGCGACGGGACAAAGCTTGGTTACGATATTGAGCTTACAAGGCATATTTCTGAGTCAGTAAATATTCCGGTGATCGCATCCGGCGGAGCCGGGACGTTGGAGCATTTATATGAAGCATTCTCTAGTGGTAAAGCTGATGCTGTATTAGCGGCGTCTATTTTTCATTATAGGGAGTATACAATACAACAGGCAAAAGACTATCTGAGAGACAAAGGTGTCCCTGTAAGGTCAATAACCCCCGCATAAATGCGTAGGCTTGTAAAAACCTTTATTGACTAGCCTAAGTAGTGATCGGGTTATCTGATCTTCTACTACGTTACGGGTGAATAGCCCCCTGCCCCCTTGCAAGGGGGTTGGGGGTAGGGACGGTGTTGCTCACACATAAACCACTCAATAGGAAATTAGGAATTAAGAATTAGGAAATTAAACATTTTTCTTAATTCTTATTTCTTACTTCTTAATTTCCTTGAATCCTGCTTAGAAAAGGGTAATCCAGAGCAACTTGATCAAAAACAGTCATATAAACATTTCTGTCTGGAAGTTGATGACATTCAGTCAACAGCATCCGAATTCAGGAAAAAAGGCGTAGAGGTATCCGAAGTTAAAATGGGTGGTGACAATAGCTGGCAGGCATGGCTATCAGACCCGGATGGTAATCGTATAGAGTTACATCAATATACGCCAAATAGTAAACAGAATGTTGGTCTCAGATAAAAGAAAAGATGCTTGCAAGATACAGGATAAAAAGCAGTATCCAACTTCCAGTATCTTGTATTCTGTATCTTGTCCTAAACCCGTGATTAGATTTCTGGTTCTTCCGTGTTGAGTGTGGAAATATATTCAAACTGAAAGATTTTAAATCCCCCTAACCCCCGAATTTAAAGGATGAAGGCGGAAGGATGAAAGAAAGTACTTCATCCCTTATCCTTCATACTTGAAGAAAGGGGAAATGGCTCTAACTCCCCCTTTAGCAAAGGGGGCAGGGCGGATTTGAGATGGATGTAAGGTTCATTTCCACACTGAATACCAAAGAACCAGATTTCTAAAAGAAAGGAGTATGGTATATTGAAAAGCTATCTTTACTTCGCTTTTTAGTATACAAAGTTTTGATATGACAATGTTTTTTATTTTGCTGTGTTTGTTAATGGTGATGATTCCAGCGTATTCTGTTTTGGGATGCTTTGCAGTTGTTGTGGGGAAAAAAGCATCAACGGATGGCTCCGTATTATTCGGTCATAATGAGCAAGATGGTGGAAAAAGAATCCTTAATTTCCGTGCTATACCGAGAATTAGGCATGAACCCGGAGATATGGTAAGGCTTTATAGAGGAGGAAAGTTGCCAGAAATTCCTGAAACCAACTCCTTTATGTGGGCTGAAAATCTCGGTCTTGAATTTAGTGATGTCTACGTCAATGAATATGGTGTTGCGTTAGGTAGTGACGGATGTGGTACAAAAGAAGATTCTTATGATGAACTGGTAGCAAGAGGAGATATAGTAGACGGCGGAATAGGATATATGCTCAGAAGGCTGATTATACAGAGAGCGAAAACGTCAAGAGAGGGTATACAACTCGCAGGGGAACTGCTTGGTCATTTTGGTTATAGTGATTCTGGTCGTACGCTTGTTGTCGCTGATCCCAATGAGGCATGGCTTCTGTCTTTAGCCAGAGGTAAGCACTGGATAGCTCAAAGAGTTCCAGATGACGAAGTAGTGATTCTGCCAAACGTGCATATAATATCTGAGGTTAATCTTGAGGATAAAGACAATTTCATCGGTGCGCTGGATATTGTAGATTATGCAATAAAGAGAGGATGGTACGACACTGCCAGTGGTAAGCCTTTCAGTTTCAGAGACGCATATAATCCGCCAACTAATGACTTTTGGGATATTCGTCAGTGGCGAGGGCAAAGTCTTGTAACTGCCCGTACCAATGATTTAAAAGAGACAGAGCAACTACCATTTTCAGTCAAACCAGATCACAAGTTTAATGTGACTGATGTGGTAGATATATTAAGGTATCATGGACCTAAAGGGTCACTGTGTGCGCCAGAGACATTAGAGGGCGCAGTTTTCCAGTTAAGAAGCTGGATGCCATCAGAGATCGGTTGCGTTTATTGGAGAACTTCGGCAGAACCATGTACCAGCGTCCTTACCCCATGGTACATAGGAATTACAGAAGTGCCAGAATCTTACCATAAACCTGTTAGCATCGAAAAGCATTTATCTCTTGAGCATCACTTTAATCATCCAGAAGGAACTTTTGACTATGATCCACAACATACGTGGTGGACGTTCCGAAGGTTGCAGGATTTGGTGAATAGTGACTATCATGCTCATATAGAAAAAGTAAGAGAAATATGGGACGAATATGAGAGGAAGTTGCTCGCAGGTCAACCGATAGTTGAAGACAAGGCTTTAAGGCTACTCTCAGATGACGAAACTCACGCAAGGTCTTACTTGACTAAGTATTCGGGTGATGTAGCAATGAAAGCGGCAGATATGGCAAATGAGATGTATAACAGACTTAAGCCTTAAATTTCATCAAGTTCGGATTTGAAAGATATCAATTGCTTTTTCTTCCCAGGTTCTATAGTCTTGCGGATTACTGTGAAATTTAAACCAAGCTTGGTTTAGCAAATGAACTGGTGATAAAAAAGATAATTCTGTTTCAGACTCTATGATTTCTTCTTCTGTAAATTCCCGTGGCGATGATTCAGTTAGCATATCGTCTATAGTTTGTTGAATTGCAGGAAGAAATTCCGATTCATAGCTATTGTCTTTCTTATCGTGCATATTGGTACTGCTATACCGAATGCACCCGCCAATGTTGGGACGTATCAGTTTTTTTGTGTTGTCGGTCTAACCTTATTCGGAGTCGAAAAGACTCTTGCAACAGGTTTTTCTCTGGTTGTCTTCATTATACTCACTATTCCGATATGGGCGCTGGCTTCCTTTGCACTCAATCGAAGCGGTACGACGTTATATGAGATAAGATCGCAGATCAACCGTTTCATGGCTCAACGAAAGCATAATGAGCGTTAAACGGTAAAAATTAAAATTATAAAATTTTTTTTCAAACTCCTTGTTATACTTCCGCTACTTTTGGGAGCATATATAGCAATGGGATTTACAGGAGTGGAAAAATGCGAACGGATGACGGTTCTATAATTCAGGCGTGCCTTAACGGAGAACCAGAGGCTTTCGGATTACTTGTAGGAACACAACATGCTGTGTTCCTACTCAGCCATAGCCTGTTCATTTACCTTATTCCGCAATTTCTTGACACCTGAATAGAAGAAGTAAATCCCCATATATATCAGAAATATCCCACATAGTATGATTAAAACCATGTAAACTTTGTCCGAGAATACCTGCTTTCCCAAAACTAAAGCCAAAGCAACTGCACAATACCACACAAAATCCGATGATATGTGTCCTATATAGAAACTCGATATACTCAAAAAGTTCCCCTCAAGTGACACGAGCATATAAGTTGCGCCTATGGTTGCCCACCAGATTATCCAGTATGGATTTGAAGCACTCGTCACTAAACCTTTTAATATGAGATCAAGTCCTGTGATAGTAGTACTCTGAACTGCGGAAGTTGCCTGCGGAGCGCTGATGCCAAGATATGCACTTTTTATCATGCCATAAGAGAACCACAGCATTACCAATCCACCAATAACACCGATAAATCCTGTAACATATCTGTTTTTCAGAATGTTCTTCAATCCCAGCGCAAGGGCTATTACTATCCCCAGTTCCAATATGCTGTGTCCGATCATTATCATAATTACAGCGATAAAACCGATCTGAATAACCGATGATATTGTGATTGCAAGGACAGGTCCGGGCATTAAAGCACCAGATAGACCTGTAACAAACGACATAGATAATATCTTCAATGGTTTCAATTGTAACCCTCACTATTAAGACTTTTTTCAGCTAATTATAAACACAGAGACACGGAGAGAACTTAGAAAGGATGAAGGATGAAGGATGAAGGATGAAGGATGAAGGATGAAGGATGGAAATGTTTAATACTCGTTTCTCCTTTTTCATCCATCATCTTTCCGTCTTCATCCTTTCTCTCCGTGCCTCTGTGTCTCCGTGTTTTTTACAAATTAAATTATAAGTGATAAAACTTTACTGTTAGCTATATTTTTGATTCTCCCTCTGATTCTTCTTCGTCAATTTCATCCTCATCAATTTCATCTTCATCAATTCCATAGTCAAAAAATTCTGGTTCGTATCCCTCTGTTTGTGACCAATAGATTCCCTTGTCCTCTTCTTCCCATTCCCTGATTGTCCTCTGGTTCTTCACCTTTCTTCTAATTAAACCGATTGACAGAATTAATATAGCGCCACCCCATAGGATAATTGAGCTACTGAGCAGATAGTACCATTTATAACGCTTTTTCAGTTCCTTCATCCATCTGCTTTCCAGCCAGTCTATATTTACACCTGTGGCACATGCGAGTGCTTCATCAAAAGGTCTACCTTTGGCAAGCTCACGGATACATCCCTTGAGAGCATCATTGCGGTATCTTTTCACCATAAACATTATTATGTTACAACTTTCCGCATAAGCCAATCTAGCTTGATATGCACTTTCAGGAAAATCTTCTGATATATTAAAAAGTGGAATTATATTGTTTCCCAGAGTTCCTGTAAGAATAGTCCAGTAATTGCTATAACCCCAGTCATCGGATACGTACATAGCGACCCCTTCATTGAACCATCTTGGCACATTTTTAAGATTCTCTTTAACGTATAAACCGAATACTACGTGGGTTATTTCATGTTCAACGATACGGGCAAGATCAATCCTTCTGTCCTCTGATAGAGTGGGGTCAAGTAATACGATCCGAGCCTGTAAAGGATATGCACATCCAGCCGCCCAATCCTGTATTGGCGCATTGACGGTTCGTTCAAACTCCTTTCGTGTCTCACAGAACCATATATCTATTTTCCTGCCTATCGAGTATCCAATCTCATCAGTAACTTGTGGAAAAAAATTCTCAGCTATATTCTGGATATCTCCTGCCGCACTTAGATTTTGTGTATATCTTACAAGGAAGTGGTCGCTTTCAATTATAGACCAATCTTCAGCGTATGCTATAATAGCAAGCAGTAACGTCAGTAATATTGCAACAAAATACCTCATGTAAAGTCAAGCTCCACGCAAAGATGTTATCTATACAAAGGTTTTGCAAATGACAAAAAACATTGATATAAAACGAGATAAATGATATATTGACCCCCGAAAATGAGTAATATCAACAACTCAAGGGGGTCATTTATGAGTTACTTTAGTATACAAACATTGTTCGCTGTTTTTCAAGGGTCAATATCTCTACTTCCTCTCTTAATGATTGTTTGGAAGGAGTTAAAAATAAACGAGAAACTACAATCCATGTGGGTAAATAAGCACCACGGTGTTCCTTTTCATGAAAGTGTGTGCCATCTTAGCTATCTACCATTTCTCAATGGAAAATCAATGAACCAGTTATCTGACAATATCCCATACCATCAGAGAGTTTTCAACACTATCTGGGATAAAGTCAATGCCATCAAATGGTGGCAACTGATAGAAGCTATTTCTGATGAACTCTTGTTTCATCAAGTCAGATTTCCTGATATGGCAAAAGATGGTGTCATGATAATAGATGATACTGCAATAGAGAAATTCGGCATCCACATGGAAAATGCTTCTGAAGTACGCATATCCGGTGGAAAGATTAACAGATGTAAGGTGAATCTTCATTATATAAACGATGAATAGAAGCCCTTGTATCATTTTTATCTATGAATCGTTGGATAGTTTTGTAGTTAGCATCTGCGTTACCATCCATATTGTTAGATATGTCAGATATTCTTGAAACATCCAGGATACCTTTGACGATACGTGCAGATTTGTCATTATCTCTATCAAAGCATTGATCTGTAAACTTTTTTATGTTATTTATATTAGTGACATCTTCGTTCATAAAGCACCTCCTGTGATGTGTTATAGTTTTTTGTTTTAACATATTTTATCACAGGAGGTTATTTTTGTCCGAACTAATGTCCTAAGATCAGAGAATTAGCTTGACATTCATGAATGTTGTTCGGTATAATATAATGGTCATAATAAGCGGGCGTAGCTCAGTTGGTAGAGTGTCAGCTTCCCAAGCTGAATGTCGCGGGTTCGAATCCCGTCACCCGCTCCAATATACGACTTTTTAAGTCTTGAGCTATTATGGCTCAAGCTTCTTTTTTTTATAGCCTTAATTATGAAAGGTAATCGTTAAAAAATGCCTTTTGACATCGTGTAGGGGCAGGTTTCGTTGATATAATAAAAAGTCTAACTAGATAAGAAGGCTTTATTTTATTCATAGATATTGAGAAAATTGACAAAACCTGCCCTTACAGAAAACCCATTTTTTAACGATTACATGATTATAATTTCTAATAAAATAATTGGATTCATTCGAGGGTGAAAATCTGATGCCATTATATGAATTCCATTGTACGCAATGCGATAATGAATTTGAGGAACTTTGTCTTTCAAGTAGTGGTGTGAGTTCCGTCACCTGTCCTAAATGCAAAGATTCAAAAGTTGAACGTTTGATGTCTACTTTTGCTATGTCTTCAAAGGTCAACTCGTCAGGAAATAGCTCAAGTGGGTCTAGCTGTGGGACGTGTAAAGCAAGCAGTTGCCGATCGTGTTCTAAATGAGATTCAAGATAGATTGATTTTTTTTATTAATATAGAAAGGAGCGATCACTCGCTGGGGTATGGCAAAAATAACAACTAAAAAACAAATTAAAGAAGATAAACTTGTTTCCATAACAACGAAAATATCTGTATATTTATCCGAAAACTGGAAGAAGATTGCCTGTATTGGCGCTGCAATACTAATCGTAATTATTGCCATAGTTGGATATTTTGGATATACAGTCAGTAAGAACGATAAAATCGCTTTGATTGTCGGTGAAGCTACGACACTTTATAATGAAGCGGGATCTATAATGGAAAAGGATGGCGTTACACCTATCTCCATAGGCAAATATGAGGTAGCAAAGGCGAAGTTTCAGGAAGCAATACATAAGGGTGGAAGCAGTAAAATTATCAGTGAAGCAGTATTCTTCTCTGCAAAATGCTCTTATCAAGCTGGAAAATATAGCGACGCTATTACTGATTTTGAAAAGGTTCTTAAGAAATACTCCAAGAGTGAGAGTGCTATTCCTGCCCGTGACGGAATAGCAAAATGCTACGAACAGATGGGAGACAAGGAATCTCTAAAGAAGGCTATCCAATATTATGACGAACTCTCTAAGTACCCAGAAAACTATATTACCATTTCAGCATTTCTTGGTAAGGGAAGATGTTACGAGAAACTAGGGGAGCAGGATCAGGCACTATCTGTATACAAAATCATTGTTGACAAATTCAAGCAAAAAGTTGAACTTGGTATTCAAGCAAGATCAAAATCCGTTGTTGAATTAGCTAAAACTGCGATTACAAAATATAAATCCGCATTAGGTAACGATAGTTCAGATGCCAATTTTAAGTCTCTTCTGGAAAAGGCACAATCACTGGATAAAGGCAAACAGGAGCAGTGGTTTGATACATTGTTGGCTTACGACAAAGTAATCCTTTCAAGAAATGAATATTGGCATTCGCAAACTGCATCAGGTGGCGGTGAAAAACTCAAGGAAGCTGAGAAAGCTCTAAGAGAGTATGAAGATCAATCTTTGGATTTGATCAAAAACGTAATTGTTGGACGTAGATATGACAAACAAGGTGATTGGGATACTGCTTTGAGATATTATGATAGAGCAATAGAGTTTAACTTTTTACCGGGAAAAGAGATGTTTGAAACGGGTCAAGACCGTATAGATTCAATTAACCTTGGAAAGAATTCAGGAAACCCACAGAAAGCGTAACTATGAAATTACTACTTTCGGGAAATGCGGCGATAGCACGAGGGGCTTATGAGAGTGGTGTTAGCGTTGCTTCTGCTTATCCCGGCACTCCCAGTACTGAAATCCTTGAAACCATTGCCAGCGAATATCCAGATATATATGCTGAATGGTCTCCAAATGAAAAAGTCGCATTTGAGGTCGGTATGGGATGCGCATTTGCCGGTGGGCGGGCGCTAGTGGCAATGAAACACGTCGGTGTAAACGTGGCGGCAGACCCATTGTTTACGCTTGCTTATACTGGTATACGAGGTGGGTTTGTACTTATAGATGCAGACGACCCCGGTATGCACAGTTCACAAAATGAGCAGGACAATCGTAATTATGCAAAGTTTGCCAAAGTTCCATTGCTTGAGCCAAGTGATAGTCAGGAAGCCAAAGATTTTGTAAAAGAAGCCTTCCGAATCAGTGAGCAGTTTGATGTTCCTGTAATCGTCCGTACAACAACACGAATCGCTCATTCCGAGTCTTTGGTAGAACTCAACGAAAAAGAAAATATTAAACCACCCGAAGGTTTTGTCAGAGATGTACAAAAATTCGTTATGATCCCGGCTTATGCCCGCCTAAGACACGTAATTGTCGAAGAACGACTCAAAAAACTTCAGGCTTTCTCTGAGGAAACTCCTCTCCAGAATATTGAACTCCAAGACGATAATATTGGAATTATTACCAGCGGGGTCTCTTATCAATACGCTAAAGAGATTATGCCAAACGCTTCTTTTTTGAAGCTTGGAATGACTTATCCACTCCCACAAAACCTGATCCGTGACTTTGCAGGCAAGGTTAAAGAGCTTTACGTCGTTGAAGAGCTTGATCCGTTCCTTGAAAGCCAGATACATGAGATGGGTATAAACGTTAAGGGATTGGGAAGAAGACTTGGTGAGCTTTCACCAGATATATTGGCAGAATTCTTCCTTGAAAAAGTAACTCCAAAGATTCTACCCGAAATGAAATTGCCTGGTCGCCCGCCTGCCATGTGTCCCGGTTGCCCGCATAGAAGCGTTTTTTACATGCTGAAAAAGAAGAAATTGACCGTATCAGGCGATATAGGCTGTTATACGCTTAGTGTTCTTCCGCCGTTAGAGATTATGGATACATGCGTGTGTATGGGCGCCAGCATTACCACTGCTATGGGGATAGAGAAGGCTACCAAAAGAAGCGATAACGTTGTTGCAGTTATTGGCGATTCTACATTCGTTCATTCTGGTATAACAGGTCTTGTTGATATGGTTTATAACAACTCAAAGGGAACCGTCTTTATACTGGATAACGAGACGACAGCTATGACTGGACGACAAGATCATCCAGCTACGGGACGAACTCTGATGGGTGAAGAGACGAAACGCCTGAATCTGGGTGAACTTGCAAAAACTTTGGGTGTGGAATACGTCAAATATGTTGATCCTTATGATTTGAGTGAATTAGAGTCTGTGATAGACGAAGCAACAAAGCTAGATAAATTGGCAGTCGTAATCACTAACCGTCCATGTATATTATTGCGTCGTAATGCAAAACCAAAGTTAGCAGAAGTGGATCATGAAGTGTGCGTTGCTTGCGGTCTTTGTTTGAGACTTGGTTGTCCTGCCATGTCCAGAACGTCAAGTGAGAATAAAAAAACTAAGATTGATCCAGTTTTGTGTAATGGTTGTATGGTATGTGCAAAGGTATGCAGGACAAAGGCAATATCTGAGAAAGGTTAGTCATTTGAGCGAAGTAACTAATATCATAATTACAGGAGTCGGCGGACAGGGAATACTTCTTGCCAGCGAAATAATATCTGAAGCGGCAGTTCATGCAGGATATGACGTGAAAAGAAGCGAAGTTCACGGCATGGCACAGCGAGGTGGAAGCGTCAACAGTCATATTCGCTTTGGCAAAAAGATATACTCACCTCTTGTTATGATGGGTGAATGTGATCTGCTCCTGTCGTTTGAAAAACTCGAATCTCTACGAATGGCTGACTTCGTTAAACCAGAAGGTACCATCATAGTCAATGATCAGCAAATTAATCCAACTACTGTCGCTAGTGGTATGGCAACTTACCCCGACAACGTTGAAGAGACGTTAAGAACGTATTTCAAATCCGTGATTTTCGTAAATGCTCTGGAGATCGCAAAACAGGCAGGCAATCTAAGGACTGCGAATATCGCCCTTTTGGGTGCCGCTTCAAAAAATCTTAACATACCCAGAGAAATCTGGGAAGATGCTATTGTTAAGCGTGTTCCAGAACGTGCTATCGAAGTCAATCTAAAAGCCTTTCATTTAGGTTTACAAGCAGAATAATGCGGATAGGCGTAACTTCCGACATCCACACAGACATCTCACCTGCAAATAGTCAAATCATCAGCCATCTCGTAAATGCCATAAATAGTGCTGAACTTGATGTGTTCGTTATATGCGGTGACGTATCACCTAGTATATCCAAATTTTATGATACACTTTCAGCTTTTCGTGATTTGAATTGCAAAAAACTTTTCATCGCAGGTAATCACGATATATGGATTCCGAATCAAAGTGACAATATTAATTCCAGCCAGAAATACTCTTTAATAACGAAATTTTGCGAAGAACACGGTTTTCATCATCTTGGAGACTCTCCTATAATTCTTGAAAATATCGGTTTCTGTGGAACTATCGGATGGTATGATTATTCTTTTAAGAGTCATACATTCAAAATATCTGATAGAAATTATACAAAAAAAATATTTCATGGTTCCGTGTGGAATGATGTGAATTTCGCTAGATGGAATGCAACGGATACTGAAATTGCATGGCAGTTTGAGCATGATCTTCAGAAACAGATTGATTCTATACGAGATCAAGTTTCACGAATAATAGTTGTCACTCATCACGTACCATTCAGGGAGTGTGTTGTATATCGAAACGAGTTGACGTGGGATTTTTTTAGCGCATTTATGGGAAGTGCTGGATTGGGAGAGATTTGCTTAAAAGAACCTCTCGTCACTCACGCACTTTTTGGGCATACACATACAGAATTTTATAAAGAGATAAAAGCACAGGATTCATCGGAATTAACTCGAAAAGTAGTAGCAGTCTGTTCTCCAATTGGTTATCTTACAGAACCGCCAAAAGATTTGAAAGAATATGCAAAAAATAGGCTTAAAATTATTGAATTGTAATAAATTATGGAAATTTTAATAAATTCGGAACAGAATTCGGAACAAAATGCCATGAGTGAAAAGGACAATAAAAGGAATTTCATTTTAAGCTATTTAAATGGAGTTTTTGCTAGTATTGGTTTTCGTCTGGTTGACTCTAACATGGTTCTTTCGGCTTTTGTTAAGCAATTGACTAACTCAAACGTAATGGTAGGTCTGGTAAGCTCCACCATGTCAGCAGGCTCAATATGGCTACAAATGCTCATGTCGAACCTTATGGAACATCATCCTCGTAAGATGCCGTTTTATACCATCGGGATTATTATACGCCTTTCTATGTGGGCATTTATTACACTTTTTACATTTTTAATTGGTGGTAGCAATAACTTTATATTGTTTATTGGTTTTTATTCCCTGTATTTTATCTTCTGCTCATCGCTTGGAATATCAAACCTGCCTTTCAATGATATTGTCGCAAAAGCTATTCCAGCGACAAGGATCGCAAGGCTTTTCAGCTTCCGACAGTTCACAGGTGAAGCTTTTGGTATCGGTGTTGGATTTCTGATTAAATACATTCTTGGAGAGAGAGGCTACCTTGCCTTTCCATATAACTACGCATTAATATTCCTGATTGGCTTTGTTGCATTGACGATATCGGGTGTCGTATTTATATTGGTTAAGGAACCAATTGAGCCTGTACCAAAGGAGCGAAAGCCATTCTGGCAACACCTGAAAATCGGACCGCATTTCCTGAAAACTGATAAAAATTACAGAGCGTTTATGATCTATCGTATAGTTACGTCATTTGGAGCTATGAGCATCCCATTCTACGTTCCTTATGCTCTTGATCGGATGCAGATTCATGCTTCGACGATAGGTACATTTATATCAGTAGGGGCGATTAGCGCATTGTTTTCAAACTTGGTGTGGGGATACATAGGTGAGAAAAAAGGAAGCCGAAATCTTATGATCATAGCATCTACACTCGCTTGCATAGCACCAATAATTGCTTCCTGTGTCAAATATCTGCCTTCTCATCTACAGGTTACAGCTTACCTTTTGGTCTTTGTGGTAAATCAGGCTTTTACGAGTGCAAGCGGGATCGCATATATGACCTATTCCCTCAACATGGCGCCGAGTATGAATCGTCCATCCTATCTTGGATTCTTGAATACTTTAATGTTCCCTTTAGGATTCACTTCGTTGTTTGCGGGCGCTTTGTTAAAGGTTATACCTTACGAATTCATGTTTTTTTTATCAGCGATATTCTCTGCCTTTGCAGTCTATTCAGCCACAAAGCTTTTTGAAGTTGACAGGCAGAAGAAAAATGTTGAGTAGCTAATTTGAAGAACGTGAGTTCATCTCTTTACCGAATTACAGAAAGATATTTATTTAAGGTTCTTTTCACAGCATCAACTTCAGAGATCATCTCTTTGAAGTATCTTTCTATATTTTCACCAACTCCAGTCTTATATAAATCAACTCCAAACATATTTGCATCAGAAAGTATAGGCTTTAATCTATCTCTAACGGTTTCAGGTCTACCAAACTGAATCGGTGAGATGTATTTAACGAGTTCTTCAAGTCTAGGGTCAGGACTCCATTTATTCAAATACGTTTGTATTTTTGGGTTATAGTTCATATCCTGACCATTATCGTCTACTCCCATCAAGTATCTGCACCATCCAGCAATTACTAGAGGAATGTATTTCAGATTTCTGGCATTATCGCCATGCGCAATGATAGTGTTTCCGTATCTGGCACCTACCTTTTGTGAAGTATCGGTTATTATCCTTGCTGGGGTATCCGGTATATTTGGATTTGGGAGACGTTCTTCAAGAACTTCTCTTAAAAACTCCTTTGGGTCTATTTTTCCCGGATGAATAACGACAGGAAGTGCTTCCTCATAGCTCTGCAGATAGACTAATTCTTTCAGCAATGGATCGGCTATGGCATCATATATGTATTTATATTTGAGCAAACAACCAAATATAGCCAGAGTAGTCTGATTTGGGTTAAGACAAGCACCAACCTTCATTTTTTCGTAAAGTGCAACTTCCTCTGAACTATCGCAGAAAATGACCCCAGCCTTCTCAAGAGGTGGACGACTATTGGGGAACTTGTCCTCAATTACGAGATACGAAATGTGTTCAGTATTGACGAAAGGGGCGATCACTGTTCCCATTTCGGTAGTTATGATTTCCATATCTTTAATGCCTTTATCTTCAAGCTTCTCTTTAACTTCTGGTGCGGGTCTTGGTGTTATTCTATCAATCATCGTCCATGGAAAGGATACTTCCTTTTCAAGATAATCCATAAATCCATTCTCAACAAAACCACGATTGACCCATTCTCTGGCAAAAGTCATCACTGCATTGAAGAATTTTAACCCATTCTCAGCGCAGTTATCCATGCTTACAAAAGCGATAGGTGTTCCAATATTCTTATAGCGATGATAGGCAAAAGAAGTTATTTTTGCCATTATGTGCGTCGGTGCGTTGGGACCATTCACAAAGTCAGTCTCCGCTTGCAGATTATTAATGTCGTATCCTTTCTCAGTACAGGTTATACTCACCATTTGAAGTGAACTCATTGAGAAATAGTCCAATGCTCTTTTCCAGCCATCAGGTAATATAGTGTTATCTGCAAATATGGCATCAGCTATGCTTCCCACAACCATCAAGTCGTTCTTGCCATCAGGATACATTATAACTCGTATGCTTAGATTATCGTGTGGATAGTATACATCCTCGATTATCTGAATATCGTGAGTCTCAATAGCAATCATTCCATAGTCAATTACTCCTGATTCAATGAGTTTTTGCTGGATTGGCGCTATCATTGACCTGTAAATATTGCTAGGGGCAATATGTATCCACTTTGGTGCGGATTTTGTACGGTCTATCATTTGAGGAATATTAAATTCAGGGAGTCTAATATCCAACTGACTCCATTCGTGATTTTTGATACCATCTCTTGTAAGAATTAACATTACTTTACCTCAAGCCAAATCCTTTCCAGTAGTTGTCATGGTGAGTTTGCCATGCTTAACTCCTTTTGTGCTTATCAATTTGTCGGCAATATCTTTCACCTTGCTACCCTTGCCTTTGATGACTGTGATTTCTAGGCAATTGTGATGGTCAATGTGTATGTGCATAGACGAGATAATCATTGTGTAATATTCATGCTGGATACTGGTCAGCAATTCCGATAAGTCACTTGCATGATGGTCGTAAACAATGGTAACGGCGCCTATTGTTTCTAAATCTTCCTCCCACTCGTATTCAACTAGGTAATCCCTAATCAGATCACGTATTGCTTCAGAGCGATTGACATATCCTTTGGATTCAATCAGTTTGTCAAAACTTTCAAGAAGCTCAGAACTTATTGATACACCAAAACGTATTAATTCTGACATATTTATCACCTCTTAGTCTTATGATTCTATATTAGAAATAATAATACATTATGTTGATTATTTCAATATCTGATTCATAATAATGGTATTAATTTAAAAGTCTCGTATAGTTTTGTATTGCTATACGACAGATACAAAAATGATTTTATACTTGACATAAAATAGTTTTTCTGGTATTTTATTATACAAATATAGAAACCGTCATGCAAATGTTAAATGCGGAAATAATTCGGTTAAGAATTTATCCGAAAACCTCTAATGAATGATAGAGTTATCCGCGAATTTACGCTAATAAACACGAATAAATAAATTAGTGAAAATTAGTGTTATTAGCGGATAAAATTCCTGTATGTTTTCAGATAAAGTTTAATCTAAATACCGATTTTGTCAATAAATCAAGCGATCCCGAACAGAGGTGTCACATGAGAATCTCCATTACCAGATCAGAGAAATATTTACAAGGAATTGGAACCTGGGGCTGGTGGTGCGTCGAGATGCGAGTGTGCCTTGAATCTGGATAGTAGATTTTTGTTTGTTTTTAACTTAATTCGCCGCAGGCACACTTGGTAGTGCTTGCGGCTTTTTTATTTCCAAAATCAAGGAGAACAGTCATGAAAAAAACAGTATTTTCTGGCATTCAACCAACAGGGAACATACACATTGGAAATTTTTTGGGTGCTATTCGCCATTGGGTGAATTCACAGGAAGAATTCAATAATATCTTCTGTGTTGTTGATCTTCATGCGATAACAGTTCCACAAGACCCCATTGCTCTAAAGAAAAAAACCAGAGAACTTGCAGGTTTGCTTCTGGCGGCAGGGATAGACCCAAAGAAATCAGAGCTTTTTATACAATCGCACATAAGCGAACACAGCGAACTTGCATGGATACTAAACTGCATGACACCTATGGGATGGATGCAACGTATGACTCAGTTTAAAGAGAAATCAGAAAAGCAGAAAGATATTGTAAGTATTGGATTATTTGACTATCCTGCACTCATGGCGGCTGACATTTTAATTTATCAGGCTGATCTTGTTCCGGTTGGCGAAGATCAGAAACAACACGTTGAGATCACAAGAGACATAGCACAAAGATTCAACTCAATCTATGGTGAGACCTTCAAACTGCCAGAACCAGTGATAGCTGAAGTTGGTGCAAGGATTATGGGATTAGATGATCCAACAAAAAAAATGAGTAAAAGCGAAGATTCACCGGGTCATTCTGTTCTTCTGCTTGATTCTCCGGACGAAATTCGCCCTAAAATTATGAGGGCAACGACTGATTCAAATCGTGAGATCTGTTTTGACGAAAACCGTCCCGGTATATACAATCTTCTTGTGATCTACGAGCTTTTCACAGGTATCAGTAGACCTGAAATAGAAGCCAAGTTTGAAGGAAAAGGATATGCTATTTTTAAGAAGGATTTAGCAGAAGTTATTATCGAAGGGCTGAAACCATTGCAATCACGTTATAAAGAGATGACGTCTGATCCAACATATATTGACTCTGTATTGACACACAGTGCAGATAATCTCAGACCAATTGCAGAAAAAACCTTAATCACAGTAAAAGAAAAAATGGGACTTGGATAATATGGGAAGGATGAGGGATGAAATTATCAGTGAAGCCTTTATTCTATTAATCCTCAAATTCACCGGCGCATTTTCCACAGACCATATAGAAATGAACATCCTCTGAGAGTGCGTGTTGCTTCATGGTATCCACAATTGGAGCAGGCAATTCCGCTCCACACCGCGCGCATTTATATAAAGAACCAGTTGGGTTCGGCACTGTAGACATATCACCCAATAAATACTTCCATCTTTGATAGTCCCATGGTATTGTAGCGCCGATAGAATTAGCTATGAAAATTCCACGCTGTATAAGCAGTTTTGCTTCATTTATGCCGATCTTTTTTGATGCTCTTCCTGACATAACAGAGAATCGGTGGTCAAATTCTTCTTTACTGATGTTAGCGTCAACAAAGCAATCTTTAATACCTGTTTTCCAGAAATCTAATAAGAAAAATATTGACTTTAAACTATGGTTGGGCTTCTCAAATCCCAGAGCAAGTGAAATTGTGCCTGCTTTATCTGAATCACTGATCCATCCATTGTAAAACTTTGGATCCGGTTCTGGATAATCCCTACTGCGCGGCAAAGTATATGTATAATATTTACACGTAGAACATGCAGACAGACTGGGGCGCAGTCTCCGACAGCAGACGGGGCATATAGAGGCATTTAATCCCGGGCAATACCTGACTGCTTCTCTTATACCGCAATTTCTACATCTTATTCGACTGTGTCTTATAGCACGCTTTCCAGTTTGTCCCAATTTAAGTTTATCCTAAAAACAAGGCAGGTCTAAAACCTGCCTTAGTTACTTTTATTCAATATATTAATCACATAATTAATCTTTTACAATTCATTTGCTCGTTGCAAAGTCTCCTGATAAATTCCTTCTCTAATCAACATTCCTTTGCTTCTCATCTCGTCAAGAAGGGGTTTAACAGCTTTGATTAAACCAATACGCTTTGCTTCAATGAGAAAGGTGAGAGTATGAATTGCATTCAGTCCTTCTTGTCGGGCATATCTTCTCAAACATTTGTCACGAGTGATTATCAAATCTGCTTCTTGCTCTTTAGCTAGTGCAATTACTTCTGCATCAGTTCTGCTCAAAGGATTAATAATATAGTCATTAACAGAATTAGGGTCATCTAACGCCATGATCTGAATAAAACCAGCATTCCGCACATCATTAGAACCAACTCGATTTGCACCAACTTCTACGACCTCATTATACACACCGGGGGGAATCAAAACTTCGCCATACATTTCATTGAGTAGTTGGAGTTTGTTTATAAGGCTCAAGTTGATCAGGGATGATGAATCACAAATAACTATCATACAACTTGTGCCTTCTTCTCATACTTCGTTCTTAGTTTTTGCAACGTATTAAGATCTTTCGCCATCTCTTCAGTTGTCACATCATCCAAAGACAACCCGTTCTGATTCAGCAAATCCATAAAATCTTGTATTGGAATACTCAAAAGTTCTGCTCCTCGAGAAGCAGTAATTTTCTCTTCCTGAAACAAAGAGAGAACAGTGGATTCTGTTATCTTTCTTTTCGTCATAAACCTCGTCCCCTAATAAGCAAATAAATTCATCTTTGTGATGCTTCAAGGATTGTAAGTCCAACTAAGTTATTGTCTTTATAATCGAGCATAATACCATCTTCTCGCATTTCACTGTGGTTAGAATTCGGTTTTTCCTCGAAATGAATGTATAGAACATCTGCTTCTGAATCGTAATCAAGCCACATACATGTTTTTGGTATTTGTATCAACTGTGGAATTGCTTTAAGAATAAATCCAATGCTCTTTTCCTCTAAAATTTCTTTGCCCATAATCATACCTTTATTAACCTTTCTTGAAACGTATGCAGTTATAATAAAACCATCGTTAATACTAACCTCTTTGTATACTACATGCAGATATTTCAATTTCGCTATAGATAAAACTGCTATCAATGATCCAGCATAACCACGTAGAATCCAAGTTGGATTTTCGATAGCTTCTAGCACATCTCCATAATATGACTCCATATATGGTTTATTACTTATTATATGCTCCCATCTTTCTTCTGTAAGACGAATCGGCACTTCATTGATTGAATATGCTATATCCACATATTCCTCCAAAGCGGCAATTGTTAAACTTAAGATTCTTCAGATCGAAAGTATCAGAATCTCCAAACAGTTTACAAATATATCTTTTACCATACTAAGCATCAGTTTTCTATCATTAACATTCCAATGGGTAAAGTGAAAGGCAAGCAATTCACCTATTTTTATTGACTTTTTTAAATATCAATTTATCTCCACCTGGCCTCTCTATAGTTAGAACTCCATTTTCTAATTTTCCTAAGAACGTCAACTGTCCAGCCACATCAATTTTAATGCGATTATCTTCTAGTATCACCCATTGTATTGCACCATTTGAAAGTTGTACATAACCAGTCCATTTTCCAATAATCTTAGAATCCTTATAAGCAGAAGGACTGCAATCAATAATAACCATACATAATATAATCGCAATTAAATAAGACATTTTAAAAAATTTCATAAAACTACATCTCCTTAGTAGTCCTTAATGTGTTGTCCAGTTTTCAGGGGTATTATACCTTTCACGTTCCCTTCTGATGTCCTCAACACTGTTTCTTTCAGCAGTAGTGTGTAAACCAATTTGCTCAATTAGTTGAGAAAATACACGTTTCCATTCCTCAATGCTAAGTCCTTCATGTATATCTTCATCCTGTATTTCCGTAATGTATTCCCGGAGATACTCTACTAAATGATTCTGCTCGGATTCGGGTAGAGATTCCATCATTTTTACTACGGTGGCAATTGCATTAGATTCCATAACTCTAATTCCATTACTTCGGTTGTATCTTAATCAGTCCTGAGATGTATTCAGAAGCCTTCTTTGCAAGGTCGTCAGCATTGATGTCAGCAAATTTAAGGAATTCTTTTACCATAGGCATCACTGCGCCTGTATCCATCAGATTAGTCGCAAGCTTACCCATAGATGACTTCCCGATTCCGGTAGAGGGTTGATCACCCATATTCAGGATACGGATACTCTCGATCTTCTCCACTGGCTTCATCATGCGCTCAATAATCTGCGGTGCAGAATCAATCAATTGCAATATAGCTTGCTGAACAAGTATTCTCTGTTCGGTCACGTTCTTAGCTTCAATCATCTTCATTTGACCTTCAGCCTTAGCCTTTGCTTGAGCAAGTATAGCTTCTGCCAATCGTTCCATAGGCTTGGCTTCTCGCTCTGCACCGATAATAGCTATTTCCTTATCTCTTTCGGCTTCTCCAATTCGCTGTACCGTAATAGCATTAATATCCGCAGTATTTTTAAGGGCAGTAGCTTCAAGATGCTCTTTAGTTGCAAGATCGGTTTGCTTCATCTTGAGTTCCATACTGATCTTACGATCTTCGTCAACCAATCCGATTACCAATCTCTGAGAGATGTCTGCCTGACCAACAACCTGACCCATGTTGATTTGTCTTAATTCTATTGCAAGACCTCTGTCAATGTCTCTTTCCAGAATACGCTGTTCTCTAGAAATTCTGGCTACTTCTTTGATTACATCCTGATCGTATACGACCTGAGCGGCTTCTGCCTGTCTTTGCGCTATATAAGCAGTGATTCGTTTCCTCTGATCGGATTCTGCATAAGAACGATCCTGTTCCAAAGCGAATTGCTTGATCTGTGAGTCCACATCTGAACGCTTGATGCCAACATTAGCAGAGAATACTGATTTCTGGACTTCAAGATTACGCTCAATCTCTCTAATTTGAACTGCCTGACCCATAGAAATCTGAGCGATTTCGATGATTCGTCCTCTTTCAATATCCCGTTCCAAAATTGTCTGCTCTTTAGCAATACGGGATTTTTCAACTACAGCTTCCTGCTCATACTGAACCTTCGTTCCCTCTGCCTTCCTCGTCGCACTGTATGCCTGCACTATCTTCTTCTGGTCTGCATCTACTATTGCTCTATCTTTCTCCAGGATATACTGCTGTTTCAATGAACTGACTTCTGCTTCCTTGATGCCCAACTGCGCACTATACGTCGCCCTCTGGATCATTAGGTTCTTCTCGATGTCTCGTTCCTGCACCTTCTGTGTCTTCTCGATGGTCGCTATCTCCACGTTCTTTGACTTCTCTATATCCCGGACTGTGACTGTCTGATCTTTTGCTATCCTCGATACCTCTGCGACTGCTTCCTGTTCATACTGGACCTTCGTCCCCTCTGCCTTTCTGGTGGCACTATACGCTTGAACTATCTTCTTCTGGTCTGCGTCTACTACTGCTCTATCTTTCTCTAGGATATACTGCTGTTTCAATGAGCTGACTTCCGCTTCCTTGATGCCCAACTGCGCACTGTAGGTCACCTTCTGGATTACCAGGTTTCGCTCTATCTCCCGTTCCTGTATCTTCTGTCCCATCTCGATGCCGGCTACTTCTACCACTCGATTCTTGTCTATCTCTTTGACCATAACAGTCTGGTCTTTACCGATTCTTGCTACCTCTATGAACGCTTCCTGCTCATACTGGACCTTCGTCCCTTCCGCCTTTCTGGTGGCACTATATGCCTGTACTATCTTCTTCTGATCTGCATCTACTATTGCTCTATCTTTCTCAAGGATATACTGCTGTTTCAATGAACTGACTTCTGCTTCCTTGATGCCAAGCTGTGCCGAATATGTTGCCCGCTGGATCATTAGGTTCTTCTCGATGTCCCGTTCCTGCACCTTCTGTGTCTTCTCGATGGTCGCTATCTCTACATTCTTTGACTTCTCTATATCCCGGACTGTGACTGTCTGATCTTTTGCTATCCTCGATACCTCTGCGACTGCTTCCTGCTCATACTGGACCTTCGTCCCCTCTGCCTTTCTTGTGGCACTATACGCTTGAACTATCTTCTTCTGGTCTGCGTCTACTACTGCTCTATCTTTCTCTAGGATATACTGCTGTTTCAACGAACTGACTTCCGCTTCCTTGATGCCCAACTGCGCACTGTAGGTCACCTTCTGGATCACCAGGTTTCGCTCTATCTCCCGTTCCTGTATCTTCTGTCCCATCTCGATGCCGGCTACTTCTACCACTCGATTCTTGTCTATCTCTTTGACCATAACAGTCTGGTCTTTACCGATTCTTGCTACCT
>Ga0315279_10002165_pt1 | contig 30293 bp, 27 predicted proteins | sample YL17G06_20_MG_FD_203694 | JGI IMG/M metagenome (GOLD analysis project Ga0315279, IMG submission 203694) | Sediment microbial communities from Yellowstone Lake, YNP, Wyoming, USA - YL17G06_20 | ecosystem: Environmental > Aquatic > Freshwater > Lake > Sediment | place: USA: Wyoming | collected...
TTCCATCTTGTCGCACATGCTCTGGGTTGAATCCTGGTAGATCATGAGCAGATCCTTGACCTCTTTGATCCCGCGGGTCGTCGCGGAATTGAAATTATCGCCCAGTTTACCCAGGCTGCCGGTGATCTCCTGGGCCAGGAAGGCCTGGTTCTTGCTCAAGCTGCTCAGGGCCGCGGTCAGGTTGGTGAAAAGCAGCTCTTGGTTCTTGCCGGTTTTGTCCACACCCTGATGCATTTCCCGGACCGATTTTTGGAGGGTATCAAGGTTCAGGCTCAATGACTGCTGCAGGTTAAGTATCGATTTTTTCTGCTGTTCGGTCAGGGTCAGGAGCGATTTGTCGAGGGCGATGACCACTTCGTCAATCCTTATCGCCTTGCGCATTTCGGTGACCGTGTGCTGGATCATCCGGACCGACTCATCCAGGATCGTCAGGTCCTCTTTTAGCTTACCTTCTTCATGATCGAGCTCGAGGATCTCGGACCGGATCGTAGCCGGTTCGTGCCGGGAGGGAGACGATTCCCTGACCACGGGTTCGCGTTTTATCTCGGGCAGCTCCACCTCCGGGATATGTGTTACGCTCGACGATTCCCGGGGTGGTGGTTCCGGGACCTTCACGACCGCGTCGGCGCGCCCGATTTCCCGGTAAATATCATTGAGTCGTTCTGTGATCTTGGGATCTTTGATGTTCAAAGTCTGGATATAGTCGACGGTTTTTAAAATTTCTTTTTCGTTATTATTCTTCTTCTGCCTTTCGATATATTCGAAAAGGTAGATCAGCGCGTCGCTCTTTTCGTCCAGATCGACCAACAGCTTGGCGATGATCGGATAGATCTCCGTGTTTCCGGGGTCGTATTTGAGGACTTTTTTGCAGAGCGCCAGGGCGTTGCGGTAAAAGTTATCGTCCCGGTACGCCTCGATCCCTTTCTTATAAGATTCGAGGGCTTCCGCCTGCCGGTTGTATCGAACGTATAGGTCGCCCAGGCGGTTAAAGATGTTGCCGTCCCGGGGATTGATCTTGATCGCTTTCTGAATTTCCGCTATCGCTTCTTTGAATTTACCTTTGCTTTCGTAGTCCGTGACGGTCTTGAAAATTTTCATTATCTCGCCGGCTTCTTTGCTGTTGATCATTTCTGCTCCCTTGCTATTAAATTTTATCCATTATCGTCAATAAATCAAGAAGCAGTTATCCGGGGTAGAGGCCGAGTTCATCCCGGATCCGGGTCGCCCGGCGGTACTCGGCGACGGTGATCCGGCGGTTGATCTCGGGGTAAGCGCCGGCCCGACCGGCCGGGCGGTACTGGTCCATCACGTTGACCGTGGCCCGCGGAGAAATTTCCCGGGCGATAAACTCGAGACACGACCGGGACTCCGCGCGGTCGTCCGGCAGGATCAGGTGGCGGATCAAAAGTCCCCGCCGCGCAATGCCTTCCGCGACCTGCAAATCGCCGACCTGGCTCTGCATTTCCTTGAACACGATCCGGGCCCGATCCCAATAATCCGGGACGCCCGAATACTTTTCGCCGGCGGCGTTACTGCCGTATTTCAGGTCCGGCATGTAAATATCGACGATCCCGGCGAGTAGCTTGATCACGAGGAGAGAATCGTACCCGCCCGTATTGTAGACGACCGGGATTCTTAACCCGCCGGCCTGGGCAAAGGCCAGGGCTTCGACGATCCAAGGCACCCAGGGAGTGGGCGTGACAAAGTTTACATTATGACAGCCCAGCTCCTGGAGCTCGAGCATCATCCGGCCTAAACCTTCCGGCGTCTGGGCGCGCCCCAATCCCCCATGGCTGAGGTCGTAATTCTGACAAAAAACGCAAGCCAAGTTGCAGTGGCTTAAGAAAACCGTGCCCGACCCGAACCGGCCGACCAACGATGATTCTTCGCCGAAATGCTGGTTATAGAAGGCGACCTTGATATCGCGACCCGCCCCGCATTTCCCCTTCTCGCCGGCCAGGCGGTCTACCCCGCACTCGCGGGGGCATAACCGGCACGGGGCGAGGAACCGCCGGAACTCCTCGATCAATTCTCGGGTGATCTTTCTCATGGTTTTATTTGCCGTTTATCTGTTACCTGTTTCCTGCAACCTGTCACCTGCCGTCTGATTCCTGTAATATCTTTCCTGTTACCTGTTCCCTGTCACCTGCCATATTTATACGCCGCCGCGCACGTCCCTTCGCTCGAAACCATGCACGCGCCGATCGGGTGGGCCGGCGTGCATTCCCGTCCAAAGCGGGCGCAGGCGGACGGTTCTTTCAGGCCCAACAAAATCTGGGCGCAAATACAACCGCTCGGTTCGCTCGCCCTGGGGATCCTGATTTTAAACCGGCGCCGGGCGTCATACGTTTCGTATTTTTTCTTCAAGATCAATCCCGATAACGGGATAACGCCGATGCCCCGCCAGCGGGAGGAGGCGGGTTTAAAAACCCGGTCCTGAAGCCGCCGGGCTTCCGGATTGCCGTTTGGCCGAACCACCCATCGGTATTCGTTGGCGATCCGGGAGTGACCCGAAGCGATCTGGCGGACCAGATCAAGGACGCCGCGGATGATCTCGGACGGTTCAAAACCGGTGATGCAACCGGGTACCTTGTAGCGGCGCGCGATGAACTGATAAGGTTTTTCTCCGATGATCGCCGAGACGTGCCCCGGAAGGATGAACCCATCGACGCGCTTCCGGGTTCGGCGCGCTAGATACCCGAGCGCCGCCGGGATGGTTTTAAGCGCGGCCAGGATGTAAAAATTTTTTATTCTTAGGCAATGGGCTTCGATGACCGTCGCCGCGATCGCGGGCGCGGTGGTTTCGAAGCCGACCGCGATGAAGATCACGTTCCGGTCCGGATTGTTCCGGGCGACGGTTAATGCGTCCCGGGGGGAATAAACGACCCGCGGATGAAAACTTTCCAGGGCGCCGCGGGACCCCGGCACCCGGACCATGTCGCCGAAGCTGGCCACGATATTACGTTCATCGGCCGCGAGCCGGCAGGCATGATCAATCACTTCGATCGGGGTTACGCAGACCGGACAGCCGGGACCGGATACGAGCCTTATTTCTGGAGGCAGGATGCGCTTGATCCCGGCCCGGGCGATAGCCATGGTATGGGTGCCGCACACTTCCATCAGGGTTATCGAACGGCGCTTTGCGCCGAGGATCCCCCGGATCTCCACCACGGGATCAGGATCGGGCATAGGCGGTTAACGCGGTAAGTGACGCGGCATCAATTATATGTTTTCGATCTTATGGGAATGGAGGCGGACGGCGTTGCGGCCCGCGCCTTTGGCTTCGTAGAGGGCTTCGTCCGCGGATTTGATCAGGTCCGATACCCCGCTCCCGTCCTCGGGGTAGGATGAAACGCCGGCGGAAAAGGTGATCGTATGACCGGCCTTACCCCGGCTGAAATCGTACATTTCCAAGTCCTTTAATACTTTATGCACGCCGTTACCGGCGTCCTGTTTCTTGGTTTCGGGCATCATGACAATGAATTCATCGCCGCCGTAACGGGCGATGGTGTCGGTTTCGCGGAAGTTCTTCTTGAATATCTCCGTGAGCTGGATCAGGAGATGGTCGCCCGCTTGGTGGCCGAACGTGTCGTTATATTCCTTGAAATGATCCAGGTCGATGATCGTCAGGGAAAGGTCGTGCTGGAACCGCTTGGCCCGATCCAATTCCTGGATCAGCCGGTCCTTGAAATAACCGATGTTGAAAAGCTGGGTCAGGGGGTCGTGGGAAGCGAAGTCCTGAAGGTTGGTGAAGCTTCGGGAGTTGAAGATCGCGACGCTGGCGATCGAGGACACGACGCCGAGAAGGTTTTTGTCCCGCTCTTCGAATTCGCTGCGCCGCTTCATGGCGATGACGCCCAGGATCTTGTCCTGGTATACGAGCGGATGGCAATAGTCGGGGTTGAAGATCGGCGTCGTTTCCTTTACGCGCAGGATATCGAAATCACGGTTGCTCAAGGGGATCTTCTTCTCCGCGGTTATGCCCACCTTGCCCTCCCCGACCTCGTACACGATCTTGGGTACCCAGTTATCGTTGATCCCAAACTGCCCCGTGATCTGCAGGCGGCGGTTGTTGCTGTCGATCAGGAAAACCGCGAGTTCGTTGACGTCCAGATAATTGATGAGCAGACTGACGATCTCCTTGATGATCTCGTTGATGTTGAACTTGGAAACGAGGCGGATCATCGATGCGAAAAAAAGGTTGTCCTGCGAGGTGATGCGCTTGAGCTCGGCGCGCTGGGTCAGGTTTTCGTTCTTTTGCCGGTCGAGCTCGTCGGTCAGGATATTTATCTGGTTGATCACCGATTCCTTTTCCCGGCTCGCACTCGAGCGCACGATGAGAATTATGACGATAAAGACGATGACGAACGCGATAATAATGAGGAAATATGGGCCCAGCATGTTCAACACCGACATGTAAAATAGTATCTATTTTGAAAGCATTGTCAACACCTTGACACTTAAGACTGCCGGGTTATAATAAACATGGTCAAAAAATTGAATTTTTTCATATCTTTCGATCTCGAGGGCGTCAGCGGCGTGACTTCATGGAACGAAATGAAGGCCGACGCGCCGGATTTTTTACGGGTCCGCCGGGCCGCGACCGCAGAAGTCAATGCCGCGGTCCGGGGCATAAGAAAAGCCGGTTTGCCGGTCGGCGAGATCCTGATTTGCGACGCCCACGGCCGGGGTGACAACCTGATCACGGACGAGTTGGAAAAAGGCGTGCACCTGATCCGGGGCGCGCCCCGTAATTACTATATGGTCGAGGGTCTGAATGAAAAGTTCGCGGCGGCGTTTTTCATCGGCTATCACGCGATGATCGGAACTGCCGGCGGGCTTATGGATCACACTTATTCCTCGTCGTCGATCTATAACGTCCGGTTGAACGGCCGGGACGCGGGTGAGACCGCGATCAACGCCGCGATCTGTGGCCACTATGGCGTACCCCTGGCGTTCGTTTCGGGCGATGATCAGCTGGTCCGTGAAGTCCGCTCTTTTTTCGGACCCAAGGTGGAGACGGTCATGACCAAGATCGGCATCTCGCGCTTTGCCGGACAATGCCGTCATCCCGCTGATGTATGCCGGGAGATCGAATCCAAGGCGGAACGCGCTGCACGCCGCTTGCGGACGCTGAAACCCTTCGCCTTCAGACCGCCGATCCGCTGCGAGATCGACGTCATGAATACCCTGATCGGCCATGTGATCTCACCTCTCCCCGGATTGGAAAGGCGGTCCGGTAGAAAATTCGTATTTCGGTCGAAGAACATCCTGGATTTTTATCGCCAGCTCATGCTGATCTGCGACCTGGCGGGCTACGCCAACCGGGTTTTGAGTTAATACCCCCAAAATCTATCCCGTTAGAGGGCAGAGTTCTCTAACGGGATCTAGACAATATCAACCTACCGGATCCGGGGTTTGCAGATGATTTCCCGGACCTCGAAATTAAAAAAATCGTCCCCCCGGGAAGTCAATGACCCTTGACAATATCCGATTTGGGAATATTATATCAATAAGGAGGAGGTTTTTATGACTAAAAAATTAATGTGGTCGATTTTAATCGGTTTTACACTAGGCTTAAACCTCTGGGCGATCCCGGCCGTCCAGATCCGACAGGAGGATGTTCCCAATTTCATCGGCCAACGGGCCGTCTACGACCAAAACTCGGATATGTTCGAGTGGATACCGTTCGATTCTACCCGGACGTGGTGGAGTTTCGACACGTTCCCCGGCGGCCGGAGCGCCCGGGTCCGGCTGCTCAGCCGGACCAGCGGCATCCCCCCCGCCCCCGATACCTTTCCCAACGCCCAGATGGTCGAGCTGGACAGCCTGGGCGATGGCAACGTAACCTGGTCATATATCTCGGAAACCCAATTCTATTTTTATATCCAGGGCATTGATTTCGAGACCGGCGGATTCCGTTTTATCGGTAATTACCAGCCTGATTATAAATGTTACTCGTATCCGATTTACTACGGCGGCAGCTGGACCACGGCGTGGACCTGGACCTACGACGTCGGCGTCCCGTACCAGGCCACGGAGCAGCACATCAAGAAAGCCGTCGCCCGGGGGAAGGTGAAGGTCCCTTTTAGCGGCAACCACTACTGGCCCTGCCTGGTGATCCGTGACCACATGACCTATTCCGACAACTTCGGTACCGACGACACGCGCTGGATATACGAGTGGGTCGTGCCCGGGCGTTTCGGCGGCGCGAACGGCGTAGCCGCAGCCCAGAGCACGAACGGCGCGAGCCAGGACTTCATGATCGTGGAGAACTTTTTTAAACAAAACCAGCTTTACATACCAGGCTGGGACCTGCGCTGCCCGGACTTCACGGGCACCACGATCTGGCCCGACACCGCCTTTCTCGGCCCCTATCTCGTGAAAACGACGATCACGGACTCGACCGGAGTCGGCGCCGACTCGCTCTTTTATCGGATCAATAGCGGCGCGTTCATCGGGATCGGCCACGATAGTGTCGCCGGCAACGATTACTATTACACCATCCCTGCGCTCGCCCAGCCCTGCACGCTCGGTTATTTTCTCTGGACCGAAGACTCGTTCAGCTTCGCCAATTCCGTCGATATCTGGAACACGGATCCGATCTGCGCACCCGAGAGCACCTATTACCGCTTCATCGCCACGACCGGGATCGAAGAAGGGACGGGTACGAACAAGTTTGAGCAGGGATTGCATTGCGCGCCCAATCCGTTCCGCGACCGCATCCGTTTTAGTTATGGCATCGCGCCGGGCGCCAAGTGCGCGGCGTTAAAAATCTTCGACGTAACCGGTCGTATGGTCCGGTCGTTCACATTATCTCCACCCCTTGGCTCTATGCCCTCTGCTCTATGCTTAGCCTGGGACGGTTCAGATTCGCGCGGCACTATGCTTCCGGCCGGCGTTTACTACGTCTCGCTGGAAACCGAAGAACTGAGGTCTATGGAACGGGTGATCCGGATCCGATAGGGGTTTTTTCCGCGACAACCCGCCAGATGGAAAAGTATTTGGGTTGATACTCGGTATGGACCTCGACCCGGTTAGGAAATTGGGCGAGGGTTGAGTCAAAGATCCCGCGGATATCGGTCTCTCCGGTCAGGCACGCGACGTAGGTTCCGGCGCGATCGACGAATTGAATCACGGGCTGGGATCGGCGCATGACCACAAAAGGATACCACGGCACGTACTTCACGAACGGATTGATCAGCTCGGATATATCCTTGTTGCAGATGACTACCCGCGCGTCGCGGACCCGGACATAGAATTCATTCTGATAGCTTACCTGAACCTTCAGATATTGCTGGTGGCGGTTAAAGAGAAAGACCGCGGAGATGAGCATTGCACCGGCAAAAAAGGTTAATAATATCGAGCGGCCGGGGATCCGGGATATAAAACCGATATAGGGGACGAGGAACAAAGGGATGACGGGCATAAGGTAACGCAAACTCATCACCAGGTCGCCGATCGCGCTGCCGGTAAAATCAAAATAGCTCTGAAACGAATAAAACAACGCGGTCGCGAGCGCCGGTGCGAGAAAGACCCACCGGTCCCGATTCGGCCACAGGAATATCCCGACCAGCATAAGGGGATAAATGATCATCAGGGCGACGCAGAATTTTAATAAAGTGCCCGGCACGTAACCCAGGACAAAGGTCGTTCCGTAACCGATCGCGGAACCCCAGATCGATCCAAAAATGAACAGGTTATACGCGACCAGAGGTAAGATGCCCAGGACCGCCCCGCCGAGCAATGAAAAGGCGGGCCGGTATTCCTTTTTGAACAAGGCCACAACGAACAAGGCGGCCGGAATCAGTATGCTCGGATACCTGACCGCGCAGGATAATCCGAGGATGAACCCCGCCCCCCAGGGTTTTTTCCGCAGCCAGAAATATATGCCGGCGAGGATGACGACCGACGCGGGCAGATCGCTCATGATCGTCCGGGAATAGAGCAGGATCGTCGGATGGAGCAAGAACAGAAGGGCATAGGATTCGGGGAGCCGGTAAAGGCGCAGGATTAAAATTACCAGCCCGAGACCGATCCCAACCAACAACCAGCCGCGGACGAATGCGAGACGCCAGTTAATCATGGTAAAGGGCAGGAGGAGTAAAGAATTCCCCGGCGGATAACGGGATACCTGATGATCTCCAACCTTAGCGGAAACGTGCTCCTGGTTGATACCAGCCTGATCGTAATAAAAGGTCCCACGCTGCAGGACGAAAGCGGTCGACAAGTATGCCGACTCGTCGACGATCGCATAGGTCGGAGGGTAATAAGAGAAAAAAATGACCGTGAAAAGCAGAAAAGAGGCGATTATCAGATACCTTTCGCGGTTCATGGAATAGTATAATTCTCCATGGCACCGTGTCAACGGATACGATCGTCACCCGGCATCCGGGAATTGCGCGGCCGTTTATCTTGACTTCCGCTGGTTTTCCGTATATATTACCTAAAAGGAACCCGATTTTTATGAAAAGGATTTATCTCGATTACGCGGCGACCACTCCGGTCCATCCGGACGTGATAAAGGCGATGAGCGAATATTATGACGATAAGTTCGGAAATCCGTCGAGCATTCATTCCCGCGGTCTGGAGGCCAAGGCCGCCGTGGAAAAGACGCGCCAGGAAATGGCGCGCATGATCGGCGCGGAACCCGATGAGATCATTTTCACCTCGGGCGGCAGCGAAGCCGACAACTTCGCCGTGAAAGGCGTGGCCTATGCGCTCCGGGAAAAAGGCGGCCACCTGGTGACCTGCGCCATCGAGCACCACGCCGTGCTCGAGACCGGTCAGTACCTGGAGCAGAATGGTTTTCCGTTGACGGTCCTGCCCGTCGACAAACACGGCTTGGTCGATCCGGACCAGGTAAAAAATGCGATCACCGACCAAACCGTTTTGGTTTCGATCATGCATGCCAATAACGAGATCGGAACCGTGGAACCGATCGCGGAGATCGGCCGGATTTGCCGGCAGCGGGGCGTCTATTTTCATACCGACGCGGTCCAAACCTTCGGCGCCCTGGAAGTGAACGTGGACATGTTGAATGTCGACCTCCTATCCCTGTCCGCGCACAAGTTCTACGGACCGAAAGGAGTGGGCCTGCTCTACCTGCGCCGGGGGACCCGGATCGTACCGCTGATCCACGGCGGCGGTCAGGAATGGCACAAACGAGCTTCAACCCATAACGTGCCGGGCATCGTCGGCATGGGCAAGGCCGCCGAATTGGCGCTCCGGGAGATGTCCCAGCGCGTCGCCCATTCCACGCGACTCCGGGACCGGCTCATCAAGGGTTTGTTGGAGAAGATCCCGGACGTCCGGCTGAACGGTCATCCGGAAAAAAGACTGCCCAACAACTGCAGTTTGATCGTCAAATATGTGGAGGGCGAGGCCATGCTCATCAAGCTCGACTCCCTGGGCATTGAAACTTCGACCGGATCGGCCTGTTCGTCCGGGACTTCGGAACCGTCGCATGTCATCGTCGGGATCGGCACGCCGGCGGAGGAATGCCACGGCTCGCTCCGCATGAGCGTGGGCCGGCTTACCACCGAAGCGGACATCGACTATGTCCTCGATCAGATGCCCCGCGTGGTCGCCGACTTGCGCCTTATGTCACCGGTATACCAGACCGCGCATCGTGAAAAACCGGCTTAGCGGTCCAGCCCCCGATCCGGATGGAAAAAATCCTCGTTGCCCTTAGCGGTGGAGTTGATTCTTCGGTCGCGGCCGCCCGCCTCGTTAAACAAGGCTACTCGGTGGAAGGCGCGACCATGGTTTTCGAAGGCGTCGAAGATGACGACGTGAATTGCGCCCGGGACGCGGCCGCCGCCCTCGGGATAAAATTCCAATCCTTCGACCTGTCCCTGCCTTACCAAGAAATGATCATCAAGGATTTCGTGGCCGAGTACCAGGCCGGTCGGACGCCCAACCCTTGCGTGCGCTGCAATCAGTTTTTCAAATTCGGGTTTTTCCTGCAGCGGGCTCTAAACCTGGGTTTTGACCGTATCGCGACCGGCCATTATGCCCGGGCGATAGGGAAAAAAGGGGTTTTCCAGATCGAACGGGGCCGGGACCGCAACGAACAGTCTTATTTCCTTTATCGGTTGAACCAGTATCAACTCTCCAAAACCATTCTGCCCTTGGCGGATCTCACCAAAGACCAGGTCCGCAAGATCGCGCGGGATCTGAAGCTCCCCAACGCGCAGCGAAAAAAAAGCCAGGATATTTGCTTCCTGCCGGGGACGGATTATAATACCTATTTAAGGGAAATCCTGCCCGAAAACCCAGGCCCGATCGTCGATATGAAGGGTCGGGAGATCGGCCGCCACAAGGGGGTGGTTTTTTACACGATCGGTCAGCGCCGGGGGATCAGGATCGGACGCGGACGGCCCTATTATGTAATGCGGATCGACGCCCGGGAGAATATTATTCAGGTCGGCGATAAAGAGGATGTTTTTCGAACCGAGCTCGTCGCGCGGGATGTTAACTTCACCTTCCTCAAAGGATTGAACCGAACCCGGAAAGTGCTCGCCAAACCGCGTTATTTTGCGCCGCTCAGCCCGGCGCGGATCAGGCCGATGGCGGGAGCGGTCCGGGTCGAATTCGACCAACCGCAGTGGGCACTAACCCCGGGCCAGTCCGTGGTATTCTATCAGGACGACGTTTTGCTGGGGGGTGGCATCATCGACGAGATCATCTCTTAGGTCCCGTCAAGGAACACCTACCTCTATTTTAAAATTTGGGCTTTGACATTTTAAATTGATTTGGAATTTGCCATTTGAAATTTCCCGCATTTCACGCGGCCTTGATTTTCCACCGGTCATCGTTATAATAACCCATGCCCGATTACCTCGACGAAATCGTCGGTCAGGAGACCGCTAAAAAATACGTCCGGACCTCCCTAAAAAAAGACAAGCTCTATAACCTTCTTCTGGCCGGTCCGAAGGGGGTGGGAAAAAGGATGTTCGCGTTCGCTTTGGCAAAAACCCTGGGCTGCCCGCTGAACTCCCCGAATTTTTATCTGCTCGGCCCCATCCCGGCCGGGATCCGGGAAAAAGAGGATAAGATCGCCGAATATCAAAAAAAGTATTGGCCCGAATTCCCGGTTATCGAAGTCGAAGACCGGGCGAACATCCTGATCGAGCAGGTCCGGAAGCTGATCGATCAGCAACTCGGCCTGATGCCGCGCGCGGAATCAAAACGGGTTGTCCTGATTTTGGAAGCGGACAAAATGACCGAAGAGGCGGCCAATTGCTTTCTGAAAACCCTTGAAGAACCACCCTTAGACACGATTTTCGTCCTGACCTCCTCGCGGATCGATTCGCTCCTGCCCACGATCCGCTCGCGGTGCCAGACCGTGCATTTATGTTACCTGGCCGGTCACCACATTAAATCGATCATCTACGAAGGCCGGGATGAGTTCAATCTTAACAGCCCGGGGGAAATCCTGGTTTTGCAGGAAAATAAAGCGCTTGATAAGGCCCTTGAGATCTACCAGAAAACCCCTTTATCCGCCCCGGACGCTTCCGATTTTGCCCGGGAATTTGAAAGGCGGAAGCTCGTTGAGATCCTCTATCCGCTCCTCTTGATCTATCGCCTGGCGCTCTATCGAAAGCTGAACCTGCCGACCGAATCCGGGTACGCAGCCCGGATCGGTAAAAAAGCGGAACGGGTATCGCTCGATAAGATCCTCGCCACGATCGGTCTCCTCAACACCAGCATCAATTCCCTGGAACACAACCCGAACCACCTGCTTCTTTTATTCAACATCCTCCTTAAATTACCATAAGCCTTTAGATCATATGAGGTTCCTCGGCGACGGGATGCTCGGCACTCTCGTCAAATACCTGCGCATCTGCGGACAGGACGCGGCCTATTCGAACGAGGGTCTGAAAATACTGATCCGGGCCATGGCCGAAGACCGCGTGATCCTGACCCGCAACACCCGGCTGAAAAACAAGCGCGGAGTCTTTTTCCTCATTTCGGAAAACCCCATTGAACAGTTTCAAGCGGTGCGGGAAAAATATAAGCTGAAAGACCGGATAAAATATCTCACCCGTTGCCTGGTCTGCAACGAACCTCTTTCTCCAGTCGCAAAGGATACGGTCCGGGAGCGCATCCCTTATTACACATACAAGAAATTCGACGCGTTCTCCGAGTGCCCGAATTGCCGGAAGATCTACTGGCGCGGCTCTCATTATGAAAACATGGTCAATAAGATCAAGAAGGTATTAAAATGACCATGAACACACGAATTGATCCTGAGGGCATGGGGACATTACGAATTGTAAAAAAGGTTGGGGTTTGGATGCTGGATAAAAAACCGCTACCCAAATACTTATTTTTATTATTATCCATCTTTCTAAACTGTATCCAATATCTCAACCCGTCTACAAAAGACAATTTGGTGAGGGTCGCGGTCATCTGCAGCGTCGATACGGTGACGGTCAGCGGCGTTTTCGGCAAAACATACCGGACGGATCGCGGGTTCGGCCTCGATGATTCCCTGCCGGTCTTTGTCCGGCCCAGGGACGGCCGGGTATATGTCGACAAAACCCCCTACCGGGGCAATCTGGAGATACGACGGAACGACGGTCGGATATGGGTGATCAACGCGCTCACCATGGACGACTATTTAAAAGGCGTCGTGCCCTGCGAGATCGGGGGAATTAATAAAGCTCTCATGGCCGCGGCTATGGCTCAGGCCGTGGCGGCACGGTCCTATGCCTGCGCTCACCTGGGTCAGCATTCGGACATGGGATTCGATCTTTTCGCCACGGTCCAGGACCAGGTATACGGCGGGATCTCCGCCGAGGAAGAACTGATAAGTAAGGCGGTGGATAAGACCCGCGGTCAGATCCTGGTCTATCAGAACCGTCCGATCGAAGCAAAATATCATTCGACTTGCGGCGGCCGGACCGCGGATTTCAGCGACGCCTGGCCCGGCGAAGGACCGCCGTATCTGCGGAGCGTGATCTGCGGATTTTGCCAACCTAGTCCCCATTATGAATGGAAAAAAGTCTGGCTCAAGAAGGATTTTTTCGCAAATTTTCGAAGCCGCCTGGCCCGTATCGGCATCTATCTGGATAAGGATGAATATATCCGCGACCTGCGCCTGTTCAAAAACCGGCAGAGCCAGCGCGTGGCGAAAATATCCGTTCAAACCGATCGAGGTGAATACGACATATCGGCTTACAATATCCGAACCGCGTTCGGCGACTATCGAGATCCGGGCGGATTGTTAAAATCGAATTGGTTCGAGTTCAAGGTCCGGGGCGACACGCTGACCATCTTAGGCCGGGGTTTCGGCCACGGCGTCGGCATGTGCCAGTGGGGCGCCCTGGAAATGGCCCGCAAGGGTTTCAAATACCAGAAAATCCTCCGCCTTTACTATCCCGGAACAAAAATCCAAACCCGTTAGGACGTACTCCCTTCATGTAATACCAATAAATCAGATATCAGTTATTGAGGTTTTGAGCCGCAACGTCATTTTCATCCCATTGGAGGATGGAGTTCTCTAACGGGATTATATAAGGAAGTCTTGACTTTGGCTTAAAATTGTGGTATATTTTCCGTTATGAAAATTGATAAAGCGCTGATCCCGACATTACGGGAAGATCCTAAGGACGCGGATTCGAAGAGCCACCGGCTCTTGATCCGGGGCGGTTTTATGAGACAGTTCGCCGCCGGAGTTTTCATCTACCTGCCCCTGGGTTGGCGGGTCATGATGAAGATCAACCAGATCATCCGCGAGGAGATGGACCGCATCGGCGGTCAGGAGATCCTGATGCCGGTCTTGGCGCACCGGGAGATCTGGGAGGAAGCCGGTCGATGGCAGGCTTACGGCGATGACATGTTCCGGCTCAAGGACCGTAAAGGACGCGACTATTGCCTCTGCCCCACCCATGAAGAGGTGGTCGCGGAGATCGCGCGCCACACGATCCGCTCCTATCGCGACTTGCCCCAGATCTGGTACCAGATCCAAACCAAGTTCCGTGATGAACCCCGCCCCCGGTTTGGCGTGATCCGCACCCGGCAGTTCACGATGAAAGATTCCTATAGCCTGGATATCGACGAGGCCGGGTTGGACCGGAGCTTCAAGCTTCATGACGAAGCCTATACCCGGATCTTCAAACGCTGCGGTCTTGATTTCATATCGGTCCGCGCGTCCGGAGGCATCATGGGCCGTGGTGAATCACGGGAGTTCATGGCGCTCGTCGAAGGCGGCGAAGACATGATCGTCACGTGCCGCCAATGCGATTACCGATCGAACCGGGAGATCGCCGAGGGCCGCGGCGAGCCGGTCATTTTCCCGGACATCCCGATCGAAAAGATCGCGACCCCGGAACGCCGGACGGTCGAGGAAGTCACCCAGTTCCTTAACGTCACCCCGCAGAACCTGGCCAAGAACATGTACTATACCGCGCCCGGCAAACCCGGCGTCCTGGTTCTGGTACGCGGCGATTACGAGATCAACGAAGAGCGCGTCAAGAACAAAGTCGGATCTGACTATCTGCCGGCTTCGCCCGAAGAGATCCTGCGGCAATTCGGCGCCGAGCCCGGTTTTATCGGCCCGGTTGGCGTCAAGGGTATCGCGATCTACGCCGACGAATTGCTCAAAGGCGCCCAGGGACTCATTACCGGGGCCAACGAAAATCACTATCACATCAAGGGCTTGAACCTGAGCCGCGACGTGGCGATCACGGAATTTTCGAACCTGAGGAAAGTGAAGTCCGGCGACCAGTGCCTGAAGTGCGGCGGAACCCTGAATTTCTCGAGCGCCCTCGAACTGGGGCATATTTTCAAGCTGGGCACGAAATATTCCGAGGCCATGGGTGCGTTTTTCCTTGATGAAGCGGGAAAAGAAAAACCGATCATCATGGGCAGCTACGGCATCGGACTAGAACGCATCATGGCCTGCGCCCTGGAACAGAAAGGCGACGATAAGGGCGCGGTCTGGCCGATCGCCATCGCGCCCTATGAAGTATATATCGTGGCGCTTAATGCCGACGACCCGGAGATCAACCGGGCCGCCGGAGAAATTTGCCGGGACCTCGATTCGTCGGGCATCAGCTATATCCTCGATGACCGGAACCTCTCGGCCGGCGTCAAGTTCAACGACGCGGACCTGCTGGGCCTGCCGATCAAGGTCACGATCGGTAAAAAGGGCCTCCGGGAAAACAAGATTGATATCACCCTCCGGGAATCCGGCAAGGTTTTTGTCGCCGCCCGGGAATCCGTCGCCGGGCAATGCCGGGAATTGAAAGAAAAACTGCTGGGGACCGGATTGTGAAAGCTTTTGAAAAAGAGGTTTTATTGCAGACGATCAAGGGGATCCTGCAAGAGAAGGATTTGAGATTATATGATTTTGATTTTAATGAGGTGGCCAAGATCCTGAGGGTATATATCGACCGGGAAGGCGGCGTCACGATCAGCGACTGTCAAAGGATCAGTTCCGCCCTCTCCCAGGAGTTGGATAAATTGGATCTGATAAGACATAACTATACCCTGGAAGTTTCCTCGCCCGGCATCAATCGGCCGCTGAAACGACCCGATCATTTCCGTTGGGCGCTGGGCAAGCAGGTCGAGATCGATCTGGCGGATTCGAAAATCCAGGGTTTCTTGAGGAACGTCGATGAGAACGGAATTGTTGTTGCCACGCCGGCGGGAGAGAAAGCCATCCCTTTCCCCGTCATAACCCGGGCCAAGGTCCTGGAGGAGATAAACTATGACAAACGAAGATAGCGCGATTATTGAAAACATGAAAGCGATCGCCCGCTCCCGGGGAGTTAAATTCGACTACGTGGTGGACTCCTTGTCGGATGCTATAAAGAGCGGCATAAAACGGAAGTACGGCAAGGGCGTGGAATCCGAGGTGGTGGTCAACAAGTCGACCGGGGAGATCAAGATCAATATCGTCAAAAAAATCGTGGAACAAGTAGCGGACAAGGACAAGGAAATCGACCTCGGGGAAGCACAAGTTAAAAACCCGGAATACAAAGTCGGCGACGACTACCGCATACCGGTTTCCATTACCGAACTGGGCCGGACCGCGATCGATTCGGTAAAACAAGCCCTTACCCAACGGATCAGCGAAGCCGAACGGAACCGGATCCTGGCCGAATTCGAAAAGAAGGTCGGCGAGATCGTCAAGGGCATTGTCAAGGTCGTGAGCCGCAACGAAATCCTGGTCGATCTCGGACCGGTCGAGGCGACGATACCGTCCTTCGGTATGATGCGGATCGAGCATTACCGTTTGGATTCGCCCATCCGCGCCGTGGTCGCCAAGGTCGACCGTGCCCAATGGGGACCGAAGATCGTCCTTTCACGCACCGACCCCAAATTCCTCGAGCGCTTGCTCTTCTACGAAATCCCGGAAGTCAAGGATAGCCTGATCCAGATCGTTAAAATCGTCCGCGAACCGGGGACCCGGGCCAAAGTCGCGGTGCAGACGACTGACCCCAAGATCGACCCAATCGGCGCCTGCGTCGGTTACCGAGGCAGCCGGATCCAGTCGATCGTCAAGGAACTGTCGGGCGAGCGCATCGATGTCATCCAATGGAGCAAAGATTCCAACCTGCAGGTATCGCGGAGCCTGTCCCCGGCCAAAGTCAAGGAGATCATCAAATTGAGCGAAGGTCACATCCTGGCGATCGTTCCCGACGACGATTACTCGAAAGCGATCGGCAAGAATGGGGTCAATGTCGACCTCGCCTCGCGCCTGACCGGCGTCGAGATCGAGATCAAAAAAGCTTCTGAATACGAAAAAGAACTGGCGGAAAAAGAACTGGCGGAAAAGAAGATCGAGGACGTCAAGGGAATCAACAAAGAATTGAAAAAGGTATTGATCGAGAAAGGTTATAACAATTGTCTGGCGGTGATCAAGGCTCCGCCCGACGAGCTTAAATTCCTGCTCGAACTGGACGACGATCACTTGGCTAAACTGCTCAAGGCGGTCAAGCCGCCGGAAGAAAAACCCCCGGAAGGTTTAGAAAATGCCCCTGAAAAAAGTCCATAGTATCGCGAAAAGCCTAGGCCTTTCCAGCGACGCCCTGATCAAACTCCTGGTCGAGATCGGCATCACGGCCAAAGGGCACATGTCCACGCTGTCCGAAGAGGAGATCAAGAAAGTCCGGGATAAGATATCCGAGGAAAAACGCCGGGTTAGAAAAGAATTCACCAAAACCGGTAGCAATACCGGGGGTAAGGAAAAAAGGAAGAAAATCGACGAAGCCGTCATCCGCCAGACGGTCAAGTCGACCCTGGCCAAGATCGAAAAAGGGGAAACGAAAAAGCATTACCGGCGTGAGGAAACGGTCAAAGTCCAACCCGTGGCCCAGGAAAAAGTCGTCGAGGTCGCGGAATTCATGACCGTCTCCGAATTCGCCCAAGCGCTCGACCTGCCGGCGACCGAGATAATTAAAAAATGCCTGAACCTGGGCGTCATGGCCAGTTTAAATCAGCGCCTGGACATGGACACGATCACGGTTCTGTGCGATGAATTCAAATGCAAAATGAAGATGGTTTCCGTCATCGACCAGGCCGAAACCGGCGAGATCGCGGAGGAAACGAGACGTCCGCCGGTGGTCACGGTCATGGGCCATGTCGACCACGGCAAAACCACCCTGCTGGACGCAATCACCAAGCTCAAGATCGCGGAAACCGAATATGGGCGTATCACCCAACGCATGGCCGCCTATCAGATCGTTTATCACGAAAAACCGATCACGTTCCTCGACACGCCCGGCCACGAGGCTTTTACCGCCATGCGGGCCCGCGGCGCCCAGGTGACCGATATCGTTGTCCTGGTGGTCGCCGCCGACGACGGGGTCATGCCCCAAACGATCGAGGCCATCGACCACGCGCGGGCCGCGAACGTACCGATCATCGTCGCGATCAACAAGGTCGATTCCCCTAAGTCCAACATCAATTTGGTCAAATCTCAATTGGCTAAAGCCAACGTCCTCATCGAGGATTACGGCGGCAAGTCGATCTCGGTCGAAACCTCGGCCTTGAAAGGCACGGGTATCACCGACCTCCTCGACGCGATCCTGGTCAAAGCCGAGGAATTGAACCTGAAGGCGCCGCTTAAAAAGAAAGCGAAAGGGATAATTCTCGAAGCCCGGCTGGACCGGGGCAAAGGCAATATCTCCACGGTCCTTATCCAGGAAGGGATCCTGCACCGGGGCGATCCTTTCGTCTGCGGTCCGAATTTCGGGCGGGTCCGCGACATGCTGAACGAGGCCATGGAAAAGATCGAAGATGCCGGGCCTTCCACTCCCGTTCTGGTCTTGGGTTTTAACGGGTTACCGCAGGCCGGAGAGGTTTTCCTCGTCGCCGAGGACGAACGGCAGGCCCGGGAGATCGCCTACCAGCGCGAGCTGATGGACCGCAGCCGGAAGATGAAAATGGCCAAATCCAAGGTCACTCTTCTCGACCTGCAGGAGAAGATCAAAACCGGAGAAACCAAAGAACTAAAGATCCTGCTCAAGGCCGACACGGCCGGTTCCCTCGAAGTGCTGGATGAAAAACTGACCGAGTTGAACATGGAAGAAGTCTCGATCAACATCATTCATAAAGGCGTGGGTAAGATAAATGTCTCCGACATCCTGCTGTCCGAGGTCACCGGTTCGATCTGCGTTGGTTTCCACGTCGGCCCGGAAACCACTGCCCTGGAAGCTGCCGAGCATGAAGGTGTCGAGATCCGGACTTACCGCCTCATCTACGAGGCGCTCGAAGACCTGCGCGCGGCCATGGTCGGCATGCTGGAGCCAAAAATTCAGGAAATTCTCATCGGCGAAGCCGAGGTTCGTGAAGTTTACAATATTCCGAAAGTAGGCGTGGTCGCCGGCTGCTACATGAAAGATGGCAAGGTGATCCGTAACGCCGTCGTTTCCGTGCTTCACGAAGGCAAGGAGATCCACCGTTCCCGCATCAGCTCTTTGCGCCGGTTCAAGGACGATGTCAAGGAAGTCCTGACCGGCTACGAGTGCGGGGTCGGCATCGAAAGCGCCCCCGAGCTCCAGAAAGGCGATACCCTTCAATTCTACAAGGTCGAAGAGATACCCCACGAAGATGCCCGATAAGTTTTTCGTCGGGGTCGGCAGCGCCGATCTTCTGATCGAAGACTCCCACTCCCTGAAAGACAAGCGTCGGATAATCAAGAGCCTCAAAGAAAAATTACAGAACACTTTTCCCCTTTCGGTCTGCGAATTCGGAGACCAGTCCCTATGGCAGCGCTCCCGGCTGGGTCTTGCGGTGTGCAGCAACGACCTGAAGATAATTCATTCCATCCTGAACGGCATAAACGAATACCTGCAAAGCAACCCCCTGATCACGCTCCTTAATTTTGAGACCCGGGTGATCTGATGCGCATCGAACGGGTCATCGCCCAGTTGGAAAAGGAATTATCCTGCATCATCACCCAGGAGATCAAGGACCCGCGGCTGGGTTTGATCACCATCACGCACCTCGTCCTTACTCCCGACCTGAAAGAGGCGACGGTCTTTTTCTCCAGCCTGGGCGAAAAACAGCAGGCCCTGGATACCCTGCAGCGGGCCAAAGGTTTTATCCGCTCCAGCCTGGCTCGGCGGATCCGCATCCGGCACACCCCGGAGCTGGAATTCCGCATTGACGACAGCCTTGAATACAGCCAGAATATCAATAATCTGCTTAATGAAATTAATAAAGATCATAGAGAGTAACCGCCGCATCGTTGTCGGCACTCATTTTGATCCGGACGGCGACGCGATTTGTTCGAGCCTGGCCATCGCCCGTTTCGTGCGGCTTCATACGGGCCGGAGCCCGGCCCTCTATTGCCTTTCCCCGATCCCTGGCCGTTACGGTTTTCTGCTGCGCGGCCGTCGGTTCACCGACCGGCTGCCGACCTTCGATCTATTGATCCTGATCGACGCCCCGGGTATTGACCGGGTGATCCCGTATTACGCCGAAAACCCGGGCCGGTATCCCTCGGCCAAGATCGTCAATATCGATCATCATAAAAGCAATAACTGCTTCGGAGGATTGAACCTCATCGACGAGAACGCATCGTCGGCGTGCGAAATCGTGTACCGGATCTTTACCCGCACGGGAACCCGCGTAACCCGGCCGCTGGCGGAGATCTTCTACGCCGGGATCTACGCCGAGACCGGGGGTTTCCTCTACCCGAACACTACCGGGCCCGCGCTGCAGACCGCGTCCGACTTGATCGGTATCGGTATCGATGCTGGCGATATCGCGAAAAAGCTCAACGCCAAGAGCCTGGCTGGCACCCGGCTCCTCAGCCGGGTCTTGAATACGATCAAAATCCACCGCGGGGTCGGGACAATGGTCCTCACCCGGCGCATGCTTAACGCCAGCGGCGCGGAAATGGTCGATTCCGAGAATTTTGTATCCTTTATCCAGGCGATCACCGACGTTCGGGTATCCGTGTTCCTCCGGGAAGAAAAGAATGGTACCCGCCTCAGCCTCCGCAGCGACGGCATCGTCGATGTCGATAAGATCGCCCGTCCCTTCGGCGGAGGCGGGCACCGGCTGGCCGCCGGGATACGGATGAAAAAACCGTTCGCCGTCGCCCGCCGACTGATCCTCAAAGCAATTTTTCAGGAACTAAAGAAGCAAGCTTGAAAATAATCACCCGCCGCGAATATCCCGTCACTCGGGGCGCGGTCGCTGCCCTGGGCGGGTTTGACGGAATCCATCGCGGCCACCAAACGATAATTGCCGAAGCGAGGAAGCTGGCGCGGGGGAAAAACCCGGTCGGACTTATCACCTTCACGCCCTTGCCCGGCTCGGCCCTAAAATCCAACCACGCCTTGTGCCTGACCACCGACCGGGAGAAAGAATCGATCTTGCTCGACATGGGCCTTGACTTTCTATATTACTTCGCTTTCACCCGGGAATTCGCCCGCCGCTCTCCGCACGATTTCGTCCGGATGGTTAGCGAACGGATCGCTCCCTCAGCTGTGGTCGTGGGTCAGAATTTCCATTTTGGCTGGAACCGAAAGGGCAATGCGGACCTCTTGTCCGTACTGGCCGGCGAATCTTTTAAGGTCCACATCAAGAACGCCCTGGACGACGAAGGCGTGATATCCAGCACCCGCATCCGGGAATTGCTGCTCCTGGGTAATGTCCGGGCTGCGCGGCGTTTGCTCGACCGTCCCTATTCGATGACCGGTCCGGTCGGATCCGGAAAAAAGGTCGGCCAGAAACTCGGTTTCCCGACGGTCAATATCCTGGCGCCGCCGGAAAAACTCCTGCCCCTCGACGGCGTTTACCACGGCCGCGTGGCTTGGGATCGGCAATCGCATCCCGGCGCGGTTTTTTGCAACCACCGCCTGGTCGAGGTCCACATCCTGGACTACCGCGAAGACTTGTACGGCCGGGTGTTGACCGTGGAATTCCTGGACCGGCTCCGGAACGTAGAAAAGTTCCCGGACGCGGACGCCTTGAAAAAAGCCATCGCGTCCGACGTGGCACGGATTCGCAAGACCGAATAGCGCCTTCAAGACTCGATGATTTTTTAACGGGACAATCAGCGTAAACGCTGTCCTGACCGGTATCCTATTGACATCCCCTTCCGATTTGTTATAATATAAAGGACCGCGATATGATGAAACGCACCCCCGACCTTCAACCCCGCACCGAGACCAGGCTGGTCATGCTGCCGTCGCTGTACAATTACCTGAAACTGCTTGAACTACCCAACCTGGAATTGGAAACGATCATCCGCCAGGAGCTTGAAGAAAACCCGCTTCTTGAAGAGGCTCAGCCCGAACCCGAAGAAAGCGACAACCCCGCGCCGGAAAATGAAACGGACCGGGCGCGCGAGAAAAACGACCTGAGCCTGGTCGAACTATTTTCCGAAGGCACCCATACAACCTATGAAGGCGGAAACGAGGACGAACTGGATCCCCTGGATAATGTACCGGCCGAGGAAGACCGGCTTTACGACCACCTGATGCGCCAGGCCGGACGCAAATTGAAGGACCGGGAGCTGGAGATCGCGGAACTCGTAATCGCTAACATCGAGGAGGACGGTTATCTCTCCCTGCCTCCGGAAGAACTGACCCAGGACGATTATCGCCTCGAAGAAATTCAATGCGTCATCAAAAAAATCCAGCACTTCGAACCCGTGGGCTGCGCCTGGCGGGACATGCGCGAGCCCTTGCTCACCCAGCTCGAGATCATGGGTTATGAACCCGAATCTCTGGAATGCCGGCTCATCCGCGACCACCTCAAAGACCTTCGCTCCAATCAGGTGAAGTTCCTGATCGAAAAATTCAATATCGACGAGGAGGGATTGAAAAAAGCGATCAAGGTCATCATGAAATTGGATCCCAAACCCGGCTGGCGCTATTCGAATTTTGTTTCAAAATACATCATTCCGGATTTCACGGTGTGCTGGCAAGACAATCAGCTGGTGGCCGCGATCAACGACGAGCACACTTCCCGGATCCGGATTAAAAGCCAATACCTTGAGATGCTGAAGAATCCCAAGGGTATTCCGCGGGAGGAAATGGAGTTCGTGCGAAAGAAAGCCCAGTCCGCACGGGAATTGATCGTGGCCATCGAGAAACGGAGGAAAACCCTTCACCGGATCTTGGCTGCTCTCCTTGAATATCAGACGGAATTCTTTGAAAAAGGCTACAGCTACCTGAAGCCGATCACGATGACCGACTTCGCCCATCAACTGGGAGTTCACCCTTCAACGATTTCCCGGGCGATCGCCAACAAATATTTGGAATCGCCCTGGGGCATCCATAAGACCAAATATTTTTTCACCGCGCCGGTCGGCCAGAACGGCCAGACCGATAAGCGGATCATTTTCGATAAAATCAAGGAAATGATCGACAACGAGGATAAATCGTCGCCCCTGTCCGACAACCAGATCGCGAAAAAATTAAGCCGCGAAAGCATCATCATTTCACGCCGGACCGTAACCAAGTACCGCGAGCTGGTGAATATCCCATCCCACCAGTACCGCCGGAAAATATAAAAATCCCGGCATTTAGCCGGGATTCAGTTATTGGGTTATGGATGAGATGCTGGATTTTTTCCAGTATCCCAACCCCAACCTAAATATTTATATTTCCAGGTTGTCAGTTGGCAACGATCGAAACAACCCTCTTACCACCCCGGGCATAGCTGAACTTGACCCGACCGCTGGTCAACGCGTAGAGGGTGAAGTCGCTGGCGGTACCTACGTTCAATCCAGCGTGGATGCTGGTCCCGCGCTGGCGCACGATCATCGTGCCGGTCTGGACCAGCTGGCCGTGGAACTTCTTTACACCCAGGCGCTTGCCGCAGGAATCGCGGCCGTTTCTCGATACGCCGACACCTTTTTTATGAGCCATTATTTCTCCTGATCATTTTGTTATATTCGTAATTTCGACTTCGGTAAAATCTTGGCGGTGCCCCCGTTTACGCCGGTAACTTTCACGACGGGTGAACTTGAAAGTGAGCTTTTTAGCCGATTTACCGTGTTTTTTCACGACGCCCGTTACTTTGGCGCCGCTGATCTGGGGTTTACCAAAAACCGCTCCACCATCGTCCTTGAGCATAAGAATTTCGTTGAATTCCAGTTCTTTTCCGGCCTCTCCGACCAGTGCGGGGATCTTAATCTTATCCCCTTTTGCCACCAGAAATTGAAGACCGTTAGTTTTTATGACCGCGTACATTATTTGCCTCCTGCGGGCTCTTTGGGTATGCTTGGTTGCGGTTCACTGGGTATTCCGGTTCCGGGCGACTGAACCGGTACTTCCTGATTCAGTCCTCTCTCGATCGCGCTTTTCGCTACGGACCGCCGGGAAACAAGGACCAGGAGGAGCGACGTAAAGAAAAAGGCGATCGCCAGGCCGGAAGTCAACTTAATAAAAAAAGGTGTCGCGCCTTTGCCGCCGAACAAGGTGTCCGACCCGCCGCCGCCGCCGCCGAAAACGCTCGACATCCCGGCGCCGCGGGTTTGCTGAAGCAGAACCACGATGACCAGCAAAACGCAGACCAAAATATGGATAAATAAAAGAATCCCGTACATTCATTCTCCTTAAATTAGTAGACTATAATTATAATTAAATTTTTATAAAAGTCAAGGATTAACGTACTTTATGATCCGGGCGAACTCCTCGGGTTTGAGGCTGGCGCCTCCGACCAGTACGCCGTCCAGGTCCTTTTGCGCCATGAGCGTATCGATATTGTCCGCCTTGACGCTGCCGCCGTAAAGGATCGTCACCGGCTTGGGAAATTGCCGCCGGATCAGCTGGTGGACTTCAACCGCCTGCTGGGGGGTCGCGGTCTTGCCCGTGCCGATGGCCCACACCGGCTCGTAGGCGATGACGATCTTGTGGACTTCGTCCCGGATATCCTCAAGGCCCAATTCCAGCTGCTTTATGATCACCGCATCGGTCCGGCCTTCATCCCGCTCCTTCCCGGTTTCACCGACGCAGAAGATCGATATCAAACCGGTTTCCAGGGCGGTTTTGAGCTTTAGGTTGACCTGCTCGTCGGTTTCGCCCATTAAATGACGGCGCTCGGAATGGCCGACGAGCACGTATTCACAGCCCAGGAATTTCAAAAAGACGGCCGAAATTTCACCGGTAAATGCGCCCTTCTTTTCCCAGTGCATGTTCTGTCCGCCGAGCTTGAAACGGGTATTGCGGATCGCCTCGCTGACGATCGGCAGGGACGTAAAAGGCGGGATGAGAATAACCTCGCGATCCGGAACATCGCCGGCAAGGACCAGCAGTTTATTGACCAGATCCCGGGACTCGGCCGGGTTGTTGTGCATCTTCCAGTTACCCGCTATTAGAGGCCCCATTTATAACTCCTTTGAAAACTGATATTTATTGTTGCCCGCGATTATCGGCTTCATCAAATAACCTCCGTAAAATAATAATTGTCGTGCCTTCGGGGCTTCATCAAATAACCTCCGGACAATAATAATTGTCGTCCCTTCGGGGCTTCATCAAATAACCTCCGGACAATAATAATTGTCGTCCCTTCGGGACTTCATCAAATAACCTCCGTAAAACAATGATTATGGTCCCTTTGGGAGGCCATTTATTTATCCTTTAAAGCTTTGACGCCGGGCAGTTCGATCCCTTCCAGGAATTCCAGGGAAGCGCCGCCGCCGGTCGAGGCATGGCTGACTTTATTTTCCAACCCGTATTTTCCCAGGGCGGCGATCGTATCTCCCCCGCCGACGATCGTGACCGCACCGCGGGCCGTGGCATCGGCCACCGCTTTCGCGACCTCGTCCGTACCCCGTGCGAAATCGTCGATCTCGAAGATCCCCATGGGACCGTTCCAGACGATCGTCCGGGCGCGTTTTATCAGGTCCTTTATTTCCCGGATCGCCTTCGGACCGATATCCACTCCGCAGGAATCGAGCGGGATCGCTTTCGCGTCGATGACCTGAACCGCCGCGCCGGTTTTTGGTTCTTTCACGACCACCACATCCGCCGGCAGATGGAGTTTGGGGTTACCCAGCAGGCTCTTGGCCTCGTTTACAAAATCGATTTCGCAAAGCGATTTGCCGATATTGTATCCCTGGGCTTGGTAAAATGTGAAACACATCCCGCCGCCGATCGCCAGGTCGTCTACGATATTAAGTAAATTTTTGATGACGCCGATCTTGGTCGAAACCTTGGCTCCGCCGATGATCGCGAGAAGCGGCCGCTGAGGATTCCTTAACGCGCCCGTCAGGTACTTCAGCTCCTTTTCCATGAGTAAACCGGCGGCTGGTTCCTTAAAAAGCCGCGCCATACCCTCGACCGAGGCGTGAGCCCGGTGCGCGGATCCGAACGCGTCATTGACGTACAGGTCGGCAAGACGAGCGAGTTCCCGGCTGAATATCGGATCGTTCTTTTCTTCGGCGCCGTGGAACCGGAGGTTTTCCAGCAGCAATATCTCCCCGGGCAGAAGCGCGTCGGCCATTGCCTGGACTTCTGACCCGACGCAATCCGGCGCGAACCGGACTTTATGCTTAATCAGTTCTTCCAACCGGCGGGCGACGGGGGCGAGGCTTTGTTTGGGATCCGGTTTGCCCTTGGGCCGCCCGAGGTGGCTGGCCAGGATGGGCCGGCCGCCGCTTTTTAAAATGTATTCGATCGTGGGGAGCGAAGCTCTTATCCGGGTGTCGTCGGCGATCTCCTGTTTATCGTCCAGGGGAACGTTGAAATCAACCCGGACGAACACTTTCTTGCCTTGAAGGCTTAAATCTTTGACCGAAAATTTAGGCATTGTCCCGGCCGATCATGTATTCAAGAAGGTCGACGATGCGGACCGAGTAACCCCATTCGTTGTCGTACCAGGAAAAGACCTTGACGATATTGCCGTTCACCATGGTCAGCTCGGAGTCGAAGATCGAGGAAGCGGGGTTTCCAAGAAAATCGATGGAAACGAGTGGTTTATCGCAGTATTCAAGGTATTTTTTCAAATTGCCGTCGGCCGCTTTTTTGAACGCCGCATTGACCGCCTCTTTGGTCGTTTCCTTCTCGCACTCCGCGACGAAATCCACCAACGACACGTCCGGGGTGGGAACGCGGATGGACAGGCCGTCCAGCTTGCCCTTGAGCTCGGGAAAGATCTCGCCGATAACCTTGGCCGCGCCGGTCGAAGTCGGGATCATGGAAACCGCGGCGGCCCGCGTCCGGCGCAGGTCCTTATGCGGCTGGTCCAGAATCCGCTGGTCGTTGGTGTAGGAATGGATTGTGGTCATGAAGCCTTTCTTGAGCCGAAAATTTTCGTGCAGCACTTTGACGAGCGGCGCGAAGCAATTGGTCGTGCAGGACGCGTTCGAGATGATCAGGTCTTTTTTCGGGTCGTACCGCCCTTCGTTGATACCCATGACGATGGTCGGGATCTTGGGCTCGCCCTTGGCGGGTGCGGAGATGACGACTTTTTTCGCTCCGTTCTTCAAATGCTGTTCGACCTGGCTGCGTTCGGTGAATTTTCCCGATGATTCGACGACATAATCGATGCCCATTTCTTTCCAGGGGAGTTTCGCCGGATCTTTTTCGGTCAAAACCTTGAACGATTTGCCGTTCACGACCAGGTTATCGCCCTGGCTGTCGACCTGGGCGTCAAATATCCGGTGGACCGAATCATACTTCAATAAATGGGCTAAAGTTTTGGCGTCCGTGATATCATTGATCGCTGCGATATCGTATTTCGCGGATTGGTAGCCGGAACGGAAAACCAACCGGCCGATCCGGCCAAAACCGTTGATCGCGACTTTTGGTTTCATGTAATCCTCCTTAATATTATAATTTGAGGTGAAGGGACTTAATCTATCAACAAAATCCTCAGTAAAATTATATATAATTTGGCCCTACTGTCAACCGGGAAAAAACGCCTGATTACAATTTTTGACTATATTATATTAATTGACACCATGAAGCAAATGCCGTATAATTAGTCCATGGCCGATATCGCGAAAGGTGTCCGGTCTTTCACCATCGGCACGGCGCTCAGCCGGGTATTGGGCTTAGTTCGGGAATCGGTCTTCGCCTTTCTTTACGGGGCCGGCCGCTCAACCGACGCTTTTAATGCCGCTTTTCGGATCCCCAACCTGCTTCGCGATCTCTTTGCCGAAACCGCGCTCTCGGCCGCCTTTATCCCGGTTTTGACCGATGTCCGCCAAAAGGGCAAGGACGCCCAAAACCTGCTGGCGAGCAACGTATTAAACGCGCTCTTCTTATTAGTCGGCGTTATCACCATTGCCGGGATCTTCCTGGCCCCTCTCCTGGTCAAGATCATCGCCTTCGGATTCGGCCCGATCCCCGATAAATTCAATTTGACCGTCCGCCTGACGGCGATCATGTTCCCGTTCCTCCTGTTCGTGGTCCTTGCCGCCTGGGTTATGAGCTATCTTAACGCCGAGGAAGAATTTCTCTTACCCTCGCTCGCGCCGGCTTTTTTCAACCTTTTTTCAATATTGGTTCCGGTTCTCTCATACGGCTGGCTGCTCGGCCGGAATATCGATCCGATATACGCCATGGCGGTCGGCGTCCTAATCGGCGGATTCGTTCAATTCTTGATCCAGCTGCCCCGGCTGTATCAAAAAGGTTTCCGTTATAAATTCTATCTCAATTTCACCGATCCGAATCTATTAAAAATGCTGGCGCTTTTCGTACCGGTGGCGATCGGCCTGGCCGGGGTGACGATCAACACCACGGTCAGCACGGTGATCATCTCCTTCCTGGAAGAACGGAGCATGACCTGGCTCAACTACGCCTACCGGATAATGCATTTGCCGCTGGGTCTTTTCGGGATCGCGGTCGGCACGGTCACCCTTCCCGCCTTGTCCCGCCTGGTGACCGAAAACCGAAAATCCGAGATCAAAGGTACGCTTTTTGATTCTCTCAAACTCGTCCTTTTCCTGACCGTTTCCACGTCTGCGATCATCGCTTTCCTGGCGACGCCGATCACCCGCCTTATTTACCAGCATGGCAAGTTCACCAGTTTCGATACCTGGGCGACGAGCCAGGCTTTGATCCTTTATATTATCGGCGTGCCTTTCACGGCCGGGATCCGCAACGTGGCCGCGGTCTTTTACGCGTACAAGGACGCGAAAACGCCGATGTATGCTAGCTTCCTGGGCATCGCCGTCAACGTGGGTTTGAACCTTCTGCTTATGCGCGCCCTCGGTTTCCGGGCTTTTCCCCTGGCCATTTCCGTTTCCGCGTTGGCGAATATCGCCCTGCTCATGCTCTTTTTGCCGAGAAAAATCGGCGCCTATGAATTCCAGCCGATATTAAGGTACTTCTTACTATTGGTCTTGGCCAGCGGCGCGGCCGGTTTTTGCGGTTGGATAGTGAATATTTTTTGGATGAAAGTTTCGACCGCTTTCTACTTTCAAATACTCGGCGTGCTGGTCAGCGGCCTAGCCGCATGCGCGATATTTTATCTTCTGAGCTTGGCCTTGGGTTTAAAGGAAGTAAAGGATTATTTACGGAGACTGATCAAGAAATAATGATCAGCGCGAAATAATCACCTTTTTCACAAACCGTTCCCCGTCCCACGTTAGGATCACAAAGTACGCACCCGCGGGCATGGCCCGTCCCCTATCGTCATCGCCCTTCCAGGCGATCAATGAAGAGTGATATGTAATGAGTGATGTGAAATCCTTCACCAAACGCCCGGATATGTCGTAAATTCTAAGCCCTAATCCCTCCGCCCTAATCCCTAAGTCGTAGGCGATCTGGAATCGCTCGTGGCTGATCGTTGGTTGTACTGACAATACCGGTTCCGGATCGGACATAAAACCGGCTTCGCCTTCCTCAACCGCCGTGACCGCCTGCAATCCCCGCCAGAGATTGATTCGGCCCCAGCCGTAAGTCATATTCGGATACGGCGCGCCCTGGGGCGGCTCGTCGCAATAAGCACGAAACAAGTAATAGAGATCTGCGACCGTAAGCGTTGAATCCTTGTCGCAGAACAACGCGGCACCGCCGGTCACCTGTGGTATGGCGAAAGATGTACCGCTCATGTTTATGTAACCGCCATTGTTATAAGCGGTCCGGATGTTAACCCCGGGTGCCGAGACGTCGGGTTTCAAGAGGTTCCAGGACAAATAATACCAGTAGGTGCTGTCGTTCCAGGGATTCTGGTCCGGTGCCGGTCCCCGCGACGAAAAACTGGCGATGTTGTCGCTGGCATCGGTCGCGCCGCTGGCGATCATGGTCGGGTAATTTGCCGGCACGCCGACCGTTCCCGCTCCGGGTCCGGATCCGCCTATGGCCGCCGCGGGCAGGATGCCGATGCTCTTCATGTTCAGCATGATCGGCCACCAATGCAATTCCGTCGTCGTCGACGAACCCCATGAATTGTTGATCGTCCGGATCGCCACACCCGAGATCCTAAGATTAACGAGATATTGCAGGCAGGAATCGATCGTCAGATACGAACCCGAACCGCCGGAATCGAACGCCTTGGTCGGAATAATTTTCGCGCCATAGGCGACACCGATATCATTCACCAGGGGCCCGGAACCGTCGCCGCCGCAGGCGACTCCCGCGACCGCGGTGCCGTGTCCCTGATCATCATAGGGTGAAGGCTGGCCGTTGACCGCGTCCAGCCAATAGGGTGACAGCCATTTGCCAGACAGAGCTTCGTGTGTGACCATGACGCCCGTATCAACGAAACCCAGGATGATACCGTCGCCCGAATATCCGGCCTGCCAGCAGGAATCAGCCATGACCTTCTGGATGTTCCATTCGGCGGTCGCCGGGTGCGGTTCTCCTTCATCTTCCAACGGCAGCCGGACGATTCCATTTTCGCATATGAACCAGACATCGTTT
>Ga0315279_10002166_pt1 | contig 30290 bp, 31 predicted proteins | sample YL17G06_20_MG_FD_203694 | JGI IMG/M metagenome (GOLD analysis project Ga0315279, IMG submission 203694) | Sediment microbial communities from Yellowstone Lake, YNP, Wyoming, USA - YL17G06_20 | ecosystem: Environmental > Aquatic > Freshwater > Lake > Sediment | place: USA: Wyoming | collected...
CTACGTCGTCCTCCGCAGCGGCTGGGAGTGGGAAGTGCCGCTCCGCCCGACGGACTTCCGACGCAACAGCATCTTCGGCAACATCGCCGCGGCGATGCGATGGATCGCCGACGGGCGCATCCGCGTTGACGGCCTCGTGACGAGCCTGCCGCCGGACCGCGCCCAGGAGGCGTACCAGGCCCTCATGACCGGCTGCGCGGACCGGCTCGGCATCGTCTTCGACTGGAGCGACGCCGCTGGGTAGGGGCATGGCGGCGCCATGCCCTTGCGGACGGCGTCCGTCGCATTCTGCCACGGCGCCGCGCGGACGTTCGCGCACGAACACGGGAGGAGACGACGCATGGCCGACCGCATCCTGTTCAACTCGCGCGGGCACCTCGGCGTCGTCAACGCCGACGGCACGGGCCAGCGCTTCCTCGAGTTCGACGTGCCGAACCAAGTGAGCTGGGGCCTCGGGCCCGCCTTCTCCGACGGCCGCCGCATCATCGCCATGAGCGTCGAGAACCCGCGGACGTGGGAGCACCAGTCCGTCTCCCACCTCTGGATCCATGATCTCGACACGGGCGGGCTCACCGAGATCGCGACGAAGAACAAGCCGTGCCCGTTCATGCCGGCTGCCGCGCTTCTGCCGGGCGAAGAGCAGATGATCGTCAACCCCGACATCGACGGCGAGCAGCGCGCGTGGATCATGGACCTCGACGGATCGAACCCGGTCGAGCTGACCCGCGCGGGCGAGGGGTTCACCTACGGCATCTCGCTCAGCCCGGACGCCCGGCGCATCGCGTTCCACGCGCCGTCGGCGGGGCACAACTACCGCGTCTTCACCATGAACCTCGACGGCACGGGGCGCACGCTCGTCGTCGGGCACATCGAGCACATCTACTTCTGCCCGCTGTGGTCGCCCGACGGCGAATGGCTCCTCTTCCTCGACTGCCACTCGCCGACCGATCCGGGGCATGACTGGGCGGAGCTCTGCATCGCGCGGCCCGACGGGCGAGACTTCCGCCACATTACGACGGGGATGGACCATTGGTTCGCCACGTCGTACGGCAGCCCGGCGACGCGCGGCAGCGGCTCGAACATCGTCCGGTGGTCACCGCGGCGGAACGTCTGCACGTATACGCGGGCGCTGCCGGGCTCGCGCTCGCCGTGGCAGTACCGTCCCGACCGTCCCGACTCGGACCACTTCAACCGCGACTACCTGCCCGAGGAGGCGTCCGGCGGCACGGGCATCTACCTCGTCGATCCCTTCGCGGGGGACCGGGTGACCGCGGTTGCGCCGGCGGAGCCTGGCGTGTGGCTGTTCCGCGCGACATGGTCACCCGACGGAAGCAAGATGGCGTACTGCCGGTCGGCGGTCGGCGAGCCGGCGGAGCTATGGGTGATGGATGCCGACGGCGGGAACGCGCGGTTCCTCACCCGCGGCTGGGACGACATGGGCGCCGATCACCCGCTGTGGGTATGAGGGAAGGCATGTAGGGGCGCACGGGCGTGCGGCCTGTACCTCGTACGCCGGCTACGTCCTCGTCGCTGCTTCCATCCTCGCCGCGTAGGCCTTCGCGTGCTCGGCGCTGAGGTGCACCCACTCCTCGCACATCGCGTCGATGGCTTCCTGCCGATGGCCGGCGCCGATCGGGTCGGCGTACCACGTCGGGATGAACCCGCCTTCGGGCCTGCCGAGGTGCTGCACCATCTTCCGGCAGTACGCGACGACCTCGGGGACCTGCCCGCGCGCCATCGTCTTCTGGATGTCCACCGGCGCGTAGAACGTGATCCGCCCGCCGAAGCGGCTTCCGAGCAGCTCGACGCCCATGTTCTCCTGTTGATCCATGTGGACGACGTCGAGACCGACCTCGATGAGGTCGTCGAGGATATCGACGATGTAGCCGCAACTGTGGAGGAAGGTGAGCTGGCCGGCGTCGTGCGCTGCCCGATAGATGCGGGCGTAGCGCGGCTTCCAGATCCGCCGCCACGCCTCGGGAGCGATCATGAGGCGGTTCTGGAGACCCCAGTCGTCGCAGAACATGAAGCCGTCGGCGCCCTCCTCGGCGTAGCGGCGGATCGCGACGAGGTTCATCTCGACGAGGATGTCGATGAGCTTGCCGAGCTTGTCGGGCGCCTCGTGGATGTCCGCCCACGTGTTCTCCAGCCCGCGGATGAAGTGGACCCGCTCGTAGATGGAGATGCCGCCGCCGATGAGGAACTTGTCGCCGGCACGCTCCCGCGCACCCTTCATCGACTCCCAGCGCTTCGGGTCGTTGATGTCCGGAATATGGAGTTTGCCGAAGTCCGCCCAGTCCTTGAGCGGGAAATCCTTCACCTGGCCGAGGTTCGACCCGCCGATGTTCGCCCAGACGGCGCCCCACTCGTCGACGCCCGTGCGCGGCCGCGCGTCCGGCGACGGGTTCATGCCCATGCCCGCCATGTCGGTGCCGTACTTCCCCGGCAGCCCGAGCGGCAGCCGGTCCGCGCCCTGGAAGCGGATCGTCCGCGCGACGACCTCTCTGCTCGTCATCTTGTGACCGCTCATCGCGTGCTCCTCTGGATATGGGGAAGCCACGACGGCACCGTCAGCCGCGCGGGATCGTCACGACGCGGCCGTGAGCGTCGGGGTACGCCTCGTAGATCTTGGCAAGCTCGAGCGCGTCGTCGAGCCCGGCGACCTCCGGCGCGCGGCCGGTGAGGGCGCACTCGCAGAAAGCGATCAGCTCCTGGGCATAGCCGAGGAGGAACAGCCCCGAGTTGTAGAGCTGGCCGAGGGAGAACTCCGGCTCCCAGAAGAGCGTGCCGCCGTCGTCCGGGCCGAAGACGGTGGAGGCGCGGCCGTAGCCGCCCTCGGGCCTCCCTGGCCGATGGTAGATGACGCGGACGTTGTTGTCCACGATCACGTTCGCGCCGTCCCCGACGACCTCCGTCCGTTCGAGGGGCGACATGCCCGACTGCGCGTGTGGGAGGTGCAGGCTGCCGACGGCGCCGCTCTCGAACCGGATCGCCGTCACCGACGCGCCGGTCTTGCGATTGCGTTCGACGTAGATCGACTCGACGCGCCCGGCGAGGTAGATGAGCACCGAATACGGGTGCATGATATGGTCGAGGAACCCGACCATCTTCCGCATGTCGTTGCGTTCCTCGGGCGCCGGCAGGCACTCCGGGTACCGCCCGGTGATGCACGAGACGCCGCCGAACTCGGGCCGGGAGACGATCTCCTTCGCCTTCACGTTCGCCGGAAAGAACATCTTCTTGAACCCGACCTGGACGATGCGGCCCGTCTCCGCGCTCACATCGCCCATGCGGCGGACCTCGTCCGACGATGCCGCGGGCGATTTCTCGATCCATGCGTGCGCGCCGGCCCGCATGGCGTCCGTGGCGATGCCGGGCTAGCGCGGCCGGCCGTCGGCGCCGTTGTTCGTCACGACGAAGACCGCGTCGAGCCGCTCCTTCGCGAGCATCTCCCGATAGTCGGTGTAGACGGCCCCCGCGCCGAACAGGCCGGCCGCGGTCTCCGCGCGGCTGCGGTCGAGGTCGCACGTGGCGGCGAGGTCCACCGGCGCGTAGCGGAAGGCCGGCATGATGTTGCGGAACGCGTGTCCGCCGCAGCCGATCATCCCGGCGCGGACGCGTCGCTCGTACTCATGGTTGTACGTGATGCGCATGGGGTCCTCCGTGTCAGGTTACTGTGCCCGTCCGCGCCGTCGCGTCCGTCGTGCGCCCTCAGCTCCGATCCGGCACCTTCGCGTTGATGCTCCAGACTGAACCCTCGGGTGCCGGCTGCTGGTTGCCCCATAGCTGCTGCATGGAGTGGAACTCCTTGAACCGCGGGCGCACGACGGTATCCCAGAGCACCTCGACCTCCTCGAACGTGCGGAGGCGCTTCGTCGGGTTCTCGCGGTCGTACGCGGCGAGAAGCTCCTTCGCCTTCTCTCCCAGCCAGCGCGCCTCGTCGGCCACCATCCGCTCGCCGATGCGGCGGCTTGCGATGCGGGCGGTCGGTCCCATCGCCCAGTGATGGCCCGGCGTCCCCTCGGGCGGGATGCGGGAGACGTCGATGCACTCGGGCAGCGCGGCCCAGAGGAGCGAGGTCTCCACCTTGCCGGCATGGTCGCCGCCCGCGCCGTCGCCGTCGAAGCCCGGCTTGTTCGCCTCGAAGTCCGGCAGGCCGAAAAGGCGCACCGCGACGTGCGGCTGGACGAGATCGATTAGGGTCTTCAGGTCGAGCCAGTTCGGCCCGTAGTGGCCAGTGAGGAAGATCGCCCCGTGGAAACCCAGGTGATCGGCCTGACGGATGTGGTAGCAGATGCTCTTGAAGTGCACCCACGGCGGGATGCAGGTGAGCCACGCGCGCTCCACGGGGCCGATGGCGGAGTGGCCCCACGAGGATGACCCGCCCATCTCGTGGATGTGCCAGAAGTCCGCCGGGGCGACGATGCCGCCGTACGTCCGCGCCGCGACGCAGGCGATGGCGTGCGCCTTGAGCGCGTCGAGCCCGATGGCATTCTGCGGGCCGTGCGGCTCGCAGAGGCCGTACGGGAAGTAGACGACCGGGCAGGCGGCGAACGCCGCCTCCAGCTCGTCGGGGAACATCCGCTCCCACCGTACCTCGCGCATGGCGTGCCTCCTCGTGGTGACGATCGAATGGACATGTCCGACGAACGGGCGCAGGGGCCTGGGCGCACGTTCACGAAGGATATGCGGCGCCGGGCGACGGGGGAACCGGCTCGCCGTCGTCCGTGATGGTGACCGCGGCGAGGGTCCGCCGCAACGTCAGCGCATCCTCGACCGCGTGGCCGGCGTAGTCGTTGTTGAAGTAGCAGTACGTGTCGATGCCGCGCTCCGTGCACGCGCGGATCTCATCGACCCACGGGGCGAGGCCGTCCTCGCCGTAGCGACCAGCGTACGGCCCGGCGGCGCCGTGAAAGCGGAGGTAGGCGAAGTCCGCGGTGAGGACGTGCGGTGACTGGACGCCGCCCACGTCGTACATGCAGAGCGCCGCGTTCCGTCCGGCGAGGGCATCGTACGCCCGCTCGTCGAACCAGGTCGCATCGCGGAACTCGAAGGCGCAGCGGTGCCCCTCGGGCAGCAGCGAGAGGAACGCGCGGAGCCGCTCCGCGTCGATCCGCCAACGCGGCGGCAACTGGAAGAGCACCGGTCCGAGCGCCTCGCCGAGGTTGGACGCGCGGCCAAACAGTCGCGCGATGGGCTCCGCGGCGTCGGCGAGCTTCTTCATGTGGGTGATGAATCGGCTCGCCTTGACCGCGAAGAGGAAACCCGTCGGCACGGCGGCGCTCCAGCGAGCGAACGTCTCCGCCTCCGGCAGGCGGTAGAACGAGTTGTTGACCTCGACCGTGCGGAACCGGCCCGCGTAGTAGGGGAGCCATCCGTCGCGACGCAGATCAGGCGGGTAGAAGACGCCCTTCCAGTGGTCGTACATCCAGCCGGACGTGCCGACGCGGACGCGTCCGCGCGTCGCTGCTCGCGCATCGGGGTCCATGGAAGACCCCTTCTCCCGCGCCGCGGCGAGACGCTCACCGCTGTGCGCTCCATCCGCCGAGGCCGACGGTGACGCGCACGTACGGCCCGCTGAGCCCGGCGTCGGGGCTGCCCGTCACGTGGAGGCCCTTGGCCTTCCAGTGCTGCGACGTAAAGAACACGTACCCGCCTTGGAGGCCGAGCATGGTACCGGCGGTGCCCCGCTCGCCGCGCGCGCCCAGGACTGGCACGTGGTACTGGCCGCCGAACGCCACTTGGAACGCCAGGCTCGACGTAGTCAGCCGCGCCTCCCGCTTCGGATCGGCGAGGATGTCGTTGAACGGCACGGACCCGTCCTCGGTGATCTCGAGGGTCATCCCGCCGCCGCCGATGCCGACGACTGGGTAGAGGATGATGCTGCTGCGCGCGAGGACGTTGTAGCCCACGTTGAAGAAGCCGTACCCGCCATCGAGCTCCGCGCGCCGCGGGCCGGTGGTGGCGTGCTGCGCGAACAGGCTCTGTCCCTCTCCTCCGACGAGCACCCGCCCGATGAGTACGAAGCCGCCGCCGCCGAGCCCGAGGTAATCCCGGCTGAACGTCCGGTACCCGTTTGCCTTCAGCCGCTCGTTCAACGACCCGATGTCCGCCCTGGCGCCGCCGAACGAGAGATATGTCGCGACGCCGCCGCCCTTCGGTCGGGCCTGTGCCGCGGACGCCGCCGCCAGCACGGCGAGCGCCGTGATGAGGCCCAGACCGCGCGCGCACACTCCCCGCCACCGCATCATCGCACCGCCTCCTGCCATCGTGGACATGCACTTCACGAATATGAAGGGACATGCGATGGCAAAAGGTTCCTGCGCCGGCAGTCGGGTGATCAGCGGTAGTTCACGCCGCCGCCGCCGATCATCACGCGCACGAACGGCCCCGTGATGGCCGTGGTCGGACCGCCGCGAACGGGCTCGCCCATCCTCCAATTGTCGCTGCGGGGAGTGTACAGATACCCGAGCCGCACGCCGACGACCGGGCCGCGAGGCTTCTGCTCGTTCTCCCCGAAGGGGAACACGTAGTCCGCGCCAATGGCGGCCTGGATCACGTAGAACGGCACCGTGAGCTGCGTCTTCTGCGCCGGATGCGCGAGGATGTCGTTGAAAGCCGGCCTGGTCGTCGGCACGATGTCGAGCAGCATGCCGCCGCCGCCGATGCCGACGAGTGGATAGACGCACAGGCCACCTCCGGCGTACGCGGCATACCCCACGTTGAACACGGCGTACCCGGCGGCAAGCCTGGTCTTGAAGCCCGCGCTCGTGCGCTTCTTGACCAGCACGACGCCTCCCTCGGCGCCGACGAGGGCCTGTCCGATGTAGCCGTGTCCGCCGCCGCCGAACACGATCCCCTGGTCGGACAGCCTGGGGTACCCGGCGGCCCCGAGACGGTCGTTGAGATTGCCGATGCTCATCTTCTCACGACCCACGAGGAAATACCCCGCTCCGCCAACCTTCGGGACGCTGGTGGCCGCGACGCCGTTGCCGACCGTCATGAGCACCGCCAGCGACATTCCAAGCGACCACATACCGCGCATAGATCACCTCCCTGCAATGCAACTCCACCACCCCGCACGACGCGGTCGAGCGCGAGACGCGCCCACACGAAGGTACGGGCGCCGTGAGGAGGAAAGCGAACTCCGAAGCCATTCCCGGACCGGCGCAGCCGTTGGCGGCAGGGAATCATGCGGGGCGCACGTCGATCGGAGGGTGTGCGGCGATGGGTGAGGGCTTGACAGGGCCGGGTCACGCTATTATACTTCGACACATGTCGAACGCTGAACGCATCAACATCGAGCGCCTCGCCGAGATGTTCCGGGCGCTGTCCAACCCGAACCGGCTGCGGATCTTCCTCCGGCTTCTGACCTGTTGCGCGCCGTCCCCCGATTCGCAGGACGCGTCGCCGCCCGGGGCACGATGCGCCGTCATCCGCGAGGCGAGCCGATCCGTCGGCGACCTCGGCGGCGAGCTGGAGGTGAAAGCGCCGACGGTATCGCACCACATCAAGGAACTCCGCCAGTCCGGCCTCATTCGCGTTGGGCGAAGCGGCAAGCACGTGCTCTGCTGCGTCGATCCCGGTGCGCTGGAGGAGATCGCGCGACTCCTCGGGGTTGCCGGCGCATCGCAGGCGGGGCGAGAGCTGTCGCCGGCGGCGGAACAGAACGACGCATGAGAGGGCTCGTCACTGATCACGGAGGCCATTCGCGAAGGGAGACGGCATGAACGAGCACGCGAAGAGAGACGCCGCAGCCGTGGATGATGTTCACGCCGTCGTGCGGAAGCGGTACGCGGCGGCGGCGAAGCGGTCGGACCAGTCCTGTTGTGGCTCCGCCTCATCGTCCTCCACCTGCTGCGGGGACGAGTCGCTCGTGCAGATCGGCCGCACGCTGGGCTACTCGGAGGATGAGCTTGCCGCGGTGCCCGAGGGCGCGAACCTCGGCCTGGGGTGCGGCAATCCTACTGCGATCGCGGCGCTGAAAGTCGGCGAGACGGTGCTGGACCTCGGCAGCGGCGGCGGGTTCGACTGCTTCCTCGCCGCGCGGCAGGTCGGCCCGAGCGGCCGCGTCATCGGCGTGGACATGACACCGGAGATGGTGGCCAAGGCCCGGGCGAACGCGCGGAAGGGCGGCTTCGGGAACGTCGAGTTCCGCCTCGGCGAGATCGAACACCTCCCCGTCGCCGACGCGAGCGTGGACGCCATCATCTCGAACTGTGTGATCAACCTCGCGCCGGACAAGCGCGCCGTCTTCGCCGAGGCATTCCGCGTGCTGAAGCCCGGCGGACGGCTTGCCATCTCCGACATCGTCGCGACGGCGCCGATGCCCGAGGAAGTGCGGAGCGACCTTGCTCTCCTGGCGGGCTGCATCGCCGGCGCGGTCCTCATCGACGAGTACCAGACGATCCTGCGGGACCTTGGCTACCAGGATATCGACATCCGCCCGCGGGAGGCGAGCCGCGAGCTCATCCGCGAATGGGCGCCGGGACGGAAGATCGAGGAGTACGTCGTCTCGGCCGCCATCGAGGCGACGAAGTAGAGACGCGATATGTCGCGTCTCTACAACGGGATACGGTTGACGCAGCCGTGCCTCACAGCGCGCGATCGTCGGTGCCGCGGAGCTCGGCGTCGATGCGCTTCCGCTCCTCGGCGTACCCCGGCCGATCCATGAGGGCGTACGTGGCGATCTTCCCCGCCTCGACGCCCGGCTGGTCGAAGGGGTTGATCCCCAACAGCCACCCGGCGACCGCGGTCTGCACCTCGAGGAGCATGAAGAGCTGCCCGACCGTGTATGGCCGCACCTCTGGCAGCGTGATCGTCATCGTGGGCCGGCCCTTCCGCGTGAGCGCGAGCGTCGTGGCGACCTGCTCGGCCTTCAGGAGCTCGCCCATCGTCTTGCCGCCGAAGTAGTTGAACGCGTTCAGGTCCTTCAGGTCGGGGTCGTCCGGGAATGGGACGTCGCGGGCGAACCGGTCGACGCCGACGAACGTGAAGAGTTTGTCGTTCGGCCCTTCGGCGTAGAGCTGCACCTGCGAGTGCTGGTCGGTGGCGCCGAGCGCCTTGATCGGCGTCGGCCCGACGTTCACCGTCCGCCCGTCGAGGGACTTCTCCTTGCCGAGGCTCTCCGCCCAGAGCTGGCGGAACCAGTCGGCGACGTCCCTGAGCGCGTGCGCGTATGGCATCATCACCGCGAGGCGCTTCGGCTGCCGCGCATGGTTGTACATGAGGTAGTGGATCGCCGCGCCGACGTACGCGGGGTTCTCCGCGAGCGGTCGTGTCGCAGGCGGCGGCGCCGCGATGCGCTCGGCCATGTCCTGCGCGCCGGCGAGGAGCTCGCGGACGTCGATCCCGCTCGCCGCGGCGGGGAGGAGTCCTACCGGCGTGAGCACGCTGAACCGCCCGCCGACGCCGGGAGGGACGTCGAACGCCACCAGGTTCTCCCGCGTCGCGAGCTTGCGCAGGTCGCCCGACTTCGGATCGGTCGTGACGACGACGTGCTCGCGCCATCGGGAGCCGACCCAGCGGTCCTTCTGCAACTGCTCCTTGATGACGAGGAACGTGCTCGTCGTCTCGGCCGTGCTGCCGGATTTCGTGATGACGTTGAAGACGGTCCGGCCGAGCAGGAGCGTGTCGAAGAGGCCGGCAAGGCGCTCCGGGTCCACGTTATCGGGCACCTCGACGCGCAGGCCGCCGCGGCGCTCGGGCGGGAGCATGTTGTGGTACGGGTGTCGGAGCGCCGTGTGGCAGGCGATGTTGCCGAGAGCCGACCCGCCGATGCCGGCGACGACGAACGTGTCGAACCGCTCGCGTGCGCGGCCCGCGTAGTCGAGGATCGGCGCCACGTCCTGCCGTGGCAGGTCCATGAACGGCATCTCGCCGGCCGCGCGTTTCGCCGCGATGTCCGTCCGGATGCGCTCCAGCCGCGGCATGAGCCCGTCGAGCGCGCTCCGGGAGATGCCGCCCTCCTCGCCGACGACGTCGGAGAAGACGCCGCGGATGCTCAGGCGGACGCGCATCGCGTTCCGCCATGCCTCATCGTGCCATGGGTCCATTGTCTGCCTCCTTGGCCGGCGGGAAGTTCCACCAGTCGGCCCCGTACTTCTCTTCGGAAAGGCGTTCGGTCGCCGCGCACTCGTCGGGCGCGAGCGGGATTGTGCGGAAGGTGATGCCGAGGACGTCGGCCAGGCCGGCGGCGAGCCGCTCCACGACGCCGTCCACGTCGCGGAGCGGCCAGCCCAGCTCGGCGAGGCTCGTGGTGCTCTCCTCGAGCCGGCGGGCGAAGCGCTCGCGGGCGTCGCCGTCGGCGCGCAGGTAGCGGACGAGGTCGCGGTGACGCGGGCCGAGGAGGATCGAGCCGTGCTGGATCATGAGGCCGCGCATTCGGTGCTGCGCGCTGCCGATGAGCTTGCGTTCGGCGACGACCACCTCCGCGCGGGCGGTGCTGCCGAAGCAGGGCAGCGTCGCCTCCCGGGCCCGGAGTGGCGCCGCCGGATCGGATGCGCGGGCGAGGTCGGCCGGCACGCCACATGCGCGCAGGCCCGTCGCGAGCCCCTCGCTGATCCGCGCGTAGGTCGCGGTGATGCCGCCCGCGGCGACCGGATCGCTCTCCCGGCAGATGACGCTGTAGGTGATCTCGTCGGCGTGGAGCACTGCGCGCCCGCCGGTGACGCGGCGCACCATGCCGATCCCGTCGCGACGGACGAGGTCGACGTCCACTTCCCGGGCGATGCGCTGGCTGTATCCGAAGGAGACCGCGGGAGGGTTCCACTGGAAGAAACGGACGACGGGGAGGCTTCTGCCGGCCCGCACGGCCTCGCCGAGCGCCTCGTCACAGGCCATGTTCCACGCCGCGGGCATGGCAGGGGTGAGAAGTAGCCGCCACGACGCGGCATTCCCCGCCATCTCAGTCGTCTGCCGGGTCATCGGCCTCCGCGGAGACGCCGCCAACGGCGGCAGCCGTCTCCCGGGCGTCGGCCGCGGTGACGCCCTCGCCGGATGGGGCGCCGATGACCCGCTCGTACGCTTCCTTCGCCGCCACTTGCTGCGCGTCCTTCTTGCTTCGCCCGACGCCTTGGCCCATGATCTCCCCGTTGACGACGACCTCCACGGTGAAGGTCTTCCGGTGATCCGGCCCGCTCTGCTCGCGCAGACGGTACTCGGGCGGCGTCTCGCCGCGGCCCTGGACGTGCTCCAGGAGCAGGCTCTTGTAGTTGATGAACGTCGTATCGCGGGTGAGCTCGTCGAGGTGCGCGAGGAGCTCGCGGTGGAGGAAGGTCCGTGGCGCCTCGAGCCCGCCGTCGAGATACATGGCGCCGAGAAGCGCCTCGAACGCGTCGCCGAGGATGGACCGCCGCTTGCGCCCGCCGGCGCTCTCCTCGAGCTCGCTGAGCAACAGATGCTGGTCGAGGCCGATCGCGGTGGCGCGCCGAGCCAGCACGTTCTTGCTCACGAGGACCGACTTGAGCTTGGTCAGCTCGCCTTCGGGCTTGTGCGGGAAGCGGTTGTAGAGGAAGTGCGTCGTCACGACGCCGAGCACGGCATCACCGAGGAATTCGAGCCGCTCGTTCGCCTGACACTCGGCCGGAAGGGCGTTCGCGTCCACCTCCGTCGCACCGTTCCCTCCCCGCTCGGCGGCCTGCTGCGTCTCGAGCGCATGGTACACGTACGATCGGTGCTTGAGCGCGCGCACGAGCAACGACTTGTCCCGGAAGGAGTAGTTGATGCGCTCCTCGAGCGCCTCGAGCCCCAGCGGGACGTCGAGTCCCTCGGGCCGTTGTCGCCACCATGTCAACCAGTGCATGCCATCCCACACCCCGGCGGTAGCGGACATCGGATGTCGTCGCTTCGGACGCCGCCGTTCATCCGCCGGTCCGCCATGTCCGCACGACGAGACTGGCGTTATGTCCGCCGAAGCCGAACGAGTTGCTCAGTGCCACCGTCGCAGTCGTAGGTCGAGACGTGTGGGGCACGTAGTCCAGATCGCACGCCGGATCCGGCTCGTCGAGGTTGATGGTCGGCGGGAGTCTGCCACGGTACAACGCTAGGACCGCGGCGATCATCTCGATCGCTCCGGCGGCGCCGAGCAGGTGCCCGGTCATGGACTTCGTCGAGCTGATCGCCACGTGGTGGGCGTGCTCGCCGAACACCGCCTTGATGGCCGCGGTCTCGGCCACATCCCCGACGATGGTGGCGGTGCCGTGGGCGTTGATGTAGCCCACCTTGTCCGGCTCGATCCCGGCGTCGTCGAGTGCCGCGCGCATCGCCCGGGCCATCCCCTCGCCACCGTCGGGGGGCGCCGTCACGTGGTAGGCGTCGGCCGAGTAGCCGAAGCCGAGCAGCTCGCCATAGATACGTGCGCCCCGGGCCTCGGCGTGTTCGAGCGCCTCGAGCACCAGGACGCCGGCTCCCTCGCCGCTGACGAAGCCGTCGCGGTCCTTGTCGAACGGCCGGCTCGCCCGGGTCGGCTCGTCGTTGCGCGTCGAGAGGGCACGCGCGGCGCAGAAGCCGGCGATGCTGAGCGGCGTGATGGCCGCCTCGGCGCCCCCGGCCAGCATCACGTCCGCCTTGCCCCGGCGGATCAGCATCGTCGCATCGCCCAGCGCGTGCGCTCCCGACGCACACGCGGAGACGGTGGCGTAGTTCGGCCCCTTCGCGCCCACCACAATGCTCACCATCCCCGATCCCATGTCGGCGATCAGCATCGGGATGAGGAACGGGTTGACGCGCCCGGCACCGCGCTCGAGGAGCACCTTGTGCTGCTGCTCGAGCGTGAGGATGCCGCCGATGCCGGAGCCGATGATGACGCCGGTCCGATCGGCGTTCTCCGGCGTGATCGCGAGGCCCGCGTCCTCGATCGCCTCATGAGCCGCCACGACCGCATACTGCGTGAACGGGTCCATCCGACGCGCGTCCTTCGGGCTGATGCGGCTCGTCGGATCGAATCCCTTCAACTCAGCGGCGATCGTCGTGGTGTACCCGTCCGTCGGGAATTTCGTGATCGGGCCTACCCCCGATACCCCGGCGATCAGGTTCTCCCAGTACTCGCGCACCGAGTTCCCCAGCGGCGTCAGCGCACCCATGCCGGTGATGACAACCCGTCGGTCGTGCGTCCCCACGGACGATCTCCTTCCGGCGGCCGCGGCGGACCGGCCCGCCGCGCCCCGAACCGAGCCGGAGGCCCGGGCTAGCCTTCCTTCTTCGTCTTCGCTTCCAGGTACTTGATCGCATCGCCGACCGTCGTGATCTTCTCCGCGTCCTCGTCCGGGATCTCGACGCCGAACTTGTCTTCGAACGCCATCACGAGCTCCACGGTGTCGAGCGAATCGGCGCCGAGGTCCTCGATGAAGTGCGCCTCTGGGGTGACCTCGCTCGGATCGACGCCAAGCTGCTCGACCACAAGATCCTTTACCTCGTCTTCCAGCGCCATCGCTTCCTCCATATCGTCCGTGCGGATGCACCCGATCGCCGGAACCATACCGGCGACCTCACATGACGAGGCCGCCATCCACGTTGAGGACCTGCCCCGTGACGTACGAGGCCCCTTCCGAGGCGAGAAACACCGCTGCCTGCGCGACGTCGGCCGGCTTGCCGGCTCGCTTCAGCGGGATGCCCGCGAGAAACGCTTCCTTCGCCTTCTCCGGCAGCGCCTCGGTCATCTGCGATTCGATGAAGCCGGGCGCGATCGCGTTCGCGGTGATGTTCCGCGAGGCGAACTCCTTGGCTACGGACTTCGTGAGCCCGATGATGCCCGCCTTGCTGCTCGCGTAGTTCGCCTGGCCGGCGTTGCCGATCAGCCCCACCACCGACGCGATCGAGATGACACGTCCCCAGCGGGCCTTGACCATCGGCTGGATCGCGGCCTGCGTGCAGAGGAAGGCGCTTGTGAGGTTCGTCTGGATCACGTCGTTCCACTGCTGCTCGCTCATCCGCATGAGGAGCGCGTCCCGCGTGATGCCCGCGTTGTTGACGAGGATATCCAGCCGGCCCCAGCGGTCGAGCACGGCGTGGACCGCCGCCTCGACCTGCGCACGGTTTCGCACGTCGAGCGCCAGAGGCAGCGTCTCCGCCCCGGCACCCGCGTTCGCCGCCATTTCGCGCGCCGCGCTGGCGGCGCCCTCCTCGTTTATGTCCAGGACGGCGCACCGCGCACCCTCGGCGAGGAACGCTTCCGCGATGCTCCTGCCGATGCCGCGCGCTGCGCCGGTGATGACGGCGACGCGCCCGTCGAGACGTGTCATGCGAGGGGCCTCCTTCCGGCGTGTGAATGTCGCGGGGTCGCCAGCGCGACACGACCATCTAATATGCCCACGATCTAGCCATTCTGCAACGCGTTGAGTTCCGCCGCCGTCCCGGCCCCGATGGCCTCCAGCTCCCGGTCGATCCGCCGGATGAGCCCCTGGAGAACCTTCCCGGGGCCCACCTCGTAGCAGACGCGCACCCCGAGCGCGGCGAGCGTCCGCACCGACTCCGTCCAGCGCACCGGGGAGGTGATCTGCCGGACGAGGAGCTCCCGAATCTCGCTGGGGTCCGTCGTCGGCCCTCCCGTCACGTTCGCCACGATAGGGACGAGCGGACGCTTGATCGCCACCTCGTCGAGTGCCGCGCGGACCTTCTCCGCCGCCGAGGCCATGAGGGGCGAGTGGAATGCGCCGCTCACCCGGAGCGGGACGATGCGCTTCGGGCCGAGCGCCGCGAGACGCTCCATGGCGAGGCGCACGCCCTCGACGCTGCCGGAGATGACGACCTGATCCGGCGCGTTGAGGTTGGCCGGCACCACGTCGGGCATCCCGGCGAGCGCCTCGGCGACGGCGTCCGCGTCGAGGCCGAGCACCGCGGCCATCGTGCCGGGGCTTGTCGTCGCCGCCTCGGCCATCGCCGCGCCGCGTCGCGCGACGAGATGAAGGCCGTCCTCGAAGGAGAGTGCTCCGGCGAGCGCAAGGGCACTGTACTCGCCGAGGCTGTGGCCCGCCAGTGCCACCGGCCGTGCACCGGCCTCGAGGAGCACGCGGCCCGCCGCGACGCTGTGCACGAAGAGGGCCGGCTGCGTGTACCGCGTGTCGTTCAGACGCTCGGCCGGCCCGCCGAAGCTCAGGTCCGCGACCGACCAGCCGAGGAGCCGGTCGGCGTCGGCGTAGAGCTGCCGCGCCGCGGGGAACGCCGCGACGAGATCGCCGCCCATGCCGACGGCTTGCGAGCCCTGTCCCGGACAGACAAATGCCGTGTGCACGTGAGGAGAGTCCAGCGGCTACGTCCGCATGAGGGCGGAGCCCCAGGTGAAGCCTGCGCCGAAGGCGACCAGCACGACGAGTTGTCTCGGTTGCAGGCGGCCGGTCTGCTTTGCCTCCGCCAGGCAGAGCGGGATCGTCGCCGCCGAGGTGTTGCCGTACTCCTGGATGTTCAGGAATACCTTCTCCATCGGGATGTTGATGCGCTTCGCCGTAGCCTCGATGATGCGCGTGTTGGCTTGGTGCGGGATGAGCAGGTCGACGTCCGCGCCGGTGTATCCCGTCTGGCTGAGGATGTGCTCTGCCGCGTCGCCCATGGCGGTGACGGCGCGCTTGAAGACGTCCTTCCCCGACATCTGGATGTACTGCTGCGCCGGATCGGTAACCGGACGGGTGCCGCCGCCGACGCGCCAGAGCGTCTCCGGCTGCCTGCCGTCGGAGCGGACATGGGTCGCGATGATGCCGACGTCGGGATCGCTGCTCGGGCCGAGCACGGCGGCGCCGGCGGCATCGCCGAAGAGCACGCAGGTGTTCCGGTCCTGCCAGTTGACGATGCGGGAGAGCGTCTCGGCGCCGATGACGAGGATGTGGCGGCATGCGCCGCCCTTGATGAGCGCGTCGGCGACGTGGAGGCCATAGATGAAGCCGCTACAGGCTGCGTTGATGTCCATCGCGGCGGCATTCCTCGCGCCGAGGGCGTCCTGCGCGAGGCACGCCGTGGCCGGAAAGCCGATCTCCGGCGTCAGCGTGGCGAGGAGGATCATGTCGATGTCGGTCGGCGCCAGGCCGGCGTCGTCGAGGGCGCGCCGTGCCGCATCGACGGCGAGCGTCAGCGTCGTCGTGCCGTCCTCGGCGATGTGACGTCGCTCGATGCCGCTGCGAGTGCGGATCCATTCATCCGACGTGTTGACGATCTTCTCAAGGTCGAAGTTGGTCAGGACTTTGGAGGGAGCGGCCGACCCCACGCCCAAGATGGCTGTCCGTTCACATCGTGGCATGTACCTGCACCTTCTCCAGTTCCGCCTTGATATGGCTGTTCATCCCGTTCCTGACCGCGTTCGCCGCGACGCGAACGGCGCTGGAGATCGCCTTGGCCTGCGAACGGCCGTGGCAGATGATCGTGATGCCGTCGATGCCCAGGAGTGGCGCGCCGCCGAACTCCTGCCAGTCAAGCCGCCGCTTCATACGATCGAAGGCGCCGCGCATGAGGAACGCGCCGATCTTGTTGATGATCGACGCGTTGATCTCCTGCCGGAGCACGCCGCCGAAGAACCGGGGCATGCTCTCGGCGAACTTGAGGATGACATTGCCGGTGAACCCATCGCACACGACGACGTCGACGTTGCCGGGGAAGATATCCCGCCCCTCGACGTTGCCGATGAAGTTGAGCGATGACCCGGCAAGGAGCGCGTGCGCCTCCTGCACGAGCGAGTCGCCCTTCGACGACTCCTCACCGATGCTCAACAGGCCGATGCGCGGCCGCTCCACGCCGTAGGCCGATGCGTGGTGAATGCTGCCCATGACGGCGAACTCGTAGAGGTTCTCCGGCTTGCAGGCGCTGTTGGCGCCCACGTCGAGCAGCGTGCACGCGCCGGTCGACGTCGGCAGCGGACAGGCGATCGCCGGGCGGCTCACGCCGGGGATGCGCCCCAGTGTGAGGAGGGAGAGCGCCATCCCCGCGCCGGTGTTCCCGGCGCTCACCGTCGCGTCCGCCTCATGCCGCCGCTGCAGTTCGATCGCCACCGCGAGCGAGGAGTCGCGCTTCCTCCGGAGGACGGAGACGCCGTCCGACATGGACACCGTCTCCTCGGCATGGACGATGGTCAGCCCGTCGCGTGCCTTGGCGCCGAACGGCTCCAGCGCGCGGCGTATCTCCTCGTCGCGGCCGACAAGGGTCAGCCGTACGCCGCCATGCGCCTTCTCGAGCGCCTGTATCGCGCCTGCGACGATCTCGCCGGGGGCAAAGTCGCCGCCCATCGCGTCGATAGCGATGGTAGGCACCGCCGCGACGGGCTCGGTGCCGTGATCAGCTTTCCTCACGTGGGGTCACCGCCATCCGGTCGCCATAGTGACCGCACTCCGGGCAGACGTGATGGGCGACCTTCGGCGCGCCGCAGTGGCCGCACTTCGCCACGACGGGCGCCGTCGCCTTCCAGTGCGTCCTGCGTGCCCGCTTGCGCGCCTTCGACGTTCGATGTTTCGGATTCGCCACTGAATGCTCCTTTGCAGACCGCCTAGCCTAGCTCTCGGACCGTATCGATCCCAGGCCCGCCCAGCGCACGTTCTCCTCCGGCGGGCAGGTGCATGGTCCCTGGTTCAAGTCGGCGCCGCACCGCGGACACAGACCCTTGCACTCCTCGCTACAGTGGACCGCCATCGGCACTTCGACCACCAGCCGGTCGCGGATCTGGTCGGTCAGGTCCACCTCGCCGTCCTCCTCGGTGATCGTGAGGAGGTACTCGCCCTCGTCGCCCTCCTCCGGTGGAAGGGTCACGCTCCGCCGGCGGATGACGGCGTGAAGCCCGGATTCGAGCGCCATTTGCGCCTCACCCAGGCACCGATCGCACGGGCGCACGAGTCGCGCTCGGATCTGCCCGCGCACCGTGATGAGATCCCGCAGCCGGTGGACGCTCGCGGCGACCTGGACGTCGGCGACCTCTCCGGGGTAGATCAGGTCGATCCCGGCGATCTCGCCCGACCAGTTCTGACGGCTCGTACCGTCATCGAGCCTATCTATATGAATAATCATGGGATCACCTTCGATGGCGGAGAAGGGAATCATAAAAATATCGGTTCCGGGTTCCCCGGTCAACGCACTGCGCTGGGGAACTCTCCCGACCGGCGAGGCGCCCCCAGCGCGTTGGGCCGATGCCCGCGGCCTCCTCCGCGCGATCATGCAGAGCCGGCCCGTCGCGGATTTCGGCGCTACTCGATCCAGTCCTTCAGTTGTTGGTCCACCTTCGCCAGCGCCGCGTTCGTTGCTGCAGCCGGCGTCGGCGCCTGCCGCACCGGGGCCACGCCCTTCCGCCATCGCCGGAGCAGATGGCTCGCAACGCCGAAGGCTCCGATGCTGGCGGCGATCGGGATCAGCCAGAGGACGTAGTTGAACCCCTGCCGCGGTGGCACCATCAGGATGCGCTCGCCGTACTTCCGGACGTACATCGCCTTGACCTGCTCCGGCGTCATCCCGTCGTACAGCGCCCGGCGGATCTCCTGGCGGATCTCCAACGCCACCGCGGAGGTGTGGTCCGCCACCGATTGGCGCCAGCAACAGGGAGCGACGATCTCCTCCTCGAGGTGCCGCGCGGCCGCTTCGACGCGGGAGCTGTCGGCGACGGCCTGGGCGGCCATGCCAGGCGCGGCCCAGACCAGCACGAGGAACGCCGCGCGATAGCCGGCTCCGCTCATATCGGCAACCGCCTCCGTCAAGATGGTCTGTCGCGGATATCGCCTTCGACGGTCCGTCTCCCGCGGGGAGCGCTGCCGTTGGGAGGGCGACCCCAGCCCAGGAATGTACGCGCGCGATGGCTGATCGGCCATACCGAATCCGCCCGAAGGCATGACTGCTTGGGACGGAGAACTCGCGATCTCATCTTTTACGCGCGAGGCACCGTGGAGTTCGTCCTGGGTCGAGCTGGCGCCTCGACCCTATCACTCGAACGCTCCGCGCGGCGGCCCGTCCGGGCAGCGCGTCGCACCTTGGCGACCGCGGGCACGCCGCACACGCGGAGACGACACCACCGTTGGGCAGCGAAGGAGGTACCATGCTCGCCGATCTCGTCCGTGCCTGTCGCAGCATCCGGCGGTTCAGACAGGATGCCGCGATCTCCCGCCAGACGCTCCTCGACCTCATCGACGTCGGGCGGCTGAGCGCGTCGGGGAGCAACCTGCAGCCGCTGAAGTACTGGATTTCCGTCGATCCGGCGACGAACGCGAAGATCTTCCCGCACCTGAGCTGGGCGGGCTACCTCACCGACTGGCCTGGGCCGGAGGAGGGCGAACGGCCGGCGGCGTACATCGTCGTGCTGGGCGACAAGAAGATCCGCGAGGATTTCGGCATCGACCCCGGGATCGCCGCGCAGACGATCATGCTGGCAGCGTGCGAGAAGGGGATCGGGGGCTGCATGCTCACGTCGGTTCAGCGCGCGCCGCTCCGCCGCGCGCTCGCCATCCCCGAGCAGTACGACATCCTCCTCGTTCTCGCGCTCGGCCTGCCGGTGGAGAAGGTCGTGTTGGAGGACGTCGGCCCGGACGGCAGCATCAAGTACTGGCGGGACGCGGACCGCGTCCACCACGTGCCGAAGCGCTCGCTTCGTGAGATCGTCATCAACTGAGGGAGTCGGTCATGCAGTGGGTGCCATTCGGCACGTGCGTCGCCGATGGGCGCGTCGCGGTGAACGGGTTGGCGTGGTTCGCGGAGAACGCGCCGCACGTCTGGCGGCTGCCGGCGCGACTGAAGTCGGTGGTTCGGCCCGAGGTGTGGCGGCTCGCGACGCACCCGGCGGGGGGGCGGCTGCGTTTCCGCACGAGCTCGACGGCGCTCGGCGTCCGGGTCAGCTACCCCGACTCGGCCGGCCACTACAACATGTCCCTCATCGGCCAGATGGGGATCGACCTGTACACCGACGGGCACTATGCTCGGTCCGTGGCGCCGCCGACGATCTCCGCTCCGCAGGCGGGCCCGTTCGAGAGCGTCATCGTCGAGGGGCTGGAGCCGGCGTGGCGGGAGGTCGCCCTCTACCTGCCGAACTACAACCCGATCGAGATTCTCGCCATCGGCGTGAGCGATGGGGCAGAGCTCGGGCCGCCGGCGCCGTTCGCCGTGGAGAAGCCAGTCGCCTTCTACGGCTCGTCGATCACGCAGGGAGGCTGCGCGAGCCGCGCGGGCATGAGCTACCAGGCCATCATCGGCAGGAAGCTCGGCATCGACTTCGTCAACCTCGGCTTCAGCGGGAACGGGCTCGGCGAACCCGAACTCGCCGCCGCGATGGCGGAGATCGACGCCTCCTGCTACGTGCTCGACTTCGCGCAGAACCTCCGCGATCCGGAGAAGGTGCGCGAGGTGTACGGCCCGTTCATGCGGGTCATCCGAGAGCGGCGGCGCGACGCGCCGATGGTCGCCATCACGCCGATCTACGCGGCGTGGCAGTGGCTGTCGGCGGACGTCCGCGAGCGGTTCGGCGGCATGCGGCAGGTCATCCGCGATGCCGTGGGCGAGCGCATCGCCGCCGGGGACGCGCACCTGCAGCTCATCGAAGGGTACACGCTGCTCGGCCCCGATCTCGCCGACGGGTTCGCCGACGGCGTGCATCCGAACGACGTGGGCTTCCAGGCCATGGCGGATCACCTCGCCCCGGTCCTCGCCGGCATCCTCGGCCTGGGGTAGCGCGCATCTCGCGTTTCTCCCGATGGACGGGGCGCAAGCAACACCGGTCGCGGGGCTCGGGAAAGCGGCGCACGGGGGTCACGACGCCCGTCCGCGGGCGAACTTCGAGGAGGCGGAGCATGTCGGGGATGGAGTTCTACGTATCGACGCGGGGTAATGATGCCTGGTCCGGCCGGCTGTCGGAGCCGAACGACGCAGGCGCCGACGGCCCGTTCGCGACGCTCGCACGGGCGCGGGATGCCGTCCGCGAGCAGAAGCAGTCTGGCCGGATGGCGGGGCCGATCACGGTGCGCCTGCGCGGCGGGCGATACCACCTGCGCGGGCCGGTGATCTTCACTCCGGACGACTCGGCGCCGGTCACCTACGCGGCGTATCCGGGCGAGCAGCCGATCATCGACGGCGGGCACCGCATCGAAGGATGGCGCGTCGAGGCGGCGAACGGCCGCCAGGCATGGGTCGCCGACGTGCCCGAGGCGGCGACCGGGGCGTGGAAGTTCCGGCAGCTCTTCGTGAACGGCGAGCGGCGCCTCCGTCCGCGGCTGCCGCGCGAGGGGTTCCACCGCATCGAGGACGTCCCGGGCAGGAGCACGTCCGACGATCCGTTCTCGGGGACGAACCAGTTCCGCGGCGCCCCGGGTCAGGTGCGGAATTGGCACAACCTCGGCGACGTGGAGGCGGTGGTCCTCCATTTCTGGGTCGAGGAGCGCATGCCGATCACGTCGTACGACGAAGCGACGCGGATCGTCACGTCATCCCGCACGAGCGCCATGCTGTTGCGAGATGACTGGTCGCGCGACTGGGCCAAGTACTACGTGGAGAACATCTTCGAGGAGCTATCGGAGCCGGGCGAGTGGTACCTCGATTCGCCGGCGGGGAAGGTCTACTACATCCCGTTTCCGGGGGAGGAGCCCGCGACGGCCGAGGTGTACGCGCCGGTCGCGGAGCAACTGATCCGGCTGGAGGGCAAGCCGGACGAGGGCCGGTTCGTCGAGTTCCTCCGGTTCGAAGGGCTCGGGTTTGAGCACACCTCATGGAATGCGATCCCCGGCGACCGGGCGTCGTCGTCCCAGGCGGCGCACCTCGTGCCGGGGGCGATCTTCATGACGGGTGCGCGCTACTGCGCCATCGAGGGCTGCCGCGTCGCCCACGTCGGCGGCTACGCGGTCGAGGTCGCGGACGGGTGCATGGCGAACCGCATCGTGGGAAACGAGCTCGCCGACATGGGCGCCGGCGGCGTCAAGGTGAACGGCTCGAACGCCGGTGGCCCGCCCGCGCGACGTACCAGCCGGACCGTCGTCACCGACAACCACATTCACCACGGCGGACGCGTGTTCCACAGCGCCGTTGGCGTCCTCTCCATGCACGCCTCCGACGGCGACCTCTCGCACAACCACATCCACGACCTCTACTACACCGGCATCTCGTGCGGCTGGGTCTGGGGCTACAACGAGAACGTCTCGAAGAACAACCGCATCGAGAGGAACCACATCCACGCCATCGGCCACCGTTGGCTGAGCGACATGGGCGGCATCTACACCCTCGGCGTCCAGCCGGGGACGGTGCTTCGCGGCAACCTCATCCACGACGTCGAGGCATGGGGCTACGGCGGCTGGGCGATCTACCCCGACGAGGGCAGCTCCCACCTCATCATCGAGGACAACATCGGCTACCGGACGAGCCACGTACCCTTCCATCAGCACTACGGCCGCGAGAATACCGTCCGCAACAACATCTTCGCCTTCGGCGCCGAGGGAGTGATTCAGCGCAGCCGGCTCGAGCCGCACAACTCGCTCACCTTCGAAAAGAACATCCTCCTCGCCGACGGCACGCCCATCTTCGCCGGCCATCACCTCGAAGAGGGCGGCATCCGGAGCGACACGAACCTGATGTGGGACCTGTCGAGGGACGTCGTGCCGCACCCGTCGCAGAGGCTCGATCAGTGGCGCGCGCTTGGCTACGACCGGGCGAGCGTCGTCGCCGATCCGGGCTTCCGCGATCCGAAGAACGGCGACTTCGCGCTTCCCGACGACTCGCCCGCGTTCGCGCTCGGCTTCCGCCGCATCGACCTCGGCGACGTGGGCCCGCGGCCGAAGGAGAAGCGTGGGTAGCACGTCCGTAAGAGCGAGCCCTGTGTTCGCCTTGAAGCCGCCGCACAGGGCGGGTCGCAAGGTCCGCCCTCGTGCGTGTGCGCGACGGACGGAGGATCGGATGCGACCGAAGCTCGTCTTCATCACCGGCGCGCCCGGCGTCGGCAAGAACACCGTCGCGCGGCTCGTGTTCGCGCGGCTCGACGGCTGCGCGTGGCTCGACGGCGACGACGTGTGGCGAATGAACCCGTTCGTCGTGGACGATCGCACGATCCGCATAGTCGAGGCGAACATCACCTTCGTGCTGCGGAGCTACCTCGCCGCGGGCTTCCGACACGTGATCTTCACCTGGGTGCTCCATCGGCAGGACATCATCGACCGGCTCGTCGCGGGCCTGGAAGGCCTGGAGCATGACCTCTCCATCTTCACGCTCGTGTGCGACGAAGCGACGCTCGCGGAACGCCGCGGTCGCCGCAACCCGGGGGACGCACAGCGGGTCGGCCTGGCGTTCGAGCGCCTCCGCCAGTCGCGGGAGCTCGCGACGCCGAAGATCGACACGACCGGACGGACTCCAGAGGAGGCCGCCGAGGAGATCCTCGCCGCACTGGCAGCCGACGATGGCGCCTGACTCCGGTTGCCATCGCCGGCCGCGCGGGCGCCCTCCGCGTATCCGGCGCACCGCGCGTCGTCTTGCACTGTCCGCCGGGCGCGTCATACATTACCATCTGGAAACGACGCGACGTCGCGACATATCCTCGTGAACCAACGAGCGGCCATCGAATGCACTTCGTCGATATGGCAACCATCGAAGTGGCGGCGGGCAACGGCGGCAACGGCTGCATGAGCTTCCGCCACGAGAAGTTCGTCCCCCGTGGCGGACCGAGCGGCGGCGACGGCGGGAACGGCGGCGACGTGATCGTCGTCGGCGACCCGCAGCTCAACACGCTGCAGGACTTCCGCTACCAACGTCACTACCGCGCCGGCCGAGGAGGGCACGGCAAGGGATCGACCTGGCACGGCGCGGACGGCGAGTCGGTCACCCTCCGCGTGCCGTGCGGGACGCTCATCTACGACGACGTGACCGGCGGCCTCATCGCCGACGTCACGCGCGCGAATGAACCGATCGTCGTCGCGAAGGGCGGTCGCGGCGGACGCGGCAACGCGCGGTTCGCCACGGCGACGCGGCAGGCGCCCGACTTCGCCGAGCCGGGCGAGCCGGGCCGGCGGCGGACGCTCCGCCTCGAGCTCAAGCTCTTGGCCGATGTCGGCATCGTCGGCCTGCCGAACGCCGGCAAGTCCACGCTCCTCGCCGCGATCTCCGCCGCGCGCCCGAAGATCGCCGACTACCCGTTTACGACGCTCGTGCCGAACCTCGGCGTCGTACAGTTGGACAAGTACACCACGTGCGTGCTCGCGGATATCCCCGGCCTCATCGAGGGAGCGCACGAGGGCCGCGGGCTCGGCGACCAGTTCCTGCGGCACATCGAGCGGACGCGGGCCATCGTGCTGCTTGTGGACAGCACGAGCGAGGACCGCGAGGGCGAGCGGAAGCTCCTCCGCGAGGAGCTGCGGAAGTACGACCCGTCGCTCGCGAAGAAGCCCTGGTTGTACGTGCTGACGAAGGCCGATCTCTGGCCGCCCGACGAGGTGCCGAAGCCGCGCAAGCCGCGTGGCGCGCGCGCCGCGTTCGCCATCAGCGCCGTGACCGGCCATGGGCTCGACCGGCTGCGGCGAGAGCTCGCCGCCCTCCTGAAGGAAGCGCCGGACGTCCGGGGCGACGGCGAGGATCGCGCCGCGTTCGCCCATACCCTCAGCACGGAGCCGCCGACGAACGATGGCTGACCGTTCGCCCAAGGAACTCGTCGATCTCCTGACGCTCTGTCAGGTGCCGGGCGTCGGCAACGCGCGCTTCGCCGCGCTCATGGAGGCGTTCGGCTCGCCGTCCGCCGCGCTCGGAGCCGGCATCGCGGAACTCGAGAACGTCTCGGGCATCTCCTCCGGCGTGGCCGTCGCCATCGCCGCCGCGCAGGCGTCGGACGACGTGCGCCGGCAGGCGGACCGCATCCTGGGCGCGGGCGTCGTCGTGCTGGCGTGCACGGAGCCGGACTACCCTTCGCAGCTCGCGGAAGTGGACGACGCGCCGGCGCTCCTGTTTGTGAAGGGCGACGCGGGCCTGTTGGGCCTTCCTGGTGTGGCCGTCGTCGGCACGCGGCGCCCATCGGAGTACGGCGCGCTCGTCACGCGGGGCCTCGTGCGGCGGCTCGTCGAGCGAGGCGTGACGATCATCAGCGGCATGGCGCGCGGCGTGGACGGCATCGCGCACGCGGCGGCGCTGAAACGGGGTGGCGCGACCGTGGGCGTGCTCGGTTGCGGCGTCGACGTCGTCTACCCGCCCGAGGCGCGCAGCCTCCACGCGGCCATCGCCGAGGGCGGCGCCCTCGTGAGCGAGCTCTGGATGGGCGCGCCGCCGGACGCGATCAACTTCCCCCGGCGGAACCGCATCATCAGCGGCCTCGCCCGGGCGGTGATCGTGACCGAGGCGCCGCGGAAGTCGGGCGCACTCATCACGGCGCGAAGCGCGATGGACCAGGGGCGCGACCTCTACGTCGTCCCCGGCGACATCACGCGGCTGCAGGCGTACGGGACGAATGCGCTGCTCGCCGAAGGGGCGCGCGTGATCGCCGGGGCGGACGACCTCCTCGTGAACCTTGGCCTCGTGGCGCGGGTCTCGACGCCGGAGGGCGACCAACTCGGCCTGCCGGTCGCGCCGCCGCCGGATATCCCCGCGGAGGAGCGAACGGTCCTCGACGCGCTCTGCCTCGAGCCGGTCCACGTCGACGCGCTCGTGACGAAGCTCGGGCGCGAGCCGGCGGACCTGCTCGGCGCGCTCAGCATGATGGAGCTGCGCGGTCTCGTCGTGAGCCATCCCGGCTCGCGCTACTCGCGGGCGGTCATCGCACCGTAGGAGGCGCTGGCGATGTGGTGGACGATCGGCCGGAAGATCCTCGTGGGCCATCTCATCATCCTCGCCGGGTTCGCCGCCGCGGTCGCGTGGGTGCTCGCCGATCTCCGCCGCATGGACGAGTTCGTCTCCCTGGCCGCGGACGCGCAGGAGCAGGTGATCGCCATCAACGGCATCGCCGAGGACGTCGCCGCGATCCTCCGCGCACGGGGCACCCAGGTCTCGATGCTCCAGATGGCGACGGTCGGCGGCGCGGAATCGTCGTTCGACTCGCTCGGGCAGGCGATCCGCGACCGGCGGGAGCATGAGGCGGCCCTCGTGCGGCGAGTGGAGGGCTCGCGCTTCGGGGCGCGACGGGCGATCCGCGACGGGTTGACGGACCTCCGCACGGCGACGAAGGAGCTCGACGACGTCTTCGACGAGGCGGAGCGGCTCTCCCGCATGGGGATGGCAGACGCGGCGGAGCGGATGTTCGTGCGCTGGCACGAGCCGAACGCGCGGCTCGAGGCGGCGCTGGCGAGGCTCCGGCAGCAGGCGCAGGCGGACGCCCGCGCGCTCGTGGCGACGTCGGTCGACATCCGCCGGCGGCTCATCTGGCGCTCGGGGGCGATCCTCGGCGGGACGCTCCTATTCGTCGTCGGCATCGTGCTCGTCCTGGCGCGCAGCATCCGCCGATCGACGCGCCAGCTCAGCCATGCGCTCGCCGCCGCCGCCGAGGGCGACTTCCAGCAGCGCGCCGAGATGGCTGGCCGGGACGAGTTTCAGGAGCTCGCCGAGGGCTTCAACGCCATGTGCCGCCGGCTCGGGGAGCTCGACGAGCTCAAGGCGGACTTCGTGTCGAACGTCTCCCACGAACTGCGCACGCCGATCGCCTCGCTCAAGCAGGCGTCCATGCTGCTCGCGGAGGGGATTCCCGGGCCGCTGAACGACGAGCAGCGGGAGATTCTCGGCATCGTCGAGTCGAACACCGGGCGACTGGCGGCGCTCATCAACGACCTCCTCGACGCGGCCAAGATCGAGGCCGGGCGACTGCAGATCGATCCGGAACCGGTGGACCTGCCGGAGCTGATCCGCCGGGCCGTCCGCTCCCTCGCGCCGCTGGCCACGGAGAAGCACCTCCGCGTCACGATGCGACAGGAGGGCACCCTCCCGCGGGCGCTCGCGGACCCCTTGCGCATGGAGCAGGTGCTCACCAACCTCCTGGGCAACGCCGTGAAGTTCACCCCCGAGGGCGGCGAAATCTCGTTCCTCTGCGAGCGCGACGGCGCCATGGTGCGCTGCTCGGTGCGCGATACCGGCGTCGGCATCCCTGCGGCCGAGCTCCCGCGCATCTTCGACAAGTTCCACCAGGTCCGCGCGACGCGGACGAACAGGACGAAGGGGACCGGCCTCGGCCTGACGATCGTGAAGTACCTCGTCGAACTGCATGGCGGGACGATCTCCGTCGAGAGCGCCGAGGGCCGCGGCACGACGTTCACGTTCACCATCCCGACGGTCGACGACGACCGGCCGGACGTCTCAGCGCCGGAGGAGCGCCATGTCCCTCTCACGGATCCTGATGATCGACGATGAGCCCGCGTTTCTGAAGCTCCTCGGCCGGCGGCTGGAGGGGCGCGGCTACGAGGTGATCGCGACCGACGATCCGCACCAGGGGGTCGCCCTGGCCGCGGCGCATCGGCCGGACGTGATCCTGCTCGACCTCTACATGCCCGGGCTCGACGGGTACGAGCTCGCGAAGCTCTTGCGCGCCGACGAGCGGACCAGGGCCATCCCCATCGTCGTGCTGAGCGCGGCGCACCAGCCGCGGTTCCGCAAGAAGAGCCTCGACTGGGGCGCGGACGCGCACGTGGCGAAGGGCGGGCTCGGCCTGCCGGAGGACCTTGGGCGAGCGCTGGATCGGCAGGGCATTTCCGTCGCGCGGAAGGACGAGCCCAACCTGGCCGTCCTCTTCGATGCCATCGACCGAGCCGTCGCCGGCCGCAAGGCAGCGCCCGACGGACGCGGCGCCGGTCGTTGACGTGGGCACTGCGCGTTCTGAGATTCAGTACGAACGTCCAGGAAAACGCAGCATCCGCGGGTCCTTACCGAAGGAGCACGCCAATGGTAACCCCGAACCTCGACCTGCTCGACACGGACTACGTGCGGCGTCTGAGGAAAGCGGCAGACGAGCACAGAACCGCCACGGTCGTCACCGCCATCTCGGTGGTCGCGGCCATCATCACGTACTTCGTTGTCCGGGCGATCCTCCATCGTCGCAAGAAGACGCTGTGGCAGCGCGCGATGGGGTACCTGGAGGATCTGGGCCAACTCCGCGACGACGTCGTGAAGCGGGCGAAGGATCTCTACGAGGAGAACGTCGACAGCGAGCAGATCGCCAAGCAGATCGGCGGCCGCATGAAGGCGATCGAGCGGGAGCTGAGGTCGGTGGACCGCGCGGTCAGGACCGGCGGCCGCGAGGTCGCCGGCCGGATGCGGAGTTGACGAGCCCGCGTCACGAACGTAACGCACGGGGTACCGCGCCTCGCATCGGTCCCCGGGCGACGTGAACGAGCCCGGCTGTCCTGAGGGGGTCACCCCTTGGAGATGCCGGGCTCGGCCGTTCGTCCTGTACAAATATACGAACAAAACCACCGCGCGACAATTCTTTACAAACCGATGTTTTCCACGTATGTTCTCTCCCTGTGTCGCCGGACGTCGTGAAGCTGCTCCGCCACGATTCCAGGGAGGACGTATGCCTGCGCAGAACGAAGCCGCCCCGTCTGCCTCGAACCATGCGCCCGCGCCGCCTGCGCCGACAGACGCCGCGGCGCTCCTGACCATCGCCGACGCCGATCGGACGCTCGCCGCCGACCTGTTCCGCGGCCTTTCGCGCCGAGAACGGCTCGAGTTCGTGCGCTCGACGCCCTTGGAGCGGCGCTACGACATGATCACGCTCGCCGACGACGCGACGACGCTGGTCCGGGAACTCGCCGTGTCCGATCTCTACGCGCTGATCCGCCACGACGGGCGCGACCGGACCGGCTCGCTCGTCGAATGCGCCGCGCCGGAGCAGGTGCGCGGCGTCATGGACTTCGCCTGCTGGCGGGACGACGTGCCCGACGATGAGAACGCGCTCGCCTGGCTCACCTGGGTCTCCGATCTGGCCGATGGCCCATGCGCCGAACGGCTCGCCACGCTCGACGCGGCGTTCCTCGCGACAGTTCTCGGCCCGCACGTGCGCATCTCGGACGATGCGGTCGGCGAGTTTCTCGTCGTCGAGACGCGCGTCGATGCGCTGCCGACTGGCCTCGACTACGACGACGAGGACGTCGAGCGCATCATGTACCGCCTCTACGAGGTCGATCACGGGCTCTTCGACGAGGTGGTGAACCGGGTCTTCGTGGACGAATGGACGCACGACCGGGGGACGCACGGCGGGCTTCGTCAGCAGCGCGCCGAGGCGGCGGCGCTCCGGGCCACGCGACTGCGCGCCCTCGAAGTGAGCGATACCTACGAGGCGCGCATGGACCTCCTCCAGCCGCTGGAGATCCCGCTCATCCCGCGCGATCGGCCGTTCCTCTCCGTCCTGCCCGACGTCGCGCCGAGAACGTCCCCCATCGACGGCCTCCTCGCGGCGACGGATGATCCGGGACTACTCGGGCGGTGGCGCGACGCGCTGGCTCGGCTCGCGGTGGACGTGATCATGGCGCGCGGCGGCGACCCGGGCGATTCGGCGGCGCTCCGCCGGTCGCTCGGCTACGTGCGCTCGGCGGTCAGCGTCGCCCTGGATGCGCTGGCCGGCGGCTCCAGAGAGATGGCTCCCGTCCTCGCCGTCACGTGGGACTGGGTTGATCTGTTCCGCGCCGGACACACGCTCGTCGAGCGGCTCCGCTGGCACGCCGGTACGATCCCTCCCGCCGCCATGGAGAGGGCGGAGAACCGCGTCTGGATGGCCGGCCTGCTCCGGTCGCCGCTCCGCGTCTACGACCCGGCCACGGCGTCGTATCGCCTGCCGGACCGCGCGGCGGACCTCATCCGCGCGCACCGCGTCCTGTACGCGATCCAGCTCGCGCGCCACGGCCGGTCGTAGAGCGCGGAGATACGTACACGGACGAGGGGCAGCCACAGGGGACCGTGTCTGCGGGAGCGGACGATGCCCCCCCTACGGCAACCGATTGTGTTGAGGACGATCGTGTTCCCCCGTGGGCCGTAGGGGCGAGGTTTCCTCGCCCCAGGGCGCCGCAACGGCGCCCCTACGGCAACCGATTGTGTTGAGGACGATCGTGTTCCCCCGTCGGCCGTAGGGGCGAGGTCTCCTCGCCCCAGGGCGCCGCGACGGCGCCCCTACCGCAATCGGCTGTGTCGAGGACGATCGTGTTCCCCCGTCGGCCGTAGGGGCGAGGTTTCCTCGCCCCAGGGCGCCGCGACGGCGCCCCTACGGCAACCGACTGCGTTGAGGACGATCGTGTTCCGCCGTCGGCCGTAGGGGCGAGGTCTCCTCGCCCCAGGGCGCCGCGACGGCGCCCCTACGGCAACCGACTGCGTTGAGGACGATCGTGTTCCCCCGTCGGCCGTAGGGGCGGGGTTTCCTCGCCCCAGGGCGCCGCAACGGCGCCCCTACGGCAACCGACTGCGTCGAGGACGATCGT
>Ga0315279_10002167_pt1 | contig 30283 bp, 26 predicted proteins | sample YL17G06_20_MG_FD_203694 | JGI IMG/M metagenome (GOLD analysis project Ga0315279, IMG submission 203694) | Sediment microbial communities from Yellowstone Lake, YNP, Wyoming, USA - YL17G06_20 | ecosystem: Environmental > Aquatic > Freshwater > Lake > Sediment | place: USA: Wyoming | collected...
GAAACTCGAGATCCAGGACTGTCGAAAGCACCTGCGTGGCGATAACCGCCAACAGGAGAAAAACCAAGATGCGGTGCGTCCGGAACAGCCCCAGCCCCATGTGGCCGGACTTGTGCTGGCCCGTGTCCGCTTCTCGCGCAGGCTCCCCGCAGCGCCGGTAGGCCAGTTCCGAGGCCAGGCCTGCCGGCAGGCACAGCGCCGCCCCCAAGAGCAGCATCGTCTCGGTCCCCCACGGAAGCGAAAGGGCCCCCAACAACGACCCGCCCAGCACGGCCCCGAGGGAAGCAACTCCACAGACCGGGCCGTTCAGCTTCTTGGCCGTCGCCGTGCCGAACGTGCTGTTGAGGAAGGACCAGTACTGTTCGATCAGCAGGACAATGTAAGCTTCGCGCAGAACGAAGAGCACGCCGGTTGCCGCGCGGCTGCCTGTTTTTATCGCCTCATAGCAGGCGGCTATGCCCACCCCTGAACAAAGCGTCGTGACCAGAAGTGTGCGGCGCGGTCCCAGCCGGGAAAGCAGCCAGCCGTAGATGTACAAGGCCGCGATAATGCCGGGCGGCGTCAGAGCCATGACCACGGGCAGGCGGTCCGCCCCGTAAGCCTCCGTGAAGAGCGTCGTCGAAGTGCTGCGGATAAATTCATAGCCGCACAGCAGAAAGGCCGCCGCGAGGCCTATGGCTGCTGCCGCAAACCAAGAACGGGATTCATGCATCCTTGAAGAACTCGGCCACGCGCACCGCAAAGCCTGGAAGGATCTCGCCGCCGCTGATCACGCCGCTCGAAGGTATCAGCGTGGGCTGGCCGCCGCGCGGATATTGTTTGACCGAGCGCGTGCCAGGATCGGCGATCCAAACCATGTCCACGCCCAGCTCATGGTACTCGCGCACTTTCCGCTCCAATTCCTCCCAGGTGGAGTCCTCTCCGAACACCTCCACGACCAGCTCCGGTGGGATGCGGAAAAAACCTTTGGGGAGCCTGCCGCGCGGCAACCGCCGGTAAGAAAAGTAGGCCACGTCCATGCCGCGCGTGGTTGGCGGATCACGCCGGATATGAATGCCGGCCTCGCCGCTGAAAACGCGGCCAAGCTTGTGCTCGGCCACGAAGTTGCCGATGATTCGCCCGAAACTATTGCACGAATAACTGTGGCCAGGCCCTGCTGGCGGCAAGTTGATCACCTCCCCATCCACAAGCTCACAGCGGCCGAGTTCCCCGGCCAGACATTGGTGCTCGAATTCTTCGCAACTGACCAGCGTCTTGGGCGTCATTTGCCGGCCTCCCATTCAACATCAACTGTCATATTATCACCAACCACCGGCTGCCACAAGGCATTGCCGCTCCAAACGGACATTGCAGCCATGCTCACCCCCACTATCATATGCGCACTCATTTGGGAATTATAGGTGCGCGCGTTGCGCATGGGCAGTTCAGAAAAGGAGGGATAGTCCATGGATGGACCGGCGCTCAGCATGTCCCAGTTGCGGGACAATGACGAAAGAACAGCCTTCATGCTCCTGCTCTTGTTCTCTATTCCCGTTTGGCTCCTGATCCTCCTGTGGATCGTGGCGAGTTACGGCGGTGCTCTGGTAATGATTGGCATCATCTTCCTCGGTGTCTGGTTTGGCGATCTGTTCCTGGCGGCCTACATCAAGACCAACGGCGTTGAGGTGACGGAGCAGCAGTTGCCTGAGCTCTATGCGGTCATCAAGAACGCTGCCGAGAGGCTCGGCATGTCGCAGCGATTGCCGGGCGTATACATCATGCAGGACAACGTCTGGAATGCGTTCGCCGCCAAGCTGGCCGGACGGCGCTACGTCGTGCTGCTCTCAGGGGCAGTGGACTCAATCCTGCTCAAGGGCGACATAAACCAGTTGGCGTTCGTGGCCGGACATGAGCTGGGCCACCATGCCGCGGGCCACCTCGATTTCCTGACGCGCTGCGCCGTCCTGGGCGGCTGGCTGCCCTGGTTCTACCTCTGGTACAGACGGCGCTGCGAGCTTACCTGCGACCGCGTCGGGCTGTATTGCTCCGGCAGCCTCCAGGCCAGCTCCCTGGCCATGGCCAACATGACTGTCGGAGCGCAACTGGCCGGCCGCGTAAACCTGGAAGAAGCAGAGCAGCAGTGGAACCGGCACAAGGGCGAGTTCTTCGTCAAATACAAGATCTTCTACTCGCAATATCCACCCAACCTCTGGCGCCTGACCGCGCTCAAAAAAGCGGCCCAGGAATTCGGCATCGCCGACGCGCCGGCCCCGGCGTAGCACAGGCTTCCAGCCTGTCGGACCGGCAAGATGCCGGTCCTACGCATCAATGAGCCGGTAGAAATAATCGCGCTGGCGGAGGGGCAGGCCCAACTCGGCGCTCAGGCGGCGCAGTTCGGCGACCTGGACCTGGTGCACGGTCCCGGCTTGCCGCACCACGTTTTCTTCCATGGTCAGGCCGCCCCAATCATTGCAGCCATAAAGAAAACTCAGTTGGCCAATCTTGGCGCCCTGCGTCACCCAGCTCGATTGGATGTTCGGGATGTTGTCGAGGTACAGGCGCGCCAGCGCGACCGTGCGCAGGTAATCATAGGCGCCGGCCGGCTCGATCCTGCCTTCCAGTCTCGTGTTGCGCGGCTGCATGGTCCAGACGATGAACGCGGTAAACGGCTGGTGCTCATCCTGCGCCTGGCGCAACCGTTCAAGGTGGGCGATTCTTTCAGCCGGCGTCTCCACGTGGCCGATGACCATCGTGCAGGAGCCTTTCAGACCTTCTTGCGCCGCGGCGGCCATCACCGCGAGCCACTCGCCCGTCCTCGCTTTGCCCGGGGCGATGAGTTTGCGCACGCGGTCCACAAGGATTTCTCCCCCTCCGCCCGGAATCGAATGCAGGCCTGCGGCCTTCAGACGGCGCACAATCTCGCGTACGGACAGCTTGAAGAGCTTGGAGAAATGCACTACTTCGCTGGGCGAGAACGCATGCACGTGCAGGCGCGGGAACTCGCGCCGGATTCCGGCGATCATTTCCTCATACCATTCCAGTTTCAAGTCCGGATGGTGCCCGCCCTGGAGCAGAATCTGCGTGCCGCCCAGCGCCTCCAGTTCGCGGATTTTGCGGTGGAGTTCCGCTTGCGACAAGACGTAGGCTTCGGGGTGTCCGGGCCGCCGATGGAACGCGCAGAAAGCGCAGTCGGCGACACAGACGTTCGTATAGTTGATGTTGCGGTCAATCACAAAGGTGGCGACAGGCTCCGGGTGAAGGCGCTTGCGGACGGCCAGCGCCGCGCGGCCCAGCGTGTTCAAGTCGGCGTGTTCGAGCAAGGCCAGGCCTTCAGCCTTGCTGAGGCGCTCGCCGACCAAAACCCTTTCGATTGCGGATTGCGGATTGCGGATTGCGGATTGGCTCTTGTTAATCTTCACGCGGCACTTGTCACCCGTTACTTGTCACTTGTCACCCGTCACTTGTCACTTGTCACCCGTCACTTCTAGCGCGTGTAGAGATCAAAGCCCGAGCTCTGCTGGATCATCCCCTGGCGGAAGAGGTAGCGGCGAAAAAGGTCCAGGCCACCGAGTTCGGTGCGGCCCAGGTCGTAGCGCACCACGCGGGTTATGTAGTTCTTGGCGCGGGCGAAGTCCAGCCCCAGGCGCGCGGCGGCGGCCCGGGCCAACTCATCCGCATGCCGCAGGCCTTCGCGTTTGGCCAGGAACAGCTCAGTCTTCAGCCCCTCCAAGTCCACACCTTTGCGCACCAGCCAGAGGGCAAAGACAAACGGCAGATTCGTGAAGCTATGCCATTCCGCCGCCAAGTCCACAGCCTCGAAACCCGGTGGAGGAACAAGAGTCAGGCAGGCATCGCCGATCTTGAGGAAGCCGTCCAGGCCGTCGCGAGCGAGCGGGTCCTCGCCGGGATCCAATTCCACCAGCTCAATGCCTAACTGCAGTTTCTCGTGCAGGATGACTTGCAGCAGCGCATTGCTGGATTCCGATGCCGGGTCGAGGCCCACGCGGCGGGCTTCCTGCAGAGGGCCGCGGTGGAAGAGCTTCACGCTCCAGGCTTCACGGTACGCGCTTATCGAGAGGTCCGGCACGATGCAGTAATCGGGGCTCCGGAAGTACTCGATGGAACTGACCAGCGCCACGTCCAGTTCGTTGTCCCGCAATTTCTGGGCAAGCACGCTCGGCACATGCTCTTCGCAAACATGCCGCGGCGTGCTCGGCCGCAAACCGTAGGTCAAGACCTGCGCGTTGAGGTAGGGAACGGTGCCAATACGTATCACGGTGCGCGCGAATCTCCCTTGGTGGCTGGGTGTCTTTATAGCGCGAAGACCCTGAAAAGGGAAGTGACGGGCGGCAATAGCATACCGAGCGCACTCCGATTCTTGGGTTTTCTCGCAACGAAGAGGCCTTGGGCATTAGGCTTTGGGCTTTGCCTCCTCACCGTGCGCACCCAAAGCCCAAGGCCCCAAGCCCTTTTAAGAGGCCCGGAACCGCTTGGCGGCAACATCGCTCAGCGCCAGCAGCAGCACTCCCACAAAGAGCATCCAGAGCAGCAGCCCGAAGCGAAAGCCCTTCCCCTGGTCCTGGGAGCCGGGCAGAATCTGGGGATAGGGGACCGGGCGATATGAACCGATCCAGACCTGGTAGGACAAGGGCGCGCGGACTATATCAAAACTCGCAGCCCCTTTGCGCGCCGCGTCGCTCTCCTGGTGCCACACGCTCGCCACCGCCAACGGCGGACTCGCCGCCACGACACTGGCGGCCAACCAGGCGGCAGACGAGGAACCGCTAGCGGTGCCGCGTCCCAGCAGTTCGATTGGCTCGCGCGACCAGAACAGCGCCGTCACGGCCAGGCTCAACACCACGCACACGAGCTGCCCAGGCAGGCGCGGCTCAAAACGAAACAGAAACGCGAGCCAGCCATAGAGCCCGGCCAGCATCGCGCACTGCCCCGCCAGGAGACCCCACAACACCAGAAAAGTACGCCAGGATTCCTTGTGTACGCCGGCCACGCTCAGTCCCATGAGCGCGGCCCCGCAAGCCAGCACGCTGCCCAGCCACGCGACCGTGCCAGTCCAGCTTTCCCTTTTCACAGCGGCAACTTGCAGCCAATAGAGCAGGCCGCCCAGGCCGGCCAGGTCAATCACCACTGAAGCCGCGATGGCCGCATAGGCTGGCGAAGCCGGGGAGGACGGGAGAAGCCAGCCCAAAGCGTACGCCAAGGCCAGCCCGAAGAGAAAAGCCGCACAAGCAAGTGCTGAGTACTGAGTACTGAGTACTGAGTGCCAAGAATTGAGTGCAGGGCGCTGAGCCTTGGGTGCTGAGTGCTGAGTGTCTCCCTCGCGGTGGGCGTTCATCTGCGGTTCCATCACTCAGTACGCGGCACTCAGTACTCAGTACTCGTTAAGGTCCTGGCTGCATGGTTGGCACGGGCGCAGGCGGGACGGTGGCGTCGCCGGTGTCTTTAAGGTCCTCTTCCTTCAATTCACCGCCCGTCCAAGGCTCAAACACCACCCGGCATTTTGTGCCACGCCGCGGCACGGCGCGCCAGTTGAGTTTGTAGCCCGCGGCACGGTAGGGGCTGATTCCGCGTGTGTCGAGCGCGGAGTTGAGGATGGCACAGGCGTCGAACCTGCATGCGGCAATGGTGTTTCGGATGTCCGCGAGGAAGAGCGTTTTCTTTGTGTCAGGGTCCTTCTCGAATTTGGAGCCGGTGAAGGCAAAGGGAGCGCGCTTCATCGGCCTGTTGGTCTGCGTATTCCACGCGAAATACTCGATCGGTACACGCACGAGCTTCTTCTCAGGCAAGGGGCGGGGCTTGGCCACGGCGGCAGCCATCGCAGGATGCTTCTTGAGGTAATCCTGAAGCATGTCAAAGAATGCCTGGCGCCCCGCCGCGTCGTAGATGCAACAGTCATCCCGCAGTTGCCTCGTGAACGGCGAGGGCGCGGTCACGTTGCCGTTGTTGTCCACTTCCTCCTGGTCGAGGAGCCTCTTTATGTAGTAATGATCGCTGCTCATGTCCAGCAGCAGGTTGTCGCGTTCTTCCGCGCTGGTCTTCGCCAGGAGCAGGAGAGCATATTTCTGCTGAAACGCAGCGATGACGGCCGCGGCATCCAGGGCGGTATCCATGTTCGCGTGCGCCGGCTCCCAAAGGTACTCAACGGAGACGAGCACGCCCGCGTCCTTGGGCAGGTTCACTTTGTCCTCAGTGCCCAGTTCGGCCACGGGTGTGTACGCGCAGGTAAAAAGCGCCAGGCAGATGTCCCGGGGCCGCGCATAGACCGCCGTCACGTTCTCATGGATGGGGGCATTGTCGCCGCGGGTCACCACCAGATACTCCAGTGGCTCATTCTCCTGCACGAACTCGAATTGGCCGTTCATGACGATCAGCTTTTTGTCCCTGTGGAGCAGCAAGTTCGGATTGCCGGCGATGCCTTTGCCCTTCTCTTCGCCCCAAGCCACCAATGCGGTACGGTCCAGGGGCTGCAGGGTTGACTGAGGGATCAGAAAGTCGCCCTGGATCTTCCGCACCAGTAACAATTGCTGGGGCTGAAGCGTCTCGGCGGACTCCGTCTTTGCCAGTGCCTCGCAGGCGGGCCCGTCCATCTTTCGCAGTTCCGAGACCGCTTGGGCTCGCAGGCCCGCGTCCTCAGAGCCCAACTGTTTGATCAGCGCCTGCACGTCCGCGGCTTCGGCCCACGGCCCTAATGCGGCGGCAACACCGAACCACGCGAATGCTTTCAGGAAGAATCTCATGGCCACGTTTCCTCTCGACGCAAGGTACCGCGCCCCTGTACAAATTACCTACAGGATCTGCCCATTTTGGGGCGCCCCGGTTATACCCCACTCCCCGTGCGCCTTGCCTGTTGGCAGGCAGGGGAGCGGAACAGGCGGGACGCCTGTCCTACACCCGCTATTGTAACGGTGTTGCTGGCAAGTTGCCTGCCAATATTGTAACTTGTATGTGGGAAAGATTGCGGGGTTCTCGAGCCGCCGGCCACAAAAAAGAGTAATCGTGGAAGACCCTCTTCAGCAGCCAACAACGCAGCCACCGGAAGGTGAAGCCACGCACGAGGAGGCCAGGGACACCGCGAGCGGGGATGCCCACGCCACCACCGGCGAGGACGCCCGCGCCGTCTCGGCCGGAAGCGCTAGCTCTCCGCCCCCAACAGATGCCCCGGAGGAGGTAGTGCCGGAGGAGACCGGCCCGGAACCACTGCTGTTCCTGCTCGCAAGCCGCGTCGCGGGCTGGCCTGCGGTGAATCGCGCGCCGTTGATCGTGATCGGCCTCGCAATTGCGATCAGTATGCTTAACGATCTCCTTCGTCACCAGGTGGCCCGGGCAGCGGCCACCCACGTAGACGGACCCATGGCACTTTCCACCGCCGCGCCGCCGAATCTGCAACTCTGGGCGCTGATAGGAATGGGCATCCTGGCCGCTGGCGGCGCCTTGGCAAGTCTGGCTGCCGCCGTCTGCTGGTTCGTCCTGCCCGAGGCGCGCAACTGGCTGCGTCCCAAGCTGAAGTGGTTTGCCAGCCGGCCTTGGCCCGCGCTAAGGCTGATAGACCTGATCGCTGTTTTCATGGTCTGGCTCAGCGCACTGCGCGTACTGTACTCGAACTTGTTGCTGGGCATTGAGTTGGAGAGCGGCGCGATTACTGCCTGGAGCATGCTGGTCAACGGGGCCGCCTTGTGCCTGGCATTGAGCGTCGGCATCTCTCTGGCCCGGCAGCGCGCCCACGGCTTTCACGGCTCCTATGGCATTTGGCCTTTCTGGCGGCTGGCAGGCGGCAGCCAGTTGCGGAGCATTTGGCAGGACATAGCACTAGGGGTCATAGCCTATCCCCTGATGATGTGGGTGATGGGGCTGGCCTTGCTGGTCAATCAGCAGTTCGTGCGAACGATAGGGAGAGAGCAAGATGAGCACCCGCTGATTCGCCAACTGGCCAGGCCTCAGCCTGTCTGGGTCCTGGTGGTCTTCTTCGTAATGGCCACCTTAGGCGCGGCGTTCTTTGAGGAACTGCTCTTCCGCGGCATGTTATACAACACATTGCGGCGCTACTTGGGTGGTGCAACCAGCGCCTTGTGCGCGGCCCTGCTCTTTGCCCTCTCCCATGGGATCTGGTCGCAGGTTCTCGGCCTGTTCTTCCTGGCACTGGTTCTGACGTGGCTTTACGACTACACGGGACGGATGGTGGCCAACATGACTTTGCACCTGGTCAATAACCTGGTGTCGCTTGTGCTGGCGCTGTATGCGCAGCAGCCGGGGGGATAGTCATTCATGCTTATTTGGGTCTTCGATAGCCACGCCCTCCAGGATCGCGGCACGGTTGAGTTCGTTGTCTGCTGAGACGAGGGTGACGGGCAAAGTGCCGACAGCCAGGCGCTACTCATTTACTCGCAGGGCCGCAGCCAACTGGACCGCGTCGTAACCGCGCAGGGCATGGAACTCGGCCAACGCCACTGCACGATCAACCAGTGCCGATGTGATGGGCACAGCCCAACACGCAGACTTCATATCGTGGCGGAAGGCATGGAGCGCTGCGGCCAACTCTGGCCTTGAGAGAACGTTGCCACGAGCCAGGCGCGCGAGCGCAGATGTGACTTCTACAGAGGCGAGCCGGGACACATAAAGCTCGACGCCGGATTCAATAGCCATGAGCCCTGCAACAAAATCAGTGCCGCGCTCGCGCACATACTTCTTGACGAGCGCGCTGCTCTCCAGGAAATATGCGGCCACTTAGCGGCGCTCCGCAATAATGAGTTCGGACGCCGTTGGTCCTCCGCCACGCAGTACGATCGGTTTGAACGGTCGCCGTGGTGGCCGCTGACTACGCGGTGGCAGTAAGTTCTCGATTACACCCGCCTCGTACAATTTGCGCTCAATCTCCTCTTCTGTCGGTGGACGGGTTTTAGTGTGGGCCGTTGGGCGCGCAAGGCGCCGCTTTGTCTTCTTGCCAGCGGGTTGAGTGGCTTCGGGTGGTGCGACTTGAGAGGCAGCTTTGTTCATCGGCTGGGACCTCCTTGCTTCTGTCGGGCCTGCGCCGTTCAATGCACGGCTGGCACATAGCTATTCTGTCTCATAACGGCCCGTCTTTCAAGCTTCTGGCCGCGCTTCCATCTGCTGGTCCGCTTTCCCCGCCTGCTTGGGGGGCGCGGCCACCAGAACTTGCGCCGGGCGGAGGACCAGGTCCCTCCATAGATACCCGGCGCGCAATTCCTCCAGCACCGTATCGGGCTTCTCTCCCTTGTCGGGGTCGGCGGGCCGCACTGCGACCGCCTCGTGCACATTCGCGTCGAACGCTTTCCCCGCCTCCACAACAATCTGCTGCAGCCCGCGCACGGTGAGCGCCTGGTTGAGCGACGTGGCAATCAACGTCAAGGCCTCCTTCAGACGCTTAACATCCACATCCGGCGCCGCGGCGTCGCGCAAGGCCAGCCTCAGGCTGTCGAGGACGGGCAGAAGGTCCAGCATGTAGCGCCGCAAGGCAAGCTCCTCGGCCCGCGTCAAGTCCTTAGTCGTTCGCGCCTGGTAGTTGAGGAAGTCAGCTTTCTTCTGAAGCAGGGCCGCGTCCCTTTCCGCCAGAGCGGACTTCAGTCTGTCCCGCTCGCACGTAATTGCGATGAGCTGTGCGCCTTTCTCACCCCCCGCTTCGGAAACGCGGCGCAGCATGTCCCGGACGGTTGCCTGCTCGGCCCGCAGTTCGCACAGATCCGCGGCCTTGGGCAGGTCGCCGAAGGCCCGGCGGAAGAAACGCTCCAGGTCCGCGCAGAACGAATCCGCTTCCTCCGCCAGCGTCAGCGCCGGCGCGCCATGTACCGCCGCCGTCCCGGCGGCACCAGCCGGCGAGACGCCGGCGCTACGTACCGGCGCCGGACCCGCGGCCGTTTGCTGGCCGGCCGGCTCCTGTGCCGTCTGCTCATTGAGCTGCGATGTTCCAGTCTGTTCCTGCGCCTCAGTGCTTCTCTTTTCCTCGTCCTGTTCGCTGTGCGAATCCGGCTGTTCCGGTTTCTGCTTATCAGTTTTCCTCATGTGAGTCCGCCTTATGGAAATGAAGGATCCGCTTGCGCACGCTATTCGTCACTGAAGAAGTCGCGGATCTTCCCCATCAGAGAACGTTTTTGCGGTGTGACGACGGTCCTATCCAGCGTGGCCAGCTTGCGCAGCAGTTCCTCCTGCTCGCCACTCAGCCTCTTCGGCACTTCGACCACTACCCGCACCAGTTGGTCGCCTTTGCCATAGCCATGCACATCCGGCATGCCGAAACCGGCCATCCTCAAGAGTTTGCCTGACTGTGTGCCACGCGGAATGGTCAGGCGCGCGCGGCCTTCCAGAGTGGGGATATCCACTTCCCCTCCCAGCGCGGCCATGGTGAAGGGGATGGTGATCTGCATCAGCACATCGTTGCCGCGGCGCACGAACCACTCGTGCTCCCTGACACGCACAAAAATGTACAGATCGCCGCGCCGCCCGCCGCCAGCGCCTGTCTCACCTTGGCCTTGCAGGCGGATGCGCGTATCGTTTTCAATGCCAGCCGGGATGGAGACCTCAAGCCGCACGCGCTTCGGTTGCTGGCCCGACCCGCGGCAGTCCTGGCACGGCGTCTCCACCACCTTCCCGCGGCCGCCGCAGCGGCCGCAAGTGGTGCGCATCACAAAGAAACCCGAGCTGCGGGTCATGTACCCGCTGCCGCGGCAGACAGAGCACGTGGCGGGATGCGAGCCGGGCTTGGCCCCGGAGCCGTGGCAGGTTTCACAGGGCTCATCGCGCGTGATCTCGATCGTCCTGGTGATCCCGTGGCAAGCCTGCTCGAGGTCAATCTCGAGATCGTAGCGCAAGGAAGCGCCTTGTCCGCTGGCTTCTTCCGGGTGCACGCCCCCAAAAAGGTCGTCAAAGATTGAGACCCCGCCGCCGTGGCCGCCTCTTCCGCCGAAAAACTGATTGAGGATGTCCTCGACGGAGACGCCGCGGAAATCGGGCTCGCCGCCCCGCAGCCCTTCGTGGCCGAACTGGTCGTACTGCTGCCGTTTCTGTTCGTCGGAGAGCACCGCGTAGGCCTCGGCGATCTCCTTGAAGCGCTCTTCAGCCTCCACCTTGTTGTTGGGATTGCGGTCAGGATGCCACTTCTTGGCAAGTTGCCTGAAGGCGGACTTGATCTCCTCCTGGCCGGCGTCGCGCTTGACGCCCAGCACCTCGTAATAATCGCGTTTGGCGGCCACGCCTGTCATCTCGGTTCATTGTCTTTGCGGGGGACGAATGACTATTTCTACAATCCCGGACACGGCTCAATTCCCAATCACTACCGTCATCTCTTCAGGTGTCGCGGTCAGGATAACAGTGATCTGAAGCTGCTCGTCTTTCGTTAGCTTTTTCTCGAGGACTTTCCAGAGTCTCTCCTGCCGCTTTATCTGCTCCACACCTACGAACTTCTTCCATATCAAGAACCCTCCGACCTTGGTGGGTCCCGACCGCTCCAGCTTGACCTCTGCATCCTTGAAGCGCTCACTGAGGATTCGGGTTAACTTGGCCATCAACTGCTTTGGCTTCCCCATTGGCTCACCCCCAAACGGACTAGCTGCAATGCCGCATTAACAATCCGGCGACTGTTCTCCTTTAAGACATCCGTTCCACGCGGGAGGCCCCTGTCGAGTTTCTTCTCCTTCAGGAAGGCCCTGAGCGCCCCTTCAGAACGGTACCGGTGGTTGTTCAGCCACCGCGTCACAACATCCCCAAGAGCTGCCCTGATCTCAGCCAACTTCTCAGGGACGAGATCGTAAAACCGGCCTGCTTCCGCCAGTTCGTGAAGCCCGTGGTGCTCATCAAAAGGGGCAGCCGGGTTTCTGCGCGACTTGTATGCGCGGAACAGGCACTCAACGGCCAGCCCTGCCACATAATGAGCAAGGACATACCGCTCCATCGTATAGAGTTGGCGCGCGGCGTTTACATGTTCTTCGGCTGCCGTCCGGTAGACGTCCGCTGTGAAGTTCATACCCGTCGGCTCCGCCCCAGAGGCAAGTTCCTTAGTGCACCGCTCCCGCCACCAGGTCTTTCCCTTCGCCCTTCTCCTTGACCTCCGTGACCATCGTGTCCACGGTCAGCAGCAGTCCAGCCACCGAAGCGGCATTTTGCAGCGCGATCTTCACCACTTTGGCGGGATCCAGAATGCCGGACTTTACCAGGTCCTCATATTCGCCCGTCTTGGCATTGAAGCCGTAGTTGCCCTTCCCTTCCTTGACCATTTCCACCACCACCGAACCGTCCTGGCCCGCGTTGTCGGCGATAGCGCAAGTCGGATGCTCGATGGCCCGGGCCACGATCTCGGCACCGTACTTTTCCTCGCCGCGGAGCTTGCCCTTGGCCTTCTCGATGGCTGCCTGCGCGCGCAGCAGGGCCACGCCTCCGCCTGCCACAACGCCTTCCAGACTGGCCGCTCGCGCCGCGTTCACCGCGTCGTTGACGCGCTCCTTGACTTCCTTCATCGCGGTCTCGGTGGCCGCGCCCGCGCGGATGACGGCCACGCCGCCGGCCAGCTTGGCCAGGCGCTCCTGGAGCTTCTCTCTGTCATAGTCGCTGGTAGTCGTCTCGATCTGATGCTTGATTTGCGCGACCCGCGCCTGCACGTCGCTCTTCTTCCCCGCGCCCTCAATGATGGTCGTGTTGTCCTTGTCCACGGTCACCTTCTTCGCGCGCCCCAGGTCCGCAAGTTCCACGTTCTCCAGCTTGAGCCCCAGGTCTTCGCTGATGAACCGCCCGCCGGTCATGGTGGCGACGTCGCCCAGCATGGCCTTGCGCCGGTCGCCGAAGCCTGGCGCCTTGATGGCCACGCACTTCATCAGCCCGCGCAGCTTGTTGATGACCAGCGCCGCCAGCGCTTCGCCCTCGAGCTCCTCGGCGATGACCAGGAACGGCTTGCCGGTCTGGACGATCTTCTCCAGAACCGGGACGAACTCGCGCAGACTGCTGATCTTCTTCTCGTAGATGAGAATGAAGCAATCCTCCAGTTCCGCCTCCATCGTGTCCGCGTTGGTGACGAAGTAGGGCGAGATGTAGCCGCGGTCGAAGCGCATGCCGTTGACGACTTCCAGTTCCGTCTCGGTGCCCTTGCCTTCTTCCACTGTCACCACGCCGTCCTTGCCGACCTTCTCCATGGCATCGGCGATCAGCTTCCCGATCTGTTCGTCATCGCTGGCCGCAATGGTCGCGACGCGGGCGATGTCTTCTTTGCCTGAACACGGCTTGGCCTGCTCATCCACCGCGGCCACAACCGCCTCCACGGCGGCCTCGATGCCGCGCTTGATGGCCATGGGGTTGTGCCCCGCGGTGACGAACTTCACGCCTTCGCTGTAGATGGCGTTGGCCAGCACCGTGGCGGTGGTGGTGCCATCGCCCACCACGTCGTTGGTCTTGCTGGCGACCTGGCGCACCATCTGCGCGCCCATGTTCTCGAAGGGGTCTTCGAGCTCGACCTCCTTGGCGACCGTCACGCCGTCATTGACGACGCCCGGGCCGCCGTAGGATTTCTCGTAGGCCACCCAGCGCCCGCAGGGGCCCATCGTGCACTTGACCACCCGCGTGAGCTTGTCCACGCCCAGCAGAATCTTGTGCCGCGCTTCATCGGTGTACAGCAGTTGCTTAGCCATGTCTCCGTTCTCCGAATTGACCTTGCCTACAGGTATTCCAAGTGCCCTTTCATCTCTTCTGTCGTCAGCGCCTGATGAATGAGCATCAGCCCAGTAACAATCTGCCCAATTCCTTTCGACTGCGGTGCATAGGCGATGCCTGCGTGCTCAACGCCTGTTGCATGGAGCCCAAGGGAATGGTGGTCCTGTGTAAAGATGACTCGCCTCTCCTTCGCAGCTCGCGCCAGATGCTCCTCATCGGACGCGCTCAACATCCCCGCTTGCACAGTTGTCAAAACATCCACGCCGCGTTGCCTCAAACCGGTAGCCACGGCGCTCGAAACGTGTTCGTCCAGGTAGAACTTAACTCGTGCGGCCATGCGCCCCGTGCAGCTTCTGTTTCAACTTGGACGGCGTCCTGCGCCGTAATGCCTCCACAAACTTCTCGCCTTCCTCAACGCTCCGGTCCACTTCTTCGCGGTGGTCACAGTAATAGGTGAGTGCCGCGTACACGTCAGCCAGCGAAAGGCTGTACTCGCTGGCGATTTCCTCCACGCTCATGCCCATCCGTTCGTGCCAGATGGCGACGTTTTCCACCGTGATGCGGTGCCCCGCAATGCGCGGTCTGCCGCCGCAGGTGCCCGGCGTGATCTCAATATGTTCATTCAGGGTCTTGATGGCGCTCATCTTTTCGTTCACGCTCCATCTATTCCAGGTGCTTCGACTTACCCATGTCGGCTAGTACCTCAACCTGTTGTGTCTCCACCGTCAGCGGCAATCCCTTCTCCGCACGTACCTTCAGGCACTGAGAGATCGCATCCTTGACATTCGTCAGGGCCTCTTTCTTCGTCTTCCCCTGGCTGACGCAACCGGGGATGGACGGGCACTCAACGACCCACACGCCGTCCTCGTCGCGGTCAATTGTGACGCTGAACCTCATGGCAACCTGCTCCTGCTTTGCCCCGCCGCGGCAAGCCCCAATGCCCATTCACGACAGCTTCGCCAGCAGATCGCTCTCCCGGATGATCAGAATATCCTCGCCCTGAATCTTCACTTCCGAGCCCGAGTATTTGCCGAAGAGCACCTTGTCGCCAACCTTCACTTCCATCGGCGCGCGCTTGCCGTTTTCGAGCAGCTTGCCGGGTCCGGCCGCCAGCACTTCGCCCTTTTGCGGCTTCTCCTTGGCCGTGTCCGGCAGCACGATGCCGCCCGCGGTCTTCTCTTCCGCTTCCAGGCGCTGGACCACAATGCGGTCATCCAACGGCTGCAAATCCACCTTCAGCTTCTTTGTCGTCGCCATCTGAAACCTTCCTCCGTTCCCTTACTTTCTCCCTTGCGCCCTCTTCTGCACGCAGAGCCTGCGTTCCGCGCCAAGCTCCCGCCAGCCAATCCAAAATCCAAAATCCAAAATCTAAAATTCCTACATTCCCATGCCGCCCATGCCACCCATTCCGCCCATGCCGCCGTGGCCATGGCCGCCCGGCCTCTCCTTCTCCGGTATCTTCGCGACCATGCAGTCGCTGGTCAGCAGCAGGCAAGCCACCGAAGAGGCATTCTGCAGCGCGCACTTGACGACCTTGGCCGGATCAATGATTCCCTCCTTCACCAGGTCCTTGTACTCGCCCTTGTCCGCGTCGAAGCCGAACGCGCCCTTGCCGTTCTTGATCTTGCTGACGGTCAGAGCGCCGTCGTGGCCCGAGTTCTGGGCGATAGTCCGCGCGGGCATCTCCAAAGCCTTCCGCACAATCTCTACGCCCACTTCTTCGCCGTTGCTCACCTTCAGCTTCTCCAGGGCCGCCTGGGCGCGAATCAAAGCGACGCCGCCGCCCGGAACGGTCCCGCTTTCAATGGCCGCGCGCGTGGCATGGAGCGCGTCCTCCACGCGGGCTTTCCGCTCCTTCATTTCGCTCTCGGTGGCCGCGCCCACGTTGATTTGAGCGACACCGCTGGCGAGCTTGGCCATGCGTTCCTGCAGCTTCTCTTTGTCGTAATCGCTGGTGGTGATGCTGATCTCTTTCTTGATCTGCTCGATGCGCCCCTGGATGGCCTTGGTGTCGCCGGCGCCCTCGATGATGGTGGTGTTGTCCGCGTCAATCTTGACCTTCTTGGCCGTGCCCAGGTCCGTGAACTCGACGTTCTCCAGTTTCATCCCCAGGTCTTCGAAGATCGCCTTCCCGCCGGTCATGATGGCGATGTCCTCAAGCATGGCCTTGCGCCGGTCGCCGAAACCGGGGGCCTTGACCGCGGCCACGTTGACGACCCCGCGAATCTTGTTGACCACCAGTGTCGCCAGCGCCTCGCCTTCGATGTCCTCGGCGATGATGAGCAGGGGCTTGCCGGCCTTGCTGACCTTCTCCAGCAGCGGCACGAGTTCGTTCACATTGGAGATCTTCTTCTCGTGGATCAGGATCAACGGTTTCTCCATCTCCACGAGCATCGAATCCACGTTGGTGATGAAATGCGGACTCATATAGCCGCGGTCGAACTGCATGCCTTCCACCACCTCCAGTTCGCTGGTCAGGCTTTTGCCTTCTTCCACGGTGATCACGCCGTCGCGGCCAACCTTTTCGAACGCTTCGGCCAGCATCTTGCCGATGGACGCGTCACCGTTGGCCGAGATCACCGCAACCTGCTCGATGTCCGCCTTGCCCTTCACTGGCGTGGAAAGGTTCTGCAATTCCTTCACGACAGCCTCGACAGCCTTCTCGATGCCGTGTTTGATACGCACCGGGTTGCCGCCCGCAGTGATGTTCTTCAGCCCTTCCAGGTAGATGGCTTCGGCCAGCACCGTGGCCGTCGTGGTGCCGTCTCCGGCCACGTCGGATGTCTTGGAGGCGACCTCCTTTACAAGCTGGGCCGCCATGTGCTCAAAGGGATTCTCAAGCTCAATTTCCTCAGCCACGGTGACACCGTCTTTGGTCACCGTCGGCGCACCCCAGGATTTATCGAGCACCGCGTTGCGGCCCCGAGGACCCAGCGTGCTCTTGACCGCGCGCGACAGCTTGGTCACGCCTTCCCGAATGTGCTGGTGGACTTCTTCATCAAAGGCCAGTTGCTTGGCCATGGCAGAACCTCCGCTCTTCGACTGTTGCCCAATTTCCTTTCGCCAGTGGCTGCCCCATGGAGGAAGGCCCAACTTGGCCCCTGAATGGTTACAGAAGGCCACTGGCAATGCATTGTCACCCCTCTTTAACAAAGCACGTGCCACGGTCGGCATGGCACCAGCTAATGCTAAGTCCTTGAAGAAACGATACTTGCCTCGCCAAGCCTTCGTCTGCACATGGCGCAGTCTCTAAGGAACGGTCCAAACTGACTTAGTGCCGTGGCCCTTCCTTACGTCAAAATGGGAGCAAATCAACTTACTTCGCCGCAGCGAACACAGCATCCACGTCAACGTTGAACCCCTTCAGCAACACGGACGTGGCCCTCTCGCCTTTCCTAAAGACGCCATGTTCAACATAGCGCCGGCCTTCCAGGCACAGCACGGTAATCTGGTGCTTTTGGGGGTCAACGATCCAATACTCCGAAATCCCTGCGGCAGCATAGTCGCAGCGCTTAGTCTTGAAATCGCGAACATGGCTTCGCCTGTCTTCACTGACAATTTCGATCGCCAAGTCCACGCGGTCGGGATAGTCGCCCTCGGGCAAATGCTCCTTAAGGACGAAAACTATGTCAGGCTCCCGCCAGGCTTTTTTTCGCAGCTTGAAGGGCAGTGGCGCACAAGAGGCTTTTCGCAGGTTCCGCGGTTTGATGAACTCTTCCAGCGCGTACAGAAGTCCAAGCATTATCATCTGATGCTTCCAGGTTGGCATCGGCAATACCTCCACAAAGCCGTCAGTGTACTCCGCCAGAATCTTCTGGGCGCCATCAAGCTCCAGATAGTCTTCCTCGGTCCAGGAGCCCTGCTCTGGGTAGAGCCGCGCCAATTCCCACACGGGTTCGCCGGCTTTTCGCCCGGCCGTCGGAGGTCTTGCTGCTGTCATATCCATTGCCGCTTCCTTCCCTGAGGGGTGCGCACACGTTTCTGCTCCATTCATCCTATACCTCGCTTGCCGGAGTGTCAACGCAACGGGCCGGTCGGAGCATGCACTGAAATACCTGCGCGGCCCCTTGCCTCTGGTGGATGCCGGGTTATGCTGGGTGTTGGAGCTTGCCTCATGTCAGAACTCCTGAGGATTCGGCAGAAGATTCTCGACAGCGACTATCTCCTCTCCCAGCACGCGCGAGAGGAAATGCATGACGACAATTTGGAGCGAGAGGATGTGGTACAAGCGATCCTGCGTGGTAGAATTGCAAAGCGGTTCACTGCCGACCCGCGCGGCACTCGGTACCGTGTGGCGGGACCGGCCAGGGACGGCCGAACCGCAAATGTTGTGTTGAGGTTTCACGAAGGTGGCGGCCTGATCGTGATCACCGTGTACGCGGAGGAGTAATTCATGTTGTGCGCATTCTGCGAAGGCCAGACTGTCCCCAGGAAAGTCACGGCGCAGCACTGGCTCAACGGCAGGTTATACATCGTTGAGAATGTGGACGCCGAGGTGTGCCAGGAATGCGGCGAGCGGTATTTCCACGCGAAGACCCTTGACGCCATTGAAGCAAAGCTCTCACGCAAGCACAGTGTCAAGAAGACGCTGCAAGTCGAAGTCGTGGCGTTCTAGCCAGGATGACACCATGAAGAAAACTGTGCGCGCCGGCATCGTAGGCTCGGGTTTCGCGGCGGGGTTCCATTTCGAGGCCCTGCAAAAGGTCCACGGCGTGGACGTCGCCATCGCGGGCGTGTTCTCCGCCGATGCGGACCAGGCCAAGGCTTACGCGGCCAAGCGCGGCCTCACCGTTCTCGACAACCTCGAGGCGCTCATCGAGCGCGCGGACGTCATCCACACCTGCGTCCCGCCGTCGGCGCACGAGGAGGTCGCGCTCGCGGCCCTCGCGCGCGGGCGCTGCGCGATCGTGGAGAAGCCGCTCACCGGGTACTTCGGCGACGGGTCGGAGAGTTTCCACGGGGAGCGCTTTCCCAAGCGCCTCGCGCTCGAACAGGCGCTGGCGAGCGTTGAGCGGATGCTGCGGGCCGAGAAGCAGAGCCAGGCGCGGATCTTCTATGCCGAGAACTGGGTCTACGCGCCCGCAATCCAGAAGGAGCGCGAGATCGTCGAGAAGACCGGCGCGCAGATACTCTGGATGCACGGCGAAGAGGCGCACTCGGGCTCTCACGCCAAGACCTACGCCTACTGGAAGTTTTCGGGCGGCGGCGTGATGATCGGCAAGGGCTGCCATCCCTTGACCGCGGCGCTGTATCTCAAGCGGGTCGAAGGCAGAGCGCGCGACGGCAAGCCCATCCTGCCGCAGGCGGTCAGCGCGCGGACACACGCCCTCACCCGGTTGAAATCGTTCCGCGACGAAGGCCACATCCGCGCGGATTACTACGACATAGACGATTTCTCCATGATGCACGTAGTCTTCGCGGACGGCACCGTTGCGGACATTTTCGCCTCCGACATCATCCTCGGCGGCATCCATAATTGGCTCGAAGTCGCCGCCAATAACCACCGTACCATCTGCAATATCAACCCGAACACGGCCATGCAGACCTACAATCCCGTGGCGGAGAATTTCAAGGACATCTACATCGTGGAGAAGATCGGTACGAAGGAAGGCTGGTCCAGCCCTTCTCCGGACGAAGACTGGTTCACAGGTTATCAGCAGGAGATGGAAGCGTTCTACAGCGCCGCGGCCTATGGCACGCCCGTCGAAAGCGACAGCAGACTGGGAGCCGACTGCATCTCGACCATCTACAGCGCCTACGTCTCCGCCGAGAAGGCAGGCGCTGAGACGCCTGTCCGCGCCTTCCCCTAACAGACAGTTTCAGGTTTCAAGTTTCAAGTTTTCTGTCATCCGTGGTTAGCTTGAAACTTGAAACCTGAAACTTGAAACCGTCTATTCTCCCTGCGATTCTCCAGGCGCGGACGATAAGCGTGACTCCGCCAGCCAGCAAGGCAAACAGGACCAGCCACTGGACGGGGCCGCAAGGGGTGCCGAACTGCGTGGGATGCGTCTGCGGCTGCATGTACCAGGCGAAGCAGCGCATTCCCCCGGACACGGGATCGGTATAGAAGGCGCGAATGCCATCGTCTCGCATGAACCCGGCAAAGCCGATCATTAGAAAAGGGACCAGGGAGTAGACAAGCCCTCGCGTTGAGAAGCGCCGCTCCAGCCGTTGCCCCAGCAGTGGCAAGCCCAGCGCCCACAGTCCGGTCATGGGCAAGAGGTATCTGTTTGTCATGAGATAAAGGTCCCGGTAGCACAGCCAGAAGAAAGTCTGCACGGCAACTGCGAGCGCAATCGGCAGCCACGCGGTCCGGTCGCGCCAATACATGGAACCCGTCATCGCCATCGCCGGCGCCAGCCATGGCGTCCGCAGCAGCCATCCAGCCAGCACCTTCAGATTCTGCGGGATGTATTCCACGCGCATGAACTGGCCGGCAGTGGGCGCGAAATAAATGTGGTAGCCCGTAGTGAAGAACATGCCGTAACGCACATAGTTGGTGCCCAGAAGCGCCATCGCGGCGATCATCGGACCAACGGCCAGCAGCCCCACGTGCTTCCAGCGTTCGCTCCATGTGCCCCGCTCCATGAGCACAATTGCTATCATGGACACCCCAAAGGCCCCTGCCGTCGGCGCGGATGAATAGTGCGACATGGGCATTAACCCTAGCGCCAGGCCCGCCGCAAGCAGCCAGGCGCCCTTGCCCGTGCGGCGCGCTTGCGCGAAACTCCACACGGCCATAAGCACACAGCACAGCACCAGCACCTCCGTGTGGAAGTGCTGCGTATACGTGAACAATGGAGTGCTGAACGCGAGCAGCATCGCGGCCCAGCACGCGACTCGCGCGCTGCTGCCTTGGGATATGGACCAGAAGAAGAACGCTGCGGCGGCACCCGCGCCCAGGACTGGAACTACCAGCGCCGTAACCCCGCGCGCATGCACCGCGCCGCCCGTCGCCAACGAAAGCAATTGGCCGGCCCAGACGAACGGACCCGAGACAAACGGCAACCCCAGCGCGTAGCGGCTGTAAACCGGCGGAACCTTGCTCAACCGCAAATCCCACTTCAGCCACAAGCGCTGCGCGTCGTCAAGGTACTCGCGCACGTCCATGTAGCCGCCATCACCGCTAAAGAAGGCCAGAAAAATGAGCAGAACGCCCCCGAAAAGACAGATCGAGATCGCCCGCAGGTTAGTCTGATGCTGTGTTGCTTCCGCCACTTCCATTGTATACTCTCGCACCAGCGGGGGTCGAAAGCTCCCGGCTCCTGGCTCTTGGCTCTTGGACACCACGCGGGAGGCCCATGCCAAGAGCCAAGAGCCAAGAGCTAAGAGCTAAGAGCATGTCCAAGGTACTCATTTTTGTCGTCGCGTACAACGCCGAGTCAACCATTGAGACGGTGCTGCGGCGCATACCGGCCAGCGTCCTGGCTGAGGACTATGAGATCCTGATCATAGATGACCAGTCCCAGGACAGTACCTTTGAGCGAGCCGATGCTTTCCGGAAGGCCCACAAGGAGTACAACCTGACGGTGCTCTTCAACCCTGCCAACCAAGGCTATGGGGGCAACCAGAAGATCGGTTATCAATACGCCATTGAGCACGGTTTTGATGCCGTGGTGCTGCTCCACGGCGACGGCCAATACGCTCCCGAACTGCTGCCTGAGATGGTCCGGCCCATTTTAGACGGAAAAGCCGACGCGGTGCTGGGTTCCCGCATGGTCCGCCCTTGGAACGCCCTCAAAGGCGGCATGCCTCTCTACAAGTTTCTTGGCAACCGCATTCTGACCCGGCTCCAGAACAGGCTGCTGCACTCCAGCCTCTCTGAGTTCCATTCCGGTTACCGCGCCTACTCAGTCCCCGCCTTGGCCTCCATTCCCTTCCAGTACAACACCAACGACTTCCACTTCGACACCGAGATCCTCATCCAATTGCTCCTGAAGAAACTGCGGATCGTGGAAATCCCCATCCCTACGTATTACGGCAACGAGATCTGCCATGTGAACGGCCTCAAGTATGCCTGGGACGTGCTTCGCGTCACGCTTGGGGCCAGGCTGCATGCGCTGGAGCTTTTCTACCGGCGCAATTACGATGTGCAGCCGCCCGAAGCCAGGTACACGCTGAAACTCGGCTATGTCTCCTCGCACACTATGGCGATTGGCGAGATAAGCCCGCGAAGCCGCGTGCTGGACATAGGCTGCGGGCGCGGGCTTTGGGCCGCTGAGCTGAAACGCCAGAAACAGTGCTGCGTTCACGGAGTTGACGAAGTCCCCGCGGCAGCCAGCCACGCCGTGCTCGACAGCTACACCTGCTGCGATCTGAACCGCGGCCCGCCCCTCACCCTACCCTCTCCCCCCTGGGGAGAGGGTAGGGTGAGGGGCGGCGAGGACTTCGATTACGTCACGCTCCTGGATGTCCTTGAGCATTTGGACACCCCGGCCCAGACGCGGCTCTTGGCGGCTGTCCGCGACCTCGCGAACCAGCAGAAGCCGTCCGTGCTCATCAGCACGCCGAACGTGGCCTTCATCATCACGCGCTGCATGTTGCTCCTGGGGCAGTTCAACTATGGCAGGCGCGGCATTCTCGACGGCACTCACCGCCACCTCTTTACGCTGTCCTCCTTGCGAACGATGCTTGAACAGGCCGGCTACCGCATCGGGAAATTTCGCCCGATCCCCCCACCGTACCCCGAGGCCCTCGGTGACAATTTCCTGAGCCGGTCTTTCCTTTTCATGCACCGGATAGCGGCTTGCCTGCTGCCGCGGCTCTTCGCCTACCAGTTCTTCGTCGTAGCGTGGCCGCTGCCGACTGTTCATCAGTTGCTGGAGACCGCCATCCTGACGTCCCAGGCGCGCGCTGACAAAGAAAAGGAATTGAAAATTGAAAAATGAAAATTGGCGAATTGCCTGGCAACGTGCCTATCCCAATCTGAAATGTAAGATTTTCAATTTTCATTTTTTAATTCTGTTTCTGCCGTTGTGGTGAATAATTCAGGCTAAGGAGCAACCCACCATGAACACAGAGCGCACAGGGAATTCAAAATGCAAAAGTCAAAATGTAAAAGGCGCAGGTTCTTGGATCTGTTCATTTTGCATTCTGAATTTTGCATTCTGCATTTCCCCATCTCTGGCGCGCGAAATCACCGTGGCGCCTGATCCCGCGGGTGGAGCGGTGTTGGCTAAGGCCATTCAGGATGCCGCGGATGGTGATACAATTGTCCTCAAGAAAGGGCTATACCGCGAAACGATTGTCCTGACCAAGGGCCTGCACTTGAAGGGTGAGGCAACCGATAAACCCGAAAACCAAGACCCAAAATCCAAAATCCCAAATCGGGACGCTGTCCTTGATCCTTCGGAACCGTTCACTGCTCAATGGCAGGCCGGTCCCGACGTCGGCAAGGGTGTCTACCGGGCTGCCTCCAAGCGCCAGCCGCGCGCACTCATCCTGGACGGCAAGATAGTCGCCGAGATTGACGAACGCCGCGCCGGCGGCGACGACGCCTGGTCGTGGAAAGCGTTGCTGGCCGCGGGACCGCCGTTGAGCAAACTGCGCTTCATCCGCGCACTGTGGATGTACCGCGCTTCCGAAAAGATGGTGTATCTTCATCTCGAAAACGATGCGGACCCCGGCCGCTTACAGTGGGCTGTGCTCTGGACCAAGGAACCCGTAGTCGCCTTCCGCAATGCATCGGGAGCATCCATCAGCGGCTTGACCGTGGCGCATGGCTTCACCGGAGTCGCACTGCTGGACCGCTCAACGCGCTGCGTTGTCTCCAAGTGTACTATCGGCCCGTGGGAGAAGAACGGGGTAGTGATCAGCGGAGGGGCCAGCGAGTGTCTTGTGGAAGGCAATAGCATCTTCCGGGGCGCCTACGAAGACTGGACCCCGGTGGACGACACCAAACCACGTTACGAAGTCTGGAAGATTCACAAGACCGTGGGCTTTTACGACCGCGTGGGCATAGACCTGCTTCGATCCGGCGCCAACAACCGGATTCACGCCAATCACGTCTTTGAAACCTTTGACGGCATCAACATCGGGGGGGATTACTCTGTTGAATCGCTGGACATCCCGCTGCCTCATCCCGAGCATGGCCAGGGGACGGAAATCTGGGAGAACGTCATCGAGCGCACCCGCGATTCGGGCATGGAACTGGGCGTGGGCTGCATTGACGTGCGCGTGCACCACAACATCTTGCGGCAGACGCATGGGGGCCTGCGCTACAAACTGCCGCGCGTCGGGCCGGTATTCATCTATCGCAATCTCCTGGTTGACGGCACGCCGTTCAACATCTGGTACAGCATGGATGATTCGCCCGCCGAAGGCTACGTGTATCACAATACCATAGTCGGCGGCTCTGCGGCGCTGATCTATAGCAGCTTCAACAAGGGTGGACACCAGATTGGCGCTCCGCATTGGCACTATTTCAATAATCTTTGCATGACCAAAGGCTTCTTCAAAAACTGGCGAGTCAATGCGCCCGTGAATTTCACGGCTGACTACAACCTGGTGCTGGGCGGCGGCAAGCCCTGGCCCGATGACGCCGCCAAAGACCAGCACTCGATCTACGCGAACGAAGCCGTGCCGCTATCGCCGGAGTACCACCTGCTGCCCGGCTGCCCCGCAATTGACGCCGGCATGGATCTTTCCACCGCTTTTCACGGCAAACCCCTGCCGGGCTGCGAGGGCCATTACTTCAAACCCATCTTCTACAGTTTCGCCTTAGACGTTTCTGCAAGTCGTTGACGTGCAAGGGTCGGACCTCTTGCCAGCCCAGAAGTGTAGTGCCACGTTTTATGCGGAATTTTCTTTTTTCTCTTGCGTACATGCGCTGACAAGGCGATTATATGTAGTGGTACTACAGGAGGCCGCCATGTTCATCAGATCCAAGCGCCGTGGGGAACGGCTCTATCTGCAACTTGTCGAGAACGAACGGGTCAACGGCAAGGTTCGGCAGCGCGTCCTGCGTAACCTTGGCCGCTTGGACGTTCTGCAGAAGACGGGCCAGCTCGATTCCTTGCTCACTTCGTTGCAGCGCTTCTCAGAAAAGCTCGCGGTACTCGGCGCCGTCTCCAAAGGAGCAGTGGAAAGGCTGACCTTCCGGCACCTGGGCGCTGTGCTGATCTTCGAACGGCTCTGGCAGCAGTTGGGCATTGATCGTGTGTTGACGGGACTGGTGCGCGAACGGCGTTTCGGGTTTGCCATCGAACGGGTCCTGTTCGTGACGGTGCTGCAGCGCCTGCTGGCCCCAGGCAGTGACCGGCGGGCGGAGCGCTGGATGCAGGACTACCACATCGTTGGGACGGAAGGTCTGGAGTTGCAGCACTTCTATCGCGCCATGGGCTGGCTGGGCACGGCACTGCCGGACAGTGAACAAGATGGCGCCACGCCGTTTGCACCGCGCTGCACGAAAGACTTGGTGGAGGAGGCCTTGTTTGCTCGGCGCCGCGATCTCTACACGGAACTGGACCTGGTGTTCTTCGACACCAGCTCGATCTACTTCGAAGGCGCAGGCGGCGAAACCCTCGGCCAGTACGGCCATCCCAAAGATCACCGCCCGGACCTTAAACAGATGGTGGTAGGGGTGGTCTTGGACAATCGCGGCAACCCCGTGTGTGCGGAGTTGTGGCCAGGGAACACCACGGATGTGAGCACGCTGGTGCCCATCGCGGAACGCCTGCGGCGGCGCTTCCACATCGCGCGAGTTTGTGTGGTGGCGGATCGGGGCATGATCAGCGCGCAGACCATAGAGCAAATCGTGGCAATGGGTTGGCAGTACATCTTGGGCGTGCGTATGCGGCTGTGCAAGGAGGCGCGCGAGGAAGTGCTGGGGCGCGCAGGGCGCTACCATGAGGTCACGCCGGAACGGACCCTCAGCAAGGACCCTGCGCCCTTGAAGGTGAAGGAGGTCCGTGTCGCGGAGCGGCGTTACGTTGTCTGCCTCAACGAGGAGGAAGCGCGCAAGGATGCGCATGACCGCGAGGCAATCCTGGCCTCGCTACGCGCGGCCTTGAAGCAGGGCGATAAAGCACTGGTCGGCAACAAGGGCTACCGTCGTTACCTCAAGAACCCGGAAGGGCACTTCAGCATTGACGAAGAGAAAGTGGCAGCGGAGGCGCGCTATGACGGTAAGTGGGTGTTGACGACCAACACGGAACTGCCTGCGGACCAGGTGGCACTTAAGTACAAGCAACTATGGACAGTCGAAGACATCTTTCGTTCGATGAAGACGCTGCTGGAAACACGACCGGTCTACCATAGGTGCGACGAGACGATCCGAGGCCATGTGTGGTGTTCGTTCTTGGCCCTCTTGCTGCGAAAGGAACTGCAAGATCGGCTCGACGCAGCACCAGACGGCGCCGGGCCGTTGGAGTGGGCTGACATCATCCGTGACCTGGAGGCGTTGGGCGAAGTGGAGATCGCCGTGGGCGGGAAGCGGTATGTGCTGCGTACTGACGTGGGTCCTGCGGCGGCGCAGGTCTTCGCTGCCTGTAGCATGGCGCTACCGCCAAGGGCGAGGCAGGTCTGAGAGTGGAAGCCATACCGAGGAGAATCCTAAAATCCGTACCACTACGCCCTATGCCAATCACGCAACTTATTGCGCTGGACAACTTAGCAAAAACGCACTGTAGAAGATGGGTTAGGGGCCGGCACTACGTCCGGCTGGAGGTCGAAGCTGTTGACCCCGCCAACTCCGGCAAGCGCGAGACGTTGCTCAGCAATCCCGTATACTTGGCGGACTGACCGGCTTGGCGGCCGCCGGTCAGTCTTTCGCCGCCGTCACCCACACGTAAATCGTCTGCTCCACATCCATGCCGTCCCCGGCTGTCGGCAGCTTGATCTGTAGATCAAACGCCTGGTTATGGCCGGAGTACAGGTGGCTGGCAAAATCCTGCGGCCCTGTGGCCAAGTCCAGCGGGTAGGATACATAGGGCGGCCCGCTGTTGGAAGCCTTCAGCTCAAACTGGTTCTCACCCGCTGTGGATGCCGCAGTCCAGCTAGCCGAAGCGGTACAGGTCAGCGTGAACTTTTCCCTCACGTTGCCATTGTTGCGCGCAACCAGGCCGTTGGGCGGGAAGTAACTGAATGCCTGATGAGTAGCCCCGAAGTGGCTGTCGCCGATGATCCAGACTTTCGGAGCTATGGTCAAGTCGTCCCAGCAAATCGAGACCTTCTCGGTGCCCGGCTGCAAGTCCACGGCGGCCGCGATGGTCTGGCTGAGCGCTGCGTTCCCCGCCGCATCCACAATCCGTGTCCCGTCAGCAACGTAAATCCCTGTGGGCGAACCTGGATTCAGCGCGCCAGGCGAATAAACCCCGCCCGGTGTCAGCAGCGGGTCGCCGTGCAGCGTGATAGTGATCATCTTGGGATTAGTCTGGTTCTGCCCATTGGAGACGGCGGCCCCGACGCCGTAAGTATCGCCTTGCACGGGCAGGCCGAGATCCCCGGCGAGCGCGCTGAAGCTCCTCACCGGCTCGCTGAACGTCAGATATATCGGATCATTCGCGTCCACGCCCGCGCCCGACCCGTCGTACCAAACAGCCGACATCAGCACCGGGTTGGCTTTGTCAGCGGGAGTGACTGGTGCGGCATCGGTGGGCAAAGCCTGCCCGTTGTTCAAGGACTTCAGATTGCCTGCAGCCAGGACTTGGACGCCCGGGGTGGCGTCTGTGTCAGGCTCCGCACCTTCTTCCAGCCGCACGAAGAATTCGTTGTCGTTGTCGCCAGGGCCCGTGTCATAGCCCTTTATTTTGTAATCGCCCACCTTGATGTCCAGCCCTGCGAAGTTATCGTTCAACGGATCGTTGGTCACGATGCGGATGGCGTCAATGTGGCCGTTGCCGTCGGTGTCCTGCGTTTCGCGCGTGAAGATCTGGAAGCCTGACGCCACAATGTCGAATGGACTGCTTGTGGCAGTGCTCAGACCTGTGCCGCCGGCCGTCAAGGTGTACTCATTGCCTGGCGTATCAACGGACACGCCGCTGAACGTGGCCACGCCGTTTGCCGCGGCCACGGTCACTGGTCCGCTAAGATGCCCGCCGCTTGGATTATTCCCGATCGCCAGAGTGATCGAGTTGTTTGCGTTGGTCACAAGGTTCCAGCCCAAGTCAAACACCATTACCACGGGCTGCGTCGAGAGGGCGGAACCAGCCGTCGCGTTGCCGGGCTGCGTGGTGAACAGGAGTAGCGCCGCAGACCCGACGGCGATGTCGAAGGAACTGCTTGTAGCGGAGGCCAGGCCCGCCGCGCTGGCCGTCAACTTGTAACCGTTCGCCGCCGCGTCTATCGCCACTCCGGCGAAGCTGGCCACGCCATCGCTGGCGGCCAGCGGGTTCGTTGCTACAGTCAACGTCCCGGCGCCAGGGTTGTTTTCGATCCCGATAGCCAGCGTGATCAGGTTGTTCGCGCCGGGCACGGTGTTGCCGCCAGCATCCTGCACCGTCACAGCCGGCTGTTGGACAAGGGCAGTCCCGCCCGTCCCGTCGCAAGGCTGAGTCGTGAAGGCCAGCTTGGCCGCAGGGCCAACAGTGATGTTGAAGAGGCTGCTTGTGGCCGCAGTCGCTCCCGCCGCGCTGGCCGTCAACGTATAGCCGGTCCCGGCCTTATCTATGGACAAGCCGCTGAAGGTGGCCACGCCGTTTATTGCGGGCACAATAGTTGCTCCGCTTAGAGTCCCGTTGCTCGGATTCGTCCCGATGGCCAGCGTGATCGAGCCGCTGTAGGTGGAGTCAGTGCTCCCGTCATAATTCAGCACCGTCACTTCAGGTTGTGGCGAGAGGTAGGAGCCTCCAGTACCGCCGCCGGGCTGCGTTGTGAATGCAAGATGGGGAGTAGATTGGACAATGTTGAACTGGTTGCTCGTGGCGCTCGTAAGCGTGCCGTCGGTCGCCGTCAAGGTGTAGCCATTGCCTGGGTTATCAATTGACAAGCCGCTGAACGTCGCCACGCCGTTTGCCGCGGCCACAGTCACTGGTCCGCTAAGATGCCCATCGCTTGGATTATTCCCGATGGCCAGCGTAACACTGGAGTCGTCATCCGTCACTGTGTTGCCCCAGGCGTCCTGCACAGTCACCGCAGCCGGGGGAACCAGGCTGGCGCCTGCCCCTGCGTTCGGTGGCTGGACGGTGAAAGCCAGTTTCGCGGCAGGGCCTGGCGTGATGTTCGCCGTGGTGGTCGCCGTGGTATTCCCCAAGGTATAATTGCCGGCGTCCGCCCCACCGCTGATCGCGATGCCGCTCACGCTCACCGTCTTCCCGTTGCCCACGTTTTCATTGTCGAAAGTGGCAGTCGTGTAGCTCGTGGTCAATGCGTCCCCGAACACGCGGTCGTCCTCCAGTGTCACCGTGGCTGTGTCCGTGCCGTCATAGACTTTGTCGTGACCCGTTGCCGTGACCGTCAGCGTCCTGCGCGTGATGTTGGCTGTAGTGGAGGCCGTGGTATTCCCTAAGGTATAATTGCCAGCGTCCGCCCCGCCGCTGATCGCGATGCCGCTCACGCTCACCGTCTTCCCGTTGCCCACGTTTTCATTGTCGAAAGTGGCAGTCGTGTAGCTCGTGGTCAATGCGTCCTCGGACACGCGGTCGTCCTCCAGTGTCACCGTGGCTGTGTCCGTGCCGTCATAGACTTTGTCGTGACCCGTTGCCGTGACCGTCAGCGTCCTGCGCGTGATATCGGCTGTGGTTGTGGGTTCGGTCAGGCTGTACTTGGGCGCGTCATTTCCCACTAGGAACTGGCCGCTGACCGTCACAGTCTTCCCGGTTCCCACGTTTTTGTCGCTGAACGTGCCAACTGGCGTGCCGCCCAGGTGGACATCGTCCCCTGGAACCACGCCCACCAGTGCGACATCCGTCAACGTCAGCGCCGCTGTCGTGCCGCCATCATACACCTTGCTATCAGCCACAATCCCCGTAACTGTCAGGGGAGTGCCTGTGTTTATGACTGTGAGGTTTGCGCCGTTGAACGTGCCGATGGTGTAGTTGCCTGTGGCCGCCAGCGTGCCTTGCGTGATTGGGTACGGCCCCGCGGGGGAATTGATCGTGGCGGTCGTGTCCAGAGCGCCCGTAAATGTCGCCGACGTGTCACTATTCACCAAGCCTGTGTAAGTGTAGGTCAAGGTTGGGTTGGCCACGCCATAGGCGCGCGACTGGTTGTCCGCGGTCACCGTCAACGTAGCTGGCGTCACGGTCAACTGCCCGTTCGCCGCCGTGAACGTGTAATTAGGCGCCGCTAACGTGCCCACAGCACAGTTGATTGCATAGGGGCTGCCCGCCACGGTGGAGCTGGTGTCGGCCGTCGTGGAGAGCGTGGGGGCTCCCGTCACGTTGGCAGTTCCAGCGTTCTCGCCATTGGCGTAGCCCGTGATGGTGTAGGTCAGCGTCGGATTGGCTGCGCCATAGGCGCGCGACTTGTTGTCCGCAGTCACAGTCAGCGTGGCTGGTGTCACCGTCAATTGTCCGTTGGCCGGCGTGAAGCTGTAATTGGGCGCGGACAGCGTCCCCACGACACAAGTGATGGTGTAAGGACTGCCGGCCACAGTCGAGGTGTTGCCAGCGGTCGTTGAGAGTGTGGGTGTTCCTGTGACGTTGGCAGTTCCAGCGTTCTCACCAGGGACATAGCCGAAGATGGTGTAGGTCAGCGTCGGATT
>Ga0315279_10002168_pt1 | contig 30279 bp, 26 predicted proteins | sample YL17G06_20_MG_FD_203694 | JGI IMG/M metagenome (GOLD analysis project Ga0315279, IMG submission 203694) | Sediment microbial communities from Yellowstone Lake, YNP, Wyoming, USA - YL17G06_20 | ecosystem: Environmental > Aquatic > Freshwater > Lake > Sediment | place: USA: Wyoming | collected...
GGATGAATACACGGGCGACCAGCATAAAATAGGTGGCGAAGGAAAAAGCTTTAATGCCTTTGGCGAAATTTTCAGAGTCCCGCATAAACCTGAAGCTGATCGCCAAAGCGATCAAGGCCATTAAGGCAGTCGGCAACAAATAAAGTAAACCCAGGTGGAAGAAGGAGCCCAGATAGATGCTTACCAAAGAAGCCAGACACAAAAATACAAAACCCAGAATGGTTGCCATTTGCGGAGACGTCCTCTTTATCAAAGCCGGCACCTGAGTGAGTTTAACACCCTTGACATACTGGATAGAATGTAAGGGAGAGTAGACCATGATGTGTCCGGCCTGCCAGGTTACTGAAAATAACCATAAGACCCATGGAGCCCAGGAACTAAACAATGTATCTGGTGAGAAGGCCGTCCAGCCACACAGCCAGAGCATGACCGGACTCGGTAATTGACCAAAAAATGGGTTTATTCTATACTTGTGCTCATGAGAAAGATTGATACTGAAGCTCACTTTTATACCCGTGAATACCAGGACTATTTATTTTCCCGTAAAAATCCACCAAAAGAGGAACTCTATAAAGGATACGTTAGACTCTGGTACGAGCCCCAGATCTAGGAACCACACGGGCTTGAAATTGAAGATAGGCTTCTGGATCTAAGTAATATCAGACTCAAGAATATGGACATGGCCGGTATTGATATGCAGGTACTTAGCCTTTCGACGCCGGGATGTGAACAGTTCAGCCCGGCCCAAGGTACGTCTCTATCCAGGAAGACGAATGAAGAGCTATCTAAAGCGATAAATAAACACCCTGATAGATTCATCGGTCTGGCAGCGCTGGCGCCTCAAAGCCCCGAGGAAGCAGCCAGAGAACTGGAGAGAGCGGTCAAGGAACTCGGACTTAGAGGAGCTAAAATCAACTCGCATATAAAAGGCAGCTATCTCGATGATAAGAAGTACTGGCCGATATTTGAGGTGGCGGAGACTCTAGATGTGCCCATATTTCTGCACCCGAATACGCCGGGTCCCTCGTCAATAAAACCTTATGAAGATTACGGATTTGCTCTTGCCGGCCCCACCTGGGGTTTTGGCGCTGAAGCTTCTCTGCATGCTTTACGCTTGATCTATAGCGGGGTTTTCGACAGATATCCCCGCCTGAAAATAATTTTAGGACACCTCGGTGAAGGCCTGATATTCTGGTTGTATAGAATAGATTTTAGCTTTAAAAAGCCCTGGATGGAGGAGGAGATTCGCCCTAAGATAAAAAGAATGCCGAGTGAATATATAAGACATAACTTCTACGTAAATACCAGCGGTATGTATTCGATACCAGCTTTTATGAATGTTTATCTTGAGCTTGGGGCCGACCATATTATGTTCGCCGGAGATTATCCATATGAGAATATTCAAGAAGCGACAAAATTTATTGACCAGATTCCGACTTCAAATGTCGATAAAGAAAAAATTCAACATTCAGTAGCCGAGAGCCTCTTTAAGCTTACCTGATTATGATTGATAACTTCTGCCCCGGAGAGAGCACACCACAAATGACACAACTTCAACAATATCAGCTTTCTTAGATGTCAACCTGGAATTTGCTTGGACTTTGCCAGCCAGGATTCAAGATAACCATATGCTGTCCAGCCGCCATCGATAACTATAGTCTGCCCCTCCATGTATTTTGACTCCTCCGAGGCCAGGAAGATAACAGCATCAGCTATTTCCTTCGGCTCGGCTAACCTGCCGAGAGGTGTCCTGGTGGCCAGTTGTTCCATATCAAGTGCACCTTTTTCTACCAGCTCTTCGACAAGGTATGTATTAACATAACCGGGGGCAACGGCATTGACATTGATATTGTATCTGGCCCATTCACAGCCCAGGACTTTCGTGAGTTGTATTACCCCTGCTTTGGCACAGCTATAGCATACCCTCTCCGGAAAAGCGACGATGCCGTTCACGGAGGCAATATTGATAATCTTGCCACCGCCATGCTTTATCATTTCCTTGCCAACTGCCTGGCTACAGAAGAATACGCCGGTTAACATCACGTCTATGCCCCGCCTCCAGCGATTTTCTTCCAGTTCCTCAGAAGCTCCTACCACGGACATCCCGGCATTATTCACTAATATATCAATTTTGCCAAAATCATCCACTACCCTTTTCACCATGGCGTCAACCTCTGTTTTACTGGCCACATCAGCCCGAATTACCATGGCTGACTGTCCAAGTCCTCGTATTTCCGTTGCCACCTCCTCGCCCGCCTCTACCGAAACCGAACAATTAAGCGCGACGGCAGACCCTTCTCTGGCCAGGGCCAGCGCTATAGATTTGCCAATACCGCGGCTGGCACCGGTAACCAGTGATACTTTGCCCTTTAATCTCATCTGCCGCCTCCGCCTTAATAAAAAATCCCAAGATTTATGGAATTACGCCTTTCTCCTTGAACTTCTCCATGTCCTCCCAGGTATAGCCGTATTCCAGCAGCACTTCCTCAGTATGTTCTCCAAGCTGCGGGGCTACATGTTTTATCCTGGCGGGTGTCCCAGTGAACTGAACAGGACTGTTTAACAACCGCGCCTGCCCCACTATGGGATGCTCAATATCCGTGAAGAAATCATTCACGATGGCCTGTTCATCCTTTAGAATTTCAGGAATAGTCTGGTTGCCGCTGACGATAAGGTCGTTCGCCCTGAATACCTTCTCCCATTCCGGCCAGGTCCGCCTGGCAAAGAGCTCATCGAGTTCCTTAATCATTTCCTCAGCGTTTTGCTCCCGGCTTTCCATAGTAGCGTAGCGTGGGTCATTGACCCACTCCAGCTTACTGATTGCCTTACAGAACGGCTCCCAGTAATCCTGATTGGGATGAACCATCATCATCCATCTGCCATCTTTAGCTTTATACGAATTATACATGGGATTCGGATTGCGTTTTCTGTCCCATATTTTAGGTGGATACCCGTACAGGGCGACCTGGGTATCCAGGCCCAGTGTCCAGGTCGCCACGTGGTACAGAGAAATCTCCAGCCCCTGCCCTTTGCCCGTCTTCTGTTTGTAGTACAAGGCAGCTAGGATGCCGCTGGCGATATGCCCGGCTGCCACCATGTCCATCATGCCGGGACGCTGTATGGCAGGGGGGCTTGTCGGGTCAGCGGTTACCAGGCTCATCGGACCACCATACGACCAGGCGGCGACATAGTCATAGCCCCGGTCTCTCGCTTTCGGCCCCCTTGTCCCGAACCCGGTAAGCAGGCAGTGAATAAGCCCCGGATACCTGTCTTTAAGGCTGGGAAAGTCCAGGCCAAAACGCTCCAGAACATCCACGGAGTAGTTAGTAGCAAAGATATCAGCGTTCTTGAGGAGCCGGCGCATTATTTCCCTGCCCTCTGCGGTCCGCAGGTTTATCGCCACGCTTCGCTTGCTGCGGTTTAAAAACTCGAAGTGGAGTTCAATCTCTCCCTTCTCGAAATTGAGCAGAAGCGGGGTCCGGTTAAAGCTGACAAGGCTTCTCTGCCAGTCTCCCCAAATAGGCTCAACCTTGATGACATCGGCACCCCAGTCTGCCAGGACCGCGGTAGCCGCCGGTACGGCAACGACCTGCTCAAAACCGATTATTTTAACTCCTTCCAATAGTCCAGACATTATCGCCCACCTTTTTGATAGCCTGTAGACTCAGGGCTATCATTGTAACGAATGTATTAATGTATAAGCCGTTATCTGACAGCTATGAATCGGCTATACGCGTCGGAGATAGCGTCCCGGCTCAGTCCAGATAGACAAATCATCCCCGAGTCTACCCCAAGTACGTTGGCCTTATTCGTAGCTAACAGCCACCAGCATGGTCACGGGTTTATTGGCTTTATTAACAATCTCCCTGCCCTCATTTGGACCCAGGAAAAGCAGTTCCATAGGTCCCAATGTCAACTCTTCTTTCTTTGTCTTAACGGTAAGTTCCCCGTCTAGAACGACGTATACTTTTTCCGTAGGTGAGTCTTCGTAGGCGTATTTGGCGCCGCCGCCGGGCAGGAAAAAGGAAAGCCCTACCCAGAACTTCTTCGCTCCTGTTTCATCTTTGCCGCTTATCCTGAGGGCAGTCATATCGAAGTGACCTGCTGCTGCGTAAGGCTTAACCTGGTCCAGACTTATTTTTTTCATAGCTCCCCCCTGCATATTACATCTCACCAGAATCGTAAACAATCACTTATTGTGTGCCGTACTTATAAACTCGGTCGGGAACGCGGTTGAGATCATCTTCATCGATGAAGGCGACCATACGAACGATGGAACCGTCTCCCATGTACCATCTTATCGGGAAACCTGAAATCCTGCATCTTTTCCCGACCACTTTGGCGATATCCCCGCCGACATTTTCCCAGCCGAGGAGGCCGTTTCTCATGAGCAGGTTATGGCATGGCTCCCACTCCGGGAAGTCCTCAAGCACATCATGTCCTGTGAGTTGCTTATACTCTTCACAAACATCTTTCCTCAGGGGGCCCGGGCCGTGAGGACCGATAGCAGTGTGGAGAGGATGGTCCAGGGCCTGCTGGTCAACGCCGACCGCTTTAGCTTTATGGGCGACGAACCATTCTCCGGCCTCTTTACCCAGGCCGGGGGAATAACAGAAATACTGAGTGTTATCACCCCAGTATTTATTCCAGCCGGTATGGACGATAATGATATCGCCCGCTTTCATCGGCAACTTTTTATTGGCGGCGTCCAAGTCCCTGGCGGTAATGAGTTCCCATTTCTTCTTTGGAATGTCCCAGACGACGGCATCTCCATAGTAGCAGGTGAGGGGTATTTCGTGAGTAAAGCGTCCGCCTTCAAAGACGTGGGCCGGGGAATCGGCATGGGTGGTGCAGTGCATCACGGTGGTCACGGTCTGGGAGAGAACGCCCGATTTAGCCATATAGTGCATTCTTTCAATTTTGACATCCGCAAAATACGGCCATAAAGGAGAACCATTACCGAAAGGATGACTTAAATCAACCAGTACTTCTTTTCCCATATAAACCTCCTTTTATATAATTACAGTGATTAATAAATTAATAGTCATCTACCAGGTGGTAACCCCGCCGTCGATATAAAGAATTTGCCCGGTCACAAAATTAGCAGCGTCCGAAGCGAAGAAGATGGTAGGCCCGACAATATCCTCCGTCAAAGCCCAGCGTCCCATGGGAATGCGGGCTTTTAAGGTCTTGGCATACTCAGCGTCAGCCAGTAAGCCTTTGGTCAGTTCAGTCTCCACTACAGTCGGCGCTATGGCATTGACCAGCACGTTATGTTTAGCCCATTCACAGGCCAGTGTCCGGGTGAGAGTATCCACAGCTCCCTTGCTGGGGCAGTAGGCCGCATAGCCGGCAGGTAAACCATATCTGCCCCTGACTGAAGAGACATTAATAATCTTGCCTCTCTTCTGATTAATCATGATTCTCCCCACCGCCTGGCAGCACAGGAAGGTCCCCCGGGTATTGATGTCCATAACCTGCTGCCATTCTTCTATCGGGAAGCTGTCGGCTGGTTTTCGGATGGCTAAGCCCGCGGCATTGACCAGGATATCGATATGATGGAAGGTCTTCATAATAGTCTCTACCATGGCGTTAACCTGTTTCTCATCGACCACATCCACACTGACGGCTAAGGATTTACGTCCCTTAGCCTCGATTTCCTTAGCTACAGCCTTCAGGGAGTCCAGATTACGACTGGCTACAGCCACATCCGCACCGGCACCGGCCAGACCTAATGCCTGAGCCTTGCCAAGGCCACCAGCCCCACCGACCACGACGGCCACTTTACCCGTCAGGTCAAATAAATCAGTCATACTCGTACCCTCCATTAATTAATTTCTAAATACCACCACGCAAGTCCCCGCAGCCTGAAGGCTCGGAGGTTGCTTCTTCAATACATGCCCTTCCTGGTTCTCATGACGTTTATCGCCTATCGCCGCCTAAGCCTTGGCCAGCACTATATCCCCCAGGTAACTATCAGTCTTCAGGTCGACAGTTATCGTTTTCGGGGCATATCCAGCACATTCCAGCTTTAACCGGCACTTGCCAGCATCAAGACCGTCAAACTCGAAGTTTCCATAGTTGTTGGTCGTTGTCTTTGCCAGTTTGCCATCGGCCGTCAGGGTTGCCGTCACACCCTCGGCACATTCATCCGTGTCTTTGAATAGAACCGCGCCAGCGATGAAGTATCTGGTCATCTTATGAAGGTCTATATAGTAGACACATGGCTTCGTATTCCATTCCGAGTGGAAGACTTCGGCTTTAGCCGACTTTAATAGTTTAGAAACATCGGTTTCAGGGTTATCCAGGTCGCCGAAGTGTATACACTCAGTCGGGCAAGCCTGCACGCACCTGGGAATTCCGCCTTCCTCGAGCCTGTGAACGCAGAAGGTGCACTTCTGAGGGAGGTTCTTTTCCTCGTTCCAGAATATGGCGGCATAGGGGCAGGACTTGACCAGTTGCTTTTGCCCCGCCGCTTTCTGCGGGTCGATGACCACGATGCCATCAGGCCTTTTATAGATGGCGCCATCCCTGGCAACTTTGATGCAGGGTGCATCTTCGCAGTGCATGCAAGGAACCGGCATATAAGCGACCTTTACGTACGGATGTTTGCCGCGCTCGTTCCTGGCGATGTTCATCCACGCTTGCCCGTACCTGGGCTGGGCTGCTGTATACGGAGGATAATCGTTATCCCAGTACTCATCTTTACAGGCAATAAAGCAGCAATAGCAGGCATTGCATTTTGATATATCGATTACAAAACCCCATTTTGTCATATCATATTCTCCTTATTTTTTGGGCTAACTCCATTTTTCCATCTGAATCAGACAGGAGTTGGCCGCCAGTCCGCAGGCATTCTTGGAAATAAACCGGTGCGGTGTCAACAGGTTAATGCATCCACCCCTATCCGTTGATTCCCCGGGGTTGCCGGTCGGCTCATAGATAGCGCAGGACTCATAAGAATGGACTACCCCTGCTGGCACACGCCCGGTGACCTGAGCGACCAGCAGGACAGAGCCTCTGTCATTGTAGGCTTTAACAATATCGCCGTCATTGATACCTCTCTTCTCGGAGTCTTCTGGATTTATGCGGATGACCCAATAGTAGTATCCATCCTTCGCTTTGACCCTGTGTTCCGGTATTTCATTTATCCAGCACCCTTTCGCGTCATACATGGTATGGAAGCTATAATGCGGGTGAGGTGTAATCAATTGCAGGGGGTATTTGGAGTAAAGTTTACGGGTGTGATGTCCTTCCCAGGAAGGAATATACTTGGGAACAGGCGGGCGCTCCCGGTCATCCGGATCGAAGCGTTTGAGGCTCTGCGCTTCGAATTCTATTTTACCGGTCTGGGTAGCCACATTGCCCTCGGCATCGGGTAGACCCGATATAGCGCCGCCAATCGGCCCCCAGTCCGCCGTGTCCTTCTTCCTGCCTTCGGCGAACCATCTCAGGGCAGGGGTCGGCTTAAAATTCTGCGGCAGGGGGACAACGAAGTAACCTTTCTTATCGAAATCCTCCCAGGAAATGTGTTTAGAGAGGTCGGTGACTTGGTACATTCTCTTAACCCAGTCCAACTCCGTCAGGCCGCCCTCGCTGAACTTTTCGTAAAATCCGAGTCTCTTAGCGATAGCGGCAAATATCTCATAGTCCGACTTTGACTCTCCAAGCGGCTCAATGCATTTCTTCTGTAGGACTATTATCCGGTGGTTGACGCCATAAGAAGAGTTCGGTATGTATCCAGAGCAGTTAGCCCATTCGCCAATGTCCCACCTCTCGAAGTTGGAACAGGCGGGAAGAATAAGGTCGGCGAACTTAGCCTCGCCTTCCAGGTAGATAGACTGGTTGACGATAAATTCAAGTTTTGGGCTCTGGTACATCTTGACCCAGCGGTTCGTGTTGTTCATCGTGCCAATATAGGCACCACCGTAGCGCCAGAACATCTTCACCTCGGAAAACCCGTCTTCAGGATATTTATATAGCTTAAACTGGGTCTCGGTGGAGGAACCACAGAAGCCCTTCCCACGCCACTCCTGAGGTGGATTCATGATGCATTCGGGAAGCAGAATTCTCGGTATATGCTGTCCGCTGGGACTATTTATGGCCGAGCTTACCGGATGCATCGTCATGCCACGGGAGAGCATTCGGAAGTGGGAGGCAGCGTTCGCTGGGTCGCCGGATATTCCTCCTTCGGCATATCCCGGAAAAACAAAATCGGCATTAAACGGGGCACCCCCGGTTGTCGACCAAATATTGCTGCCTGGCTTACCGAGGCCCTGCATCGCCGCCAGTAAGACCATCATACTTGCCCATTGTGTTCCGTAGGCGGTCCGACAGGCACCCCCCCAGCCCCCGAGACCCCCGGCTGCCAGCATGGTCTTTTTCCGTCCCCACTCCCTCGCCAGGGCCCTGATTTCGCGGGCCGGTATTCTCGATTCTCTCTCCGCCCACTGCGGTGTCTTGGGAACTCCGTCTTCCCTGCCTAGGATATAGTCACACCACTTATCGAAACCATAAGTGCGTTTTTCAACATAATCTTTGTCATACAGATCCTCGGTAATCCAGACGTAGGCGATGGCCGCCGCGAGAGCTGTATCAGTGCCCGGCCTGGGTGCGAACCATTTATCGGCAAAGTTTATGGCGGTAAAGTTGTAGAAGGGGTCGATGAAGACCATTTTGACGCCCAACTCTTTAAGCCATAAACGCCTTATGGCAGACTCATGCCCGGAATAAATCCCGGATGTCGCCGAAGGGTCGCTGGACCAGAAGACAATCATGTCCGTGTTTTTCAGGGCATCCTCCAGCAAGTCCTGCTGTTCGGGAATCCCCAGCCTCCAGGCAAATCCCCAGTTATGCATGGCTCCCCAGTGCCAGCCTTCCCAGCTGTCCGGATTATGGTCGACGTAGGTGTAGCCCAGTATGCTCATAAATCTGAAATAGGTGCTGTGCCGGTAGCCGATATTTCCCCAGTTATGGTGTGAGGAAGGCGTGCTGGCAATAGCTCCCGGCCCGTAATCGAATTGGATGCGCTTGATTTCATCGGTGAGAATATCCAGGGCTTCATCCCAGCTTATTTCTTGGTAGCCTGATTTACCCCTGTTTTCGGTTTTCCTGTTCTTGGGGTCGAAGTCTACTCTCTTCAGCGGATGAAGGATGCGGCTTTTTCCGTATATCCTCGACCTTTCGGCCAGAGCATAGGGGGAAACCCTGGCTGTTCTCGAGGGAGAGAAGCTTTTCCCGCGCGCGTTAATGACCCATGACCTGGCATCATCACCATTGAGGGTCAATGGCTCAATGCGCGTTATTTTCCCGTCTTTCACATAAACGTAAACTGGTCCACCGGTAGTGCAGTTGGTGAAAACCTGCTCGCCTTTTCTCGGGCTGGCCATATTAACCTCCTGCTCATTTAAAGTTTAAAGCCTGGCGGCAATGGCGCGAAACGCATACCGTCCAAGGCATACTCAGACGTCATGGCGATAACCACCATGAGGAAGGGCCTGTCAACCCTCCTGAAATAGTGTGGATTATGTACTACGTTTGCCGGCACCCACTCAGCTGTGGCTTTAGTGGTGACGAACTTTTCCGCCTCGTCTCCCTCGCCCAGCCAGAACTCGACTTCGCCGCCCAGATTCAGGGTGTCATGCGGGTCGAGCCCGATGAAAAGAAAGAGCTCGTCGAAGTTGTGCGCGTGGCCGCCTCCCTCGCCGCCACCTGCTGCGCCGATACCCTTGATAAGGGTTGGCTCTAGGGAGGGGAGCCCTATTCCGGCTCCTGAGGCGTATACGTGGAAAATCTCGACCCAGATTTTAGTGTCCGGATAAGTGGTCTTATCGAACATCAAAGTCGGCACGGCTACCTTGCCGCGATGATACGGGAATAAACGGTCCGTGGCGAACTTCACTTCATTAACATATTTCGTGTAAAGCCTCTTACCTTTTTGTTCCTGCCCTACTTTTTCAAAGGAAAAGGCCGGCGGTAGCGGAAGCGAGCGAGAAGAGCCGGGAGCGAGGCTATAGGTGGGCGTCATGGCGACGGCCATTTCTATGATAGGCCTATCGCGGCTGGCGACCTTGGTGAAGTAGTGTGGATTATGCGCCACGTTCCGCGGTACCCACTCGGCTGTCGGTGTTTTGGCGATAAATTTCTGCGCGTCTTTTCCCTCGCCCAGCCAGAACTCCACTTCGCCTCCCAGAGACAGCACATCGTGCGGATTGCTTCCGAAAAAAAGAAATAGTTCGTCGAAGTCGGGGTGCGCGTGTTGTCCGCCGTTTCCCGGAACCTCGGTACCATTGATTAGCATCGGTAATTCGCCGGGTACCATGACTCCGGAGCCCGGCGCGTATATATGGAAAGTCTCGACCCAGATTTTGGCCTCCGGAAAAACCTTCTGGTCAAATATCAGAGAAAAATCGGCTATCTTGCCGCGATACGACGGGCGTATGAGCTCTGTCCACAATCTTAAATCGTTAACATATTTCGCGTATTTCCCCATTTATTCATAGCCTCCTTTTTCAATTTTGAACGGTGATTTTTCTAATCTAGTCTTTATCTATGAAATTGTCAAGGCAGTGGAATATTGGAGAGAATGATTGCACTCATAGGCAAACTCTAAGAGTAACTGGTTTAGTTTGGGGGAGAAGGTCACTTCTTTTTATCTGAGGCCTGAAGCTAAGCCGTTTTACTGGGGAGATTGCTGATAGGTAGTTGCGCTACCATTAACATAGATTATCTGGCCATTAACGAAATCTGGTGCCTTTAAGGCATGAAACACACTAGGCCCAACAACCAAGAAAAGCCCAACCCTTGGTCGATCTTTTATCCTTCCCAGAGCCCCTGTCCTAGTTTGGGTAAAATACATCATTATCCGGTGGCTAACTTTGATAGGAGGCGATAAGCTCGGGTCTTTTGTATGTAGCCAACAATACCTTGCGGTGCTAGCAACATTATGATGATCAGTAACGCACCCTGTATAAGTAGGCTGATTCCAGCGTATCTGGCTAGCAAGAAGTGCAAAATGACAACGATAGCCGCTCCAATAATCGGTCCCTCTTTAATGCCTTCTCCCCCTATGACAGTAGCGAGGAGGGCTATAAGTAACCAGCGTATACTGAAGGCGCCGACCGGCTCTATATATCCGCCGTAAGAATAGAAGATGGCCCCAGCCATTCCCATTATGAAGGCGCCAATGACAAAGGAGTACAACTTTAATCGGAAAACGTCTATCCCGGAACTGGCGGCAGTGTCATCATTATCGCGAATTGCGGCAAGCCCCAGTCCCAGTTTTGAACTCAAGATTATTCGCATAAGGAAAATTGATGCTATCCCGATAACAAGAGCCACCCAGTACCACTCCGTCAAGGAAACCCCCTGTACACCTTTTACGGCGTAGCCCGCACCCCTACCGACCATCACACCGCCGACAGGTCTCCAAAGCAAAAACCAAGCCTTCAGTACTTCAGGTAGAACCAGTGTCCCGATAGCGAAATAGATGCCTCTCAGCCTAAAGACAGGAAAAGAGATGAGCAGAGCAAATGCTACCGCTGCTATAGCTCCAGCTATTATTCCCAGGTAAAAAGGCAAACCGACCCATGTGCCTATTGCTACGGTGTAGCCTGCCACCCCAACAAAAGCAGCCGGGCATAGGCATATCAGACCACTATAACCAGCAAGCAAATTCCACATATTTGCCATAGCCAGGTATATAAAGAAGAGAAAGAGGTAAAGGAGCCACTCCTTGGGCATTCCTAACACCGGCAGCACCGCCAGCACGACTATGACCGCTGCAAACGGTATCAATCCTCCTCTCAATCCTGGAATGGTAACCCTCATGTTCCTCCTAACGGCCAAATATGCCTTGTGGTCTCACGGCTAATATTACAAACACCAGGATATAGGCAACAAACATCTGAGCCACAGCACCCAAGAAATAGCCACCAAGAGTTTGGGCTAACCCAAAGACCATACCCCCAATAAGTGTCCCCAGCATGCTGCCTAAACCACCTACTATAACCACGCCAAAGGCAATAATCAGGAAGGCGACTCCCGATGTCGGGGTAAACGGATAAGTCAATCCAAGGAACACGCCAGCTATAGCAGCAAAGGCCATGGCGATAGCGAAGGCGAAGGCATATACGCGGCCAGTATTTATCCCCATCAAAAGAGCTGCTTTAGTATCCTGAGAGGCGGCATTGATTGCCTTGCCCAAATATGTTCTCCTGAGGAATTCGCGGAGGAGAAGCATCACGACTAAAGCGGCAACAAGATCCAGCAGATATACTAGCGGAATATTAACTACGCCAACACTAAAACTTTCTAGGGCATAAGGTGGTTTCAAACTCCTGGAGAACGGAGTCCAGATGATCTGGCAAAAATTTTGAAATATTATGGAAAGCCCGAAACAAACTAGCAGTGCAGCGTCCAATGATACTGCAAAAGCTCGGTTGAGGAGAAATCTTTGAATACCGAAACCGATTACAAACAATAGGGGCATGCCCATGACTAAGCTTAGAATAGGGTCTATCCCTAACATGGTCATTGCCGCAAAAGCTAAGTAGCTACCGAATATGACCAGATCTCCGTGAGCTACGTTTATCACCTTCATAACCCCGAAAACTAGCGAAAGGCCTAAGGCAATTAACGTATATAACCCACCTAATAAAATACCAAACACTATAGGCGTAGTTAACCCAGTTAAAACTTCCATTTATAGCACCCTAAGCGACTTTATACACCAAAGTATGCTTTTTTAACTTCCTCTTCCTCCCGGAGTTCCGCTACATCCCCACTTAAGACAACACGCCCCACTTCCATAATATATGCCCTGTCAGCTTCTTTGAGGCTTCGCCTTACATTCTGTTCGACAAAGAGGATAGTAATGCCCCTTTCTCTAATTTCCTTTAAGGCTTTATACAGGTCATTAAGAACTATGGGGGCAAGGCCAAGAGACATTTCATCAAGAAGCAAAAGCTTTGGGTCTGACATTAAGCCCCGCCCTAGGGCTAACATTTGTTGCTCCCCTCCGCTTAGTGTTTTAGCCAGTTGATTCTTCCTCTCTTTTAGTATAGGGAAGAGCTCGTAAACCATTTTGAGGTTTTGTTCTTTCTTGGCTCTCGCCTTCCGATTGTATGAACCTATGATGAGATTATCCAGCACGGTCATAGTGGGGAAGACTCTTCTTCCTTCTGGGATTTGGGAAATGCCGATAGTCACTATTTGGAAAGGGTCCAAAACAGAGATATTTTTCCCCTCAAATTCAATGCTGCCTTTAGCCGGATGCAGTAAGCCCGATATTGTATTAAGCAGGGTGGATTTACCTGATGCATTGGCGCCAATAAGAGCTACGATTTCGCCGCGTTTGACTACTAATGACACATCCCACAAGGCTTGAAAGCTGCCGTGAAATACATCTATATTGCTAACTTTCAGCAATGTTTCTTGAGCCATTTCTTTGTTCTACTTCTCCATCTTACTTTGAAAAGCTGTCGATATTACTAACCAAGGTAGGCTTCGATTACCTTCCTATCTTCCATTACCTCATTTGGCGTGCCTTCGGCGATTTTCATGCCTTTATCCATCACTATAATCCTATCAACTGCCTTCGTCATTACTCTCATAACATGTTCAATTAGTATAATTGTTATGCTCATTTCATGTATTTCTTTTAGGAGGTCTAATATCTTTGGGATTTCCGCTTCGGTCAAGCCTGCAGCCACTTCATCGATCAGTAGTAGTGTGGGATTGGTAGCTAAGGCTCTAGCTAACTCGAGCCTTTTGAGAGTTATCGTTAATAAATCTTTGGCGAGGCTGTCTTTCCTTTCGGAAAGGCCTATAATTTCAAGTAGTTTACTGGCTTCGCTCTCAGCGGCAGACTTGGTAAGACCTCGTCCGTACCTTGCTGCGACCGCGATGTTTTGCAAAGCGGTTAAATTGACAAAGGGCTGAGGAATCTGATAAGTTCTAGCAATACCGAGGTGACAAATTTTATGCGGGGGGAAACCCACGATGTTATTTCCTTTAAAACTTACTTTTCCAGAGTTAGGCTTGTACTTACCAGCTATGACATTTAATAGTGTTGTCTTACCAGCACCGTTGGGACCCATCAAACCTACGATTTGACCTGCCTGCACATCAAAGCTTAAGTCTCTAACAGCAACTACTCCTCCGAAATACTTACTTACTCCATCGATTGCGAGAATCGGTGCTTCCAACATCTCTACCTTTCTCGGCGTTAAAATTGAGTCAAAAATTTTTCACGAAAAACTATAGACACTGATTTGTCTGATTTTCTCCACTGGCTAGGAGTTAACGTCAACCGCCGATATTCCTTTTCAGGAAAAACCGATATGATTCTCATCACATCGGTTTTTCCTTGCATTTAGACCCCTACGGTTTAGTTTATAGGTTAGGGATACAGCCCAGGAATGGGGAACAACGGCTTGGCTTCTTCCGGTATGTTAGACAGTGCGGAACAGACTATATACTCTGTCCACGGCTGTGCTTTCGCCGGCTCATAAAACCACTGACCAAGGGCGAGCGGCATGGCGCTGAAGTGTGACTCTGGGTCGAACTTTATCAAGCCATTAATGCTCTTCATATCGGTTTTCCCTAGAGCGGCATTAATCGCATCTCCGTTAAGGCTGCCGGCTCTCTGGATGGCATCAAACATGATTTGAGCTCCCACATAGCCATGTCCTATACCCCGGTTCAATGCTTGGCCTGTGGCTAAGTATTTGTCAGCGAGCGATGCTGCGGTTGTGCTGCCAATACCGGGGAAGTCTGCCGGCGGATATGCTGGGCTCCACCAACACTCTACACCAACACCCCACCCTAGGGGTGGCTTCGTACCCCAGGAGACTACATCTACAGGGAAGAGGGGTGCCCTTCCACAGAGAACTATCTTAGGCCTAAAGCCCTTGGCGTAGCATTGGCTCCACATCGTCCCAAAATCAGGGCCAGGGCAATTGCCCCAAAGTATTTGCACACCAGCAGCCTTCCACTGGTCTATAATAGAGGTAAAGTCTGTAGTCCCCATAGGAAACATGCCTAATTCTTTATCTACGCCAACAACGGTGCAGCCATACTTCTTTAGCTCTGGAGGGAATGTTGCATACCAACCTATGCCGTCGGGGTCATCCGAGGCGAAGACCCCTGCTACCATGTTAGTGTTTGTCTTGGCACCGACCTTATCCATATACATAAACCATGTATCCACACAGGTAAATCCCGGAACATTTCGAGGCGGTGCCTGAGGGGTAGCGATAGAAAAACCGGCAAACCAGGTATAAGGCCAATGTCCCTCAACCGTGTCCCGCATACCGTGATACCAGGGCTCAAATGGACCACCGCAAATGATTTGTGGAATCTTATACTTATTACCTACGCGGGATATATCGTTGTGCAGCGTACAAGGTTCATCAGGTGATATAAGGACGTTTACCTTATCGCGGAGAGCCAGGTCTTCGGTAAGAGACCCTACCTTTGCCGGGTCACTCTCGTTGTTGACAACTATCAATCTGGCAGGTATTTTGCGGTCGAACTCTTTTACATATACTCCGCCCTGTTTGTTGATATCGTCGATAGCCGCTTGCACCCCAAATGCTTGCTGACCGAAACCGGCAAACATGCCCGTCATTGGTACACAAAATCCTATAAGAATTTCCTTTGGACCTGCTGGTACTGGCGCTGGTGCCGGGGTTGGGGTTGGAGTTGGAGCTTGTTTAGCACAACCACTGAAAATCAACCCGATTACCGATAGAAATATCAAAACTATCAAAGAAAGCTTTTTCATTGCCATTTACTCCTTCCATAATATGATATGCCAAGATTTGCTTGACTCCTTTATCACCTTGTCATAAGCACCACCCCTCTCCCTAATCACAGCTGAGTTCGAAGATCGGTTATATTCAATCCATTGGTTTATAGCACTATCGGCCCTTTTTGTCAAGCTTTGAGCAAATTTATCACCGTCGGGCATTGGCTATCGCCATGAGGTCAGCTACTTTATGATTTTGGTTGAAATGCCATAATGTGGCCTTTCATCATCTTTGAATGTATCGAAAAGACTATAACAATAGTCCACTAGCTCGTTTTTCATCATGGTTGCCTATTGGCGAACTGGATGGGTAGAAAAGGCGTTCCGGTTCAATAAGTAACGTCGTAATTTAGTTCTCGTGAGGAAAAGAGTATACTTAATAATGCATAGGGAAATTCTTGGGTTCCCTCTTTCTCGATTAAAACCCGTGTGATTTTGCCCTGCGTGTTCTTTAGAGAATATCGCTTTTGCGATTAGGAAGCCTTTAAATTAGAATCTAATTTAAGGACGTAACTTACTCCTAGAATCTTTTAGCCAAGATTCTAAATACATATAAGAACTCCAACCACCATCCACAACTATAGTTTGCCCAGTTATAAATCGTGACTCTTCCGAGGACAAGAATACAGCAACATCAGCTACTTCTTCGCATTTACCCAATCTGCCCATAGGGGTTCTTGTCGATAGGTTTTCTTCATCGTATTTCCCTTTTTCAATTAATTCTTTAACCAACGAAGTCTTAACATAACCGGGGGCAATAGCATTGACATTGATATTGTATTTTGCCCATTCACAGGCAAGTACTCTGGTGAGTTGGATAACCCCGGCTTTAGCACTGCAATAGCAGGCTCTTTCCGGCAAGGCACCTATCCCAGCTATTGATGCAATATTGATGATTTTACCGTTTTGTCGTTTAATCATCTCTTTTCCAGCCGCCTGACTGCAGAAGAATACGCCGGTTAACATTACATCTATACCCTTCTTCCATTGACTTTCTTCCAACTCAGCCGAGGCTCCAACTACGGACATTCCCGCGTTATTCACCAATATATCAAGTTTACCGAACTCATCAATTACCTTTTTAGTCATTCCTTCAACTTCAGCTTTATTCGCCACATTAGCCTGAATGACCATGGCACGCTGTCCAAGTACCTTTATTTCCCGGGCTACATCCTCAGCTAATTCTACTGACGCTAAACAATTAATCGCAATATCAGCCCCTTCTCTAGCAAAGACCAGCGCGATAGCCCGCCCAATTCCACGGCTGGCGCCAGTAACTAAGGCTATTTTATTTTTCAATCTCATTTCCGCCTCCTCCCTTCTTTTAAAGTGAACGAGATGTAGTAGACTGTTAGCCATGAGGGTCATTCGGAGAAATACCAGCTAGATACTTAACCAAGTCGGTCTTCGCCTTAAGATCATAGTCCCTGAGCAGGCCGATGGTCTCCATTATGGGTGAGCCTCCACCGTGGTATTGACCGGCAAGTTGCACACCACTCCAGCTTGATGCCATGAAGTCACTTATCATACGGAACAGGCGGTGCTGATTTTCAGCGGAGATTCTCGGGTTCCTCATCGTATATTTTTCCAGATAGCCTCTGGTTTCCTCATTGAACCAGTCCCGCTCGAAGGGCAGTGTCGCGTACCAGCCTCCAGCGACGTCGCATAGTATCTCCCACTCTTCAAATATGCTCTCGCCAGCCAAATGTCTTCCAACATTAACGAATACGCTATCTGGAATATAAGTACCGGAAGCTGTTTTCTTGGAATTAACCGAGGCAGCGATGCCAGCAGCCGTTATCAACTCGGCAATACCGATGAAGTGGGCTATCTTCTGCCTGATGTGCTGGGCATTGGCCACACCGTTATACTCCGCGACCAGGGCTGTCATTCCCATGATAATATCTGTAATTGATGGCTTACAACCGGTATAGCTATGGCGATGGTATTCGGCGAATTGAAGAGCCAACCGGCCACCCATGTCTGTCTCGCCGCACAGAAAGACCCTCTCCCAGGGGACAAAGACATTGTCAAAAACGGTTAAGGATTCAGCATCAGCAAAGTTACCTATCGGAGCCTTTAAAAATTCCCTGGGGCGCATATTTGCCAGACGTACGATTTGTTTTATTCCCTCAGCATCAGCCGGAATTGCGAATGCCACCGCCCAGTCAGCCTCCTCTTTAGTTAGTGACCGCGTTGGTAAGACAATTAGCTCCTGGGCATAGGAAGCAATGGTATTGTGAGCCTTGGCACCCCTTACCACAATACCATCGCTCTTTCTCTCTACTATCCTGAGGTAGAGATCAGGGTCTACCTGCTCATGGGGACGCTTACTCCTGTCTCCTTTGACGTCTGTCTGGGCACAGTTGGCAACGATGTCTTCCTTCTGGAAATACTCCAGCCATTTCAGGAAGCGCTTGTGATATTCGGTTCCATATTTCTGGTCCGTATCATAACTAACTACGTATATCGCATTAGCAGCATCAATGCCCATACATCGCTGGATACATCCCCCTGTTCGATGGCATTCCAGACGGGTCATTCGCTGTTTGTTCAACAGATCATTAACACTCCTGTGGATATTACAAAACCTATTGATAGTATTACCGGTGAGATGAGAAGTAGCGGTGGCGATTCCCTCAAGCTCCACATCAGTGGCACAATCGAAGGTGGTAGCGACCACATTTATTGGCCTTTCCAGCTGGGGGGCATCTCGCCCTAATCGCTCACCGCCAATATATATATTAGGCTTCATGGCGTAGATACGTTTTCGGTATTCGTTGGCTGTTATCATATTCTTCCCTCTCAAAATAGCTATTTCACACTACAGTAAATACCGGTTAGGGGCGGCTTAAAACATTATGACTCCATCCGCGATGAAATTGGAGATGTCTTCATCTGCATAACCCAGAATCTCCTTGAGGACGTATTCGTTATGTTCACCAAGACATGGTGACGGTCGGCATATCTCACGCGGAGTTTTTGACATTATATAGGTAGACTGGGGCTCGTATGGCACAAGCCCATTTTCAGAGTGCTCAAGCCATGTGAAAAACTTTCTATGTTTTAATTGTTCATCTTCAAACAAGTCTTGGGCCTTCTCCACCATATTGCAGGGTATACCCGCCTTCTGTAAAATTGATTCTATCTCCGGGGCAGTCATAGGCGATGTCCATTCAGCCAACGAGCTCTCCAATTCATCTTCGTTTTTCTTTCGGTCACATAGCGTGGCAAACTTCGCATCCAGGCACCAGGCTGGCTGTCCCATGGCATGACAAAGGCTCTTCCATTGCTCATCATTGAATACAGCGAGGGCAATCCAGCGATCATCCCCTAAACATGGGAAAATTCCATGAGGAGAAGCGTAGTCAAGCCGGTTTCCTTTTCTCGTAGCCATACGATTATTGGAAAAGTAGTCCATAATCAATGGAGCCGCAAAGTGTAGTGAACTCTCATATTGGGATTGTTCAACCCATTGCCCTTTCCCGGTACGGCGCCGGTACTCCAGTGCCGCCAGTACCCCGGCAACATTGAAACGCGGGCAAATGGCATCAGTATAGGCATCCCATGGCGGGCTAGGCGAACGGTCCGGCCATCCGGTTATTTCGTCAAAGCCAGCCAGACCAGTGAGCATAGTGCCATACCCGGGCACTCGGGAACGTGGGCCTGTCTTTCCTTGCATACACGTACTTAAATATATGATATCTGAACGAAACTTGCTAACATTATCATAGTCGAGACCCCATTTACCCATGACTTCTGGCGTGAAGGATTCGGTCATGATATCACACCACATGATGAGCTTCCAGGCTATTCCTATGCCTTTTGGGTGGCTCAAGTTGAGACTGATACTATACTTGTTGGAATTGAATTTCCCATAGTACATGCTCTTATTCAGGCCTGGCTTCCCCTCCGGGTACGGAGATAAATACCTTAGTGTCTCAGGACGAAGGTGACTCTCGATTTTAATTACAGTGGCACCATGCTCGGCAAGATATCTTGATGTAGATGGGCCGACAATAACCCAGGCAAACTCGGCAACCTTTAGCCCCTCGAACAAGTTTTTCCGCATACGAACCTCTTGAGGCTTCTAGATAATCCTTCCTTCCTTCAAGGCAATGATTTCATGCCTAGAAAGTCCGAGCTCGGCGTAGACCTCTTGATTGTGTTCACCAATGAGGGGAGCGCGACGACGAAATCTTATTGGTGTTTCCATCAGCTTAATTGAAGGACCAACGTAGGTAAGTGTATCATGAAGCTCTGGATGCTCCATCTCCAACCAGAAGTCCCGGTAAAGGAGTTGTGGATCATCGGCTATTTCTTTGGTGGTCTGCATAGGTGCAATCAGGATCCGCCTTTTGATACTTTCTTCATATAACTCATTCTTTGTTTTCGTTAGGATGAACCGTTCTATCGCGTTTTCCACTCTGTCGATAAACTCTTGGGTTATTCTGGTAGCATCGTAGTCTGTTGTCCAGTTGATATTCTTCAACCAATCTGGTGCCATACCTTCCTCATCCATCCAGGCGATGAGGTTGTCCATGGAATTGGTAAATGGGGCGGTAGAACCTAGCATATAGATGACAATATTTCCATCCTTACAGCGAAGGCTCATCCCGAACCGGATATGGGTAGTGGGTTCAACCAGAGCCAGACCAGCCCTTTTATGTTCGTACCGATTCAATGCCCACATGACCGTAGTGCGTAGCGTCGGCGAAATGGCACACTCTTGAAGCGACAAGTCTATGTATTGCCCTTCTCTTGTTAAACCTCTGTAGTATATGGCCGCAATAGTAGCATTTGCTGCATCCATACCACCAAAGAGCCCGGCCTGTGGAAAGCTAATCCATACCGGTGGACGGTCAGCGTCACCGCAAATATAGAGGACTCCGCCGCTAGCCCAGGCAGTCAGGTCACAACCTTGGTAGTGGGCTTTGGGCCCGGTCTGCCCGAATGGAGTTATCGAAGTCATGATAATATCTGGCTTGATCCTAGCCAAATCATCGTAACCCAATCCTAAACCCGATAGATAACCTGGCGTAAATGATTCCACTACCGCATCGGCCGTCTTAACAAGGCGCTTGAAGATGTTCTGGCCGTCTGCGGTCTCGAGATTTAGTGTGATACCACGTTTGTTCATGCAATAGGCAAACCAGAAAAGGCTTTTCTCTCGATCGGCAATATCTTTGTAATATGGACCTATTCGAGATCGGCTGCCTCCGGGTGGCTCGATCTTAATGACATCAGCTCCTAAATCGGCGAGAGTACGTGGGCCGATAAGACATCCATACTCGGTAAGGTCCAGAATTCTATATGACTCAAGTGCGGCTGGTTGCTCACGGCATGAATTACTCATATTCCTAGACTCGTTTAATGGCTCCTCTTAAACAGAACTTCATACATTGAGCACATTCATCACATAGCTCGGTAGTAATTTCAGCAATTATACGGCTGTCATCCTCTTTTAAAATAATGGCAGAATTAGGGCATACCGACAAGCATGTCCCGCACCCTTCGCACTCCTCGGCATCAATTATGATGGGCATTATAAAAATCACACCATGCTAGAACTAAGGTTTCTCAGCAGCCGCGTTCATGCCAGCGATACGACCAAATGTCAACGATTCACAAATCATAGTTCCGCAGATATAAGAGCCTTCGCCAAATAGACCGCCTGTACCCTCACCGGCGGCATACAATCCGGGAACAACATTCCCATATTGGTCTAGGCATTGTGCCTCGGTGTTAATTTTCAGTCCACCTTTGAATGAGGTAAAGCAATTCATCAATTTGAGTCCGTAGAACGGCGGCTTCGCCACTTTTACCGGTGGTTTATTGACATGTCCCAGCAGCATTTTTTTGCCGAACTTAGTGTCGTACCCATTCTTGTCTATATCATCATTATATTCCTTTATCCCATCGGCCAGCCCTTTCGGATCGATACCCAGCTGCCTCGCCAGCCCTTCAATGGTATCATCCCGGTATTCTTTATATATAGACCAATTTACCAGTTCAATAAGTTTTTTGATGACGCTGTCATAGACGGCAAAAACATGGTCACCGGGCTGAGCGAATGAAGCTTCACCTAAGTAGGGAAAGATTTGCAGGCACTCATTTACGTACCGTTTACCATTTGAATTTACGAATATAGCGCCACATAGTGTATGGTGAAGTGTAATGGCGGCGGGATGTTTGGTATTAGCATCCATAGGGATTGACGGCATGGCAGCGGTTCCGATGTGGCTTGTGGCCACTCCAATGGCCATAGCCATTCTAATACCTTCTCCAGTGTGTCCCCTCATGGTGGGAAGACACCGCTTGGCATATTCCAGACCTTTAAACTCCTCAACCATCCTGGGGTTATTACCAAAGCCTCCCGAAGCGATAATTACCGCCTTTTTAGCTCTAAAGTTCATCGCCTCTTTCTTACTTTCTGCCTTTACTCCGATAACTCTCTTTTTCGCTGGGTCGACAATAAGACGTAGGGCTTTGTGGTTAAACAGAATCTTCACATCCTGCTTTATGCTACCGCGCTCAAGAAGCTTAAGCAGTTCTGGTCCCTCACCAACGAAGTAGTGTGACCTCTGTTTGCTATGCCCGGGAAGAAGCCACACCGCTGATGGCTCATAGCCCAGACCGACAATCATCTGGTAAGTATCCAGATGATTATCCACAAATTTCCGCCACATGGCCGGCTCACCATGGCAAACCTTTAAACCATCTTGATAGTATTCATCCGGTGAGTCTTTAATACCTTGCTTTCTCTGAAACTCACTGCCGGCGAAATTGATATTTCCGGCACAGACCGAGAGACTGCCACTGCATTTTGGCATTTGTTCCAAAACCACAACCTTGGCTCCGGCTTTAGTCGCCTCGATGGCAGCAGTCAGTCCAGCCGTCCCGGCCCCGATTATGACCACATCCGCCTCAAGCTCCCATTCTTTTGGAATAGACATCTCTTCTAACATTTGTAGTACCCTCCTTATTATTTTATTCAAGTGATATTTAGTAAACTTAATTGGCTTTCAGTTAACAATACACCTCTATACAATGACTCTTTAACAACCCTTCGTCAAGATAGTTGTTATATAGCATAAGTTGATTCTCATTCCTAGTGTAACACATTAATGAAATGTAATTCCCGGAACACCACAAGAGATGAGTTCTTCTACAGGGAACTTGAATAATCGCTCGCATCCGTCTTTAGTCACCACAACTTCTTCCTCAATTCTAGCGGCGCCCTGACCGTCGGATGCAGGACAGTAGGTCTCCAGGGCAAAGGTCATGCCTTCCCTGATGGCAAATGGATAATCGAAAGAAAACAGTCGTGATATGACAGGCTTCTCCCAGATACTCATCCCAATACCGTGCCCGAACTGAAGTAAGAAAGCCTCTCGCTCATCCTTGAATCCAAATTCATCGGCAGCCGGCCAGCAACTAGCCACATCGGCCGTGGTTACGCCCGGCTTAACAGCATCGATAGACTTCTTTAACCAGTCCCAAGCCTTCTCATAAGCCTCAACCTGGGCTTTGGTTGGCTTGCCACAGACGAATGTTCGGTAATAACAGGTACGATAACCATTAAACGAATGCATGATGTCGAGAAAAACCATGTCTCCCGGCCTGATAATCCGGTCGCTAAAGGTATGGGGATGTGGGTGGGCTCGAGGACCTGAGACACTATTGACACATTCCACCAGGTCAGACCCCAATGTATACAGTGTCTTATTGGCGATAGCGACCAGGTCATTTTCCCGTATTCCTGGCTTAATGTTGACGGCAATATCATAATAGGCTGCGTCAACCATAGCTGCGGCGAGCTTCAGCAGCTCGATTTCGTCCTTGGTCTTTATTTGCCTGGCATCCAGCATTGCCTGCTGGCCATCAACCACGTTTATATTTTCTTTCTCCAGCGCTTGGTAGAATGGGATGTCGATAATATCAACACCCAGAGGTTCTTTTTCGACACCGTATTCAATGAGAATCTGCTTGATAGATTTAGCCAATGACTCAACATTACCTGCTTCCGGAGGAATGGAGCCACGCATAGATCCGACAGCCGGGTAAACCCGGTCAGCAATCCATGGAGCAGTCTTACGCTTGGCTGGGGCAGCTGGATCATAGAGAAGGGGCTCAGCATCTTTGGGCAGAATGGTGTATCGCTGCATTTTGTTCCTAGCCCATTCTCCAATGTGAGTACCGGTAATATAACGGATGTTGTCGAAATCATAACACAGCAAGGCACCCAGATTGTATGCATTCAATTGTTCTTTTGCCTTCGCCAACCGCTCTTGACGTAGCCGTTTATAGTTGACCCGCTCCTCAAAATCAACTGCCATTGTCCCGTCTGTCATGGCACTGCCTCCTGATAAAGATATATTTGTTAATTACCATTCTTTTAAGATACCATATTCCTCGCTATCGCCGACGTTGGGAACACTTATACTGGCCTTTTACTTGCGGCTGTTTTCTTCATTCTGACTGTTATCCCGTAACTAAGATTATAGATTTCCAAGTTGATATTAGCAACTCCACTCGCCTTTCAATATAGATAATGATAATGGCGGGCAAGTTATTTTATTTAATATATTTCCAGTCTTTTCGTATTATATTAATTTCATATTTTAAACTGGTTAACACCGTTTTACAATTATAATTCATTTCCTTATGATTTACCGATAGTCAGATTGCTGATTTTCACACTGCTATTAAGAAATAAGCTTACGGCTTAGTTGGTCTACCATATATAAGTGAGTTCTTTAAAAAAAAATGCCCTTATCTGAGTGAGTCTTATTAGCAGAACTATCTTAAAAGTCAAGCTATTAATTTTTCAAATTTTGGCCAATTTCTGAGGATGGAACCGAACTGCACATCTTGACTCGCATCGTATGACTTTTCATACTACGGTGCGAGAGAGAGTTATCTATCTGGTAAGCTCGCTGATAATGGTAGTCCAATAATTCGCCAGATTTTTACCAATCATCTAGTAATACTTTATCTTCGTGCTGGCGGAACGTTTACTGAGGTAGATATAAAGCTACTAAAACATAGATAAATATTATCCAACAAAGGAATTACAATGTATTTAGCCACAACCAAAAAGGTGAGAAGGAGAGGTAAAAAGGGGAAAGCATCACTGATTACTCGATACAACCTAAGAAACGGTGGTATAATTTATAATAAATTAGCTTTGTGTGGAGATATGAGGGTTCAACAGTTGGGCTTGAGTTTGGATGGAGACTTCAGAAGCTATAGAAACTTCTATATAGATAAGTTTATCAAGCTTAGCGCATTTAAAGAAGAATATTACAAAAAATTTTCCCAATAAATAAAAACGTAAGATGGAGGTTTGGTTTGTATGGCTAGTAATGCAAAAGAAGAGCAGGTCTTTACCAGCTGTACCACAGGTGGACCTGTTCATGTTTATGTCAGGAACGGAAAGATAACGCACATTGAACCCCTGGAGTTTAGTGATGAAGATCCTGCGCCCTGGGTCATCGCAGCACGCGGTAAGGAGTTTTCTCCACCGCAAAGAGCCATGGTTTCTCCCTATACTCTAGCCGAAAGGTCAAGGATATATACCAGCAGTCGGATTCTTCATCCCCTGAAAAGGGTGGACTTTAATCCCAGCGGGGATAGGAAAACCGGGAACCGGGGTAGCTCAGGTTATATAGAAATCAGTTGGGATGAAGCTTTAGACATTATCAAGGCTGAAACACAGCGTATTAACCAGACCTGTGGACCCGGAGCCATTTTAACCACGACCTCTTCACACCACAACTGGGGGAACATCGGCTATAGATTCAGCGCCCACGCCAGGTTTATGGCCATCCTCGGTGCCATGTATGCCGAACACAACCCCGATAGCTGGGAAGGCTGGCACTGGGGAGCTATGCACACCTGGGGATTTTCCTGGCGGCTGGGAATTCCCGAACAGTATGACCTTCTTGAGGACGCCCTGAAAAACACCGAGATGATCATCTTTTGGTCCAGCGACCCAGAAGCTACATCCGGGATATACAACGGGCAGGAATCAACCTTGAGGCGCTTCTGGCTGAAAGAGCTGGGGGTGAAGATGGTATTTATAGACCCCTATTATAACTTCACCGCCATGAACTTCTCGGATAAGTGGATGGCTCCCCGGCCCGGGACTGACGCCGCGCTGGCTGCCGCAATAGCTTACGTGTGGCTCACCGAGAACTCCTATGACAAGGAGTATATCAAAAATCGAACCTATGGATTCGAAAAGTGGTGTGACTATATCCTGGGTAAGGAAGACGGCACACCCAAGACCTCGGAATGGGCAGAGAAAGAATCGGGAATACCCGCCCGTGAGATAAGAGCCTTGGCGAGAGAATGGGCTAAAAAGAAGACTATGCTGGCAGCCGGGGGAATTGGCGGGTGGGGAGGTGCCTGCCGGGCTGCCTACGGAACAGAATGGGCAAGAATGATGGTGCTACTTCAGGCGATGCAGGGTCTGGGCAAACCGGGTGTCAACATATGGTCGACAACTCAGGGCGTACCTTATAATGCGGAGTTTTATTTTCCGGGATATACTGAAGGCGGAATATCCGGCAGCTCTGGACAGCTGCTGGCGCGAGGGATGGTACCGCATCCGGTGAAATCCACCATTAATGATGCCGGCGGTGCACATATTCCTAGGATTCTCGTTCCCGAATGCATCATGAATCCACCTCAGGAATGGCGGGGAAAAGGATTCTGTGGCGAGCGTGTTGAAAACCAGTTTAAGAAGTACAAATATCCCGAAGACGGGTTCTCCAAGATTAAAATGTTCTGGAGGTATGGCGGTTCCTACATAGGAACCATGAATAATACTAACCGATGGATAAAGATGTACCAGAGCCCCGGCCTGGAATTTGTGGTCAATCAATCGGTATACATGGAAGGGGAAGCTAAATTTGCTGACTTGATACTCCCTGCCTGCTCTAATTTTGAGAGGTGGGATATCGGTGAATGGGCCAGCCCGCAGGGCTATGGACTCCATAAGTCATCGGGGTGTAACCGCAGAATAATAGTCCTCCAGAAAAAATGTATCGAACCGCACGGGCAATCGCGCTCTGATTATGAGATATTTGCTATGGTTGCTGAAAGACTTGGATTCTATAACAAATTCACAGATGGTGGCCTGACAGAACTGGACTGGGTAAAAAGGATGTTTGCCGCCAGTGACCTGCCGAAATATATTTCATGGGAAGAATTCGAGAGAAAAGGCTACTTCATTGTTCCACTACCGAAGAATTATAAGCCAACTCCAGCCTTACGGTGGTTTGCCGAAGGCAGGAAGAAGGATACTCCGGATACGGGTCCTGTAGGAGGACTCATACAGGGAATACCTGACTCAGAAGGTAATCTGGCTACCCAGACGGGCAAGATAGAATTTGAAGCGCTCAGTCTCAAACGTTTTGACCCTGACGACCTTGAAAGGCCGCCCGTCCCTAAATATATCCCTTCCTGGGAGGGGCATCACACCAGAGACCTTTATAGCAAATACCCACTTCAACTAATTACCCCTCACCCCCGTTTTAGTTTCCATACCATGAATGACGGGAAGGAATGCTGGGTGAATGAAATACCGGAACACCGAGTAAGGTCAAAGGATGGATATTACTACTGGGTAATCCGCATCAACCCGAAGGACGCTGGAAAAAGAGGTATAAAAGACGGTGATGTCGTTAAAGCCCATAACGATAGGGGTGCCGTTTTACTTGCCGCTCACGTAACAGAGCGCGTACCATCTGGAGTGACCCATTCCTACGCGTCCTGCGCTATTTACGAGCCAACAGGGAAACCCGGGGAATCACCTGACAGGGGTGGCTGCATTAACCTGCTAACACCCCATCGATTCATCTCTAAAAACGCCTGCGGACAGGCTCCAAACTCCTGCCTGATTGAAGTCGAGAAGTGGAATAAGTAAATAGAATAGTTAGACATGGAATGGTCATAGATATATCAAGATGCTCAGCGTGTTACTGTTGTTTAACAACCTGTAAGTACAAATACTAGGACAATGATTATCCTCCTTATTCTGCGGCTCAACCAAAGTCTGGCCAGTTCTGGATGAACCTTGTAAAAAGGAACGCGGTACTTATTCATTCGTTAAGGTTGCCTATTTGCCTGTACTTTGTATACAATTCGATAACGTCTGGTGATAAAGGCTGCCGAGAACAAAGCTGTATTTAAGCGGCCTGATGGTCGACTGGGACCTAAAGTCCAGCCTCGATGGTCTGTATGCCGCCGGGACACAGATATTCTCTCCCTGCGACCATAGCTTCGTGGCGGCTATCGGCCGCTACGCGGGTAGAAAAGCCGCCGATTTCTCAAGGCAGGTGGACGCAGCGGCGATATCAAAAGAGCAGGTGGCCAGGGAGAAAGCCCGTGTCTATGCTTCCATCAAGAGAAGCGATGGCATCGAGTGGAAAGAACTCCACACCGGTATCGCCCGGGCCATGCAGTTCTTCTGCAGTGAGTATAAGACAGAGTTACTCATGAACATGTGATTGGACACTCTTAAAGAAATAGAAGAGAAAAGGGTCCCGAAGCTATACGCCATCGACCCCCATAAGTTGGTACACAGCTTGGAGGACCTGAGTATACTCACCAACGCGCAGATTATCCTGCATGCCTCCCTGGCGCGTAAGGCGAGCAGCCGACCTCTGGACTTTCAGAGGCTAGACTATCCGGTACTTGACCCACCGGAATGGAACAAGTTTCTTATAGTCAAACTGGAAGACAGCAAGGTGAGAGTGGGAGAAAAACCCATGGATTTCGCGGTTAATTTTAAAGAAAATTATGAAGCGCACAATAAAGACTACGCCGGAGTTTATGATGGATAGGAGGCAAGGAAGCTCATTAAAAAGATATTATCCGTGATAGACCTACTCCGGATATGTTAACGGACTCTTAACCCGGCTCATATTATAAGAATGATCCTTCGTACATTTTCACAGCAGAGAGGAAAAAGCACATACGAAATAAATCCACAATGGCTAGACGTACCTAATGAGTTTAACATTTAAGTAAAAGGTGCAGCATAGTTCACAAAAGCTTGAAAGTGACCTTATATTACGTTTTATCAAATAAGACATATCATAATAAACCGATTAGTCACATCAAAAATATCCTCGAAAGATTAAATCCCACATGGTTTAATGGCATAGTGTGAACTAAGAGCCATAACAAATTAGCATTAGCAGCACATTCACCGAGATGTGCTTAGCTGATCGACCCGAACAGCCCCCACAAACATAGCCAGTTAAGGGACATTTATTGTCAACACCATCTATATTAAGTACAATAATCCTTTCTTAAGGAAACGAAATAACACGATAAGGTACATATCAGCAAAAATAGTGTCTAAATAAGCTCATAAATCGAGCCTGATAAGACCATTGGGAAATTCAGCCGGATATAATAGGATACTATAGCTATAGATATTGGCAGTTAAACACCCTTATTGATAGCATACTAAGTGCAAGAAAATAACTCTGATGGTTATCAAAAAATAATTGGAGCCTCTTCCAGTAAGCAGGTAGCCGAGAGTTCTTCCTCAGATGCAGGCTGTCAGATGGGATTATCTTCTTGAAGATATGACAATAATTGCTGAGAAATTTGACCAATAGAACTTAAATGCAATAGAATTTCGAGTAGCGGTTTCGTAAACCGCTTGTCGAGGGTTCGATTCCCCCCGCTGGCTCCAGGTTCAGAAACAGCGGTTTTTGCAAACCGCTTACGTTCCCACTTCCGGATGGATTTCTCCTGAGCGCCAACTAGAAAGTGTCCGTACCTGTCTTTGGTCATAGTGGCGCTGGAACGCCCTACTCTCTCCTGTATTTGCTTGTCCGGTACGCCGTCGTTGAGCAGTTCGGTGATGTGCCCATGCCTCAAATCGTAAAGTCTGATCTTACGCAATCCCAACTTCCCTATGCTCTTTGTGAAGCGGTGGTTTACAAGGGACTCGTTGAGAGAGCCGCCAGACTCGTTAGGCCAGATAAAATCATCTGGTTTAGTGAATTTGCTATTTTTGTAATGATCCAAGAAAGCGGCACGATTTATTTCCAGGAGAGGTACAAACCTCTTTTGATGTGTTTTTGTATCCTTGATGCCGTGGCTGTGACTCTCTAAACTGTGTTGAATCGTCAACGTACCGCTATCGAAATCATAATCTTTCCACAAACATGCTAACAATTCCCCCGGACGAGCAGCAGTAACCGCCACCGTCACAATTAGTGAATAATCCGCTATGTTTTTAGCCGCTAACAAGATATCAAGCTCTTTTTTACTGTAGGGATTGGGGGTATCAGAGTTTTTTGGCAATGATACCTTGATGTCGGATGTCAAAAATAGACACCAAACCTTTCATACCGCCAGTTGTCCGGCATAGAATTCCTGGGCATATGCCGCCGGTGACAGGAAACCGAGTCTTTCCTGTCGGCGCTGCCGGTTATAGA
>Ga0315279_10002169_pt1 | contig 30276 bp, 21 predicted proteins | sample YL17G06_20_MG_FD_203694 | JGI IMG/M metagenome (GOLD analysis project Ga0315279, IMG submission 203694) | Sediment microbial communities from Yellowstone Lake, YNP, Wyoming, USA - YL17G06_20 | ecosystem: Environmental > Aquatic > Freshwater > Lake > Sediment | place: USA: Wyoming | collected...
TGATGTTTGGCTACGAGGCGCGTGCAGCATCATAGTGTCAATGAACAGGAAGTTCAATCTATATAAGGGGGTCTAGGCGCCCTGGAAAGCCAAGAAAACCTCTTGCCTAACAATGTTTCCCTGCATATTTGTATTCTAATAGAGGGGCCTACAACCGTTGCGCACATGCAAACACGCAATCAATTAGTTGGTGCGGTCGCCGGGATTCAGACCCAAACGGGTCCAAGTCCACTGCACGAAAGAGGGAAAAAAGAGATTCTAGCTTGTTTCGCCAAAGTGCAAAGCAATAACCACGATGTCAAATATGTCTACTATGTTGTCACTGTTGATGTCGGCGATCGAGTTCGCGCGCCGAGTTTAGGGCAAATTTTGCTGCTTACAACTGGTATATCAAAGCCCCCGAAAATTTAACTATTGGTTTGTGAGATATCTCAAGTCTGGCTGGAATACTTAGAAATGTGCTCAAGAGTAATTGAACGCGGAAAACGCTGACAACTCTCTTGGAAAAAGCACGCAACGTTGAAACCTAAGTGTATACTTATGCATAGAGAAGGTGAAAGTATTTGGCGGAAAAGTGTTTCCTTCTAATATCAGGGCATGTCTTTATCACTAGAAAATGGGATATTCCCCCCTATCTGATACTTCTCTTTGATCCTAAAGATAAGCAGAACCGAAAAACCAAATGGAGCAGTGCAACACTCGAGATCTCCTTCTTTTCAAACGTTGGGAAAGTCAAAGCAAAGTTAGACAGCATTGGACTTGACCTTGAATCATTACGAAATGCAATGAGGAAACCCTCATTAGCTGGCAGTGAGGTTATTGATTCCATACTTCCTGCTTTCTTAGACAACAAAAGGCATCTTCAAGCTTTTCTTCAATGGCAGGAAAGAGAATCAAACAGTTTACCAGAAGAGATAGGTTTTTTATTGGAAGATCTCGACGAAGATTTTAGGTATTCGCCGATCGGTCATTTGTTCTTAGTAAGATTGTTGTGTGAATATCTAGACCCTCAGACAGAGATTATCCTTGACCCAAGTGAGATTCTGCAGGCTTGTGACTATGACTCGTCAAAAGTGGACATTCATGACAAACTCTTGACAGATTTTGCTGATGAATTGGAAATCAACAGTCTGTTCTCTCAACTCTTGGTCTTTTCACCGGATGATATGACACTGCTCAGTATTCTTCATGAATTAGGCGAAAGTGATTTGATAAACCATGTGCTGGTTCCTGTACTCGATGCGATGGGCTTCAGACCAGTAATGCCGACGAAATTTCATGGCCCAGGGGAATTGGGGAAAGATATTGCACCATTCTTTAAAGAGAATGAATTCGGATTTCGCGAATACTATGCCATTCAGGCGAAGACTGTGAAGATACATGCTCGTGCTGGGAAGAAGGGCAACGTAAATGAAGTTATGGATCAAGCAAGAACAGCGCTCTCTACCGCCTTCTTTGACCCGACAGATAACTCACGAAAGAAGATAGACCATTTGTTGATAGTAACCTCCCAAAGTATTACTAGGGATGCTCGCCTCCAGATCGAAGAAACCATCGAAAAGAAAAGAGAAATTATGTTTGTAGACGATAATATGCTAGTTAAACTTCTGAAACAGCACACTCAAATTCTAAGGCAAGTCATCCTTAGATTCTCATCCAGACTTCGAAGGACATAAGAGTAAAGGTGTTTAGCCGATCAGCGCGCGCGCTCAGGGAGTCTCTCTAAGCATCTTTTCCAGGAGTTCCCTCCAACGAGAAACCTATCTGTCGTAGTCCCGAAAATCAGGCGCTCCGGCGGATCTAGAGTGGTACCCCACTGTGTTCTCATTGAATGTGCTCTCTCAACTATTCCCGACTTGACCAAATCAGACTGAAAGTCATTGTATCTGCCTATGTCATTGACCTGCAGACTCGTACCCAAATGGGTTCAAGTCCATCTGCTAAAGTGCCGCGAATTGGGTTTGAACCGGCGACAAATAGAGATATCTTCCCCACAATCCCCTTTTTTTCCTTTCAGAGCACGCGTTCAGCTAGCGTTTCTGTATTTCTGAAGAAGCCCTTTAACGTCAGTAAGCTCGCCTACAATTATGAGGAACTTCCAACTGTTTGGAAAGAAAACATATTTGTCAGGAACAGCAGAATGAACTATCTTGTCACAATAACCATGTGTTTGTTCAATCGAAGTATCTATTGTGCCCTCCAGCATTCCAGCAATTATGGGCAAATAGCAGTGAAACAACATTTTCTTTTCAATCAACGTTAGCTCTTCAAAATTGCAGACTAGCGCGAACCAGCCTTTTTCGGTGATAATGAGGGGAGTATGAGGCCCTTGGTAAAAATCGAGCACGGGTTTCCCCTCTTTCAGTTTTGGACTAGTCCATATTACAGTACCCTTCCAATGGTAGCGTGTTACAACATGGAGTCCTTCACTATCATTGCAGGTCTTCACGGGTTCGTAGTCGAAAGGTCTGTAAAGGTCTAGGCGCCAATAGAAGTAATGAACGCCTTCTTGGACAATTACTCTCCTAGGATTACCCCTTCTTACAAGCACGATCTCGAGGCTTTCGGGTTGTATACACGCTCCTCCCTTCAATCTCATCTATCTTTCTTAGATCCTCAGCTTCAAGCCTTCTTAGTCCCAGTTTCTCAGCCATCTTGTCCACTTCGTTAGCGACTTTCAATAACTCAAGGATTCGATCAAGATGCTCTCTAGCTTCTTCAAGAGCTCTTGGGCGATTCTTAATCCCGACTTCTGCGAATGCGTGGGCATGGACTAGGTGAGTTCTTAAGGCAGTCATCAGGTCTCGATCAATATCGCTTTTCATTCCTTTTTCAGCGTCGATAGTCGCTTCTAGGAATGAATCAAAAGAATCTGGAGCCTTTGTCTTTGCTTCAAGCATAGATATGGTCTCTTCTATCAAAGGAACGAAGAAAATCCAGTTTTTGTTTCGGAGTTCTTTGGAAAGATTGGGAGCGGAAAAAGCTTCTCTTGGTTCCTTCAAGGAAGTTGATGGAGTTTTAACTCCACCACCTGCTATCACATCGTCCAACTTGAGAATCATTTTGGCGGCTTCCAGCGAGGATTTGAGCGTTTGTTTTTTGACCAAGAGAGGTTCAAGTATCCCTCTTTCCTTCATGTTTCCTATCTTGCCTATGAGAACGTCAATTCCATCGAATACTCCCCCACTCTTGTGACTTGCTCTTAGCTCACAAACCAGGTCTATTGCATCAAGCCCTGCATTCTCTGCTAACGCTATCGGCACTGTTTCGACAGAGTCCGCAAAAGCCTCTATCACGAGCCGCTCATTTCCGGTTTGCTTGGCGGCATATTCACGAAGTGCTTCTGCGATTTCGGATTCAGCTGCCCCTCCTCCAGCGACAATCTTTGGCTCCTCAATCACGTCTTTGACAACAAACATCGCATCATACACTGATCGTTCTGCCTCGTCAATTATCCTCTGGCTTTCGCCTCTGATTAGTACGGTAACAGTTTTGGGGTTCTTGCATCCTTCTATGAAGGTCATTTTGTCCTCCCCTATCTTGCGTTCTTCGACGAGTGCAGCGCAACCTAGGTCTGCTGAGGTTATTCCGCCCAAGTTCGTCACTATTTTTCCTCCAGAGGCCTTGGCAAGTTTCTCCATGTCTGACTTCTTCACTCTTCTAGCTGCCAATATCCCCTCTTTGGCCAAGAAGTGCAGTGCCATGTCCCCGATGCCCTTCTGGCAGAAGACCACATTCGCGCCTGAAGCTTTGACCTTGTCCACCATGCCCCTGAGCATCGTCGTTTCCTGATCCAAGAAAGCTTTCATCCGTTCTGGGTCCTTGATTCTGGTTTCGGCGCTCATCTCTGTCTTCTCAATCTCTAACAAACAGTCCAGCAACGCTATTCTGGCGTTATCGATGTGCTTTGGCATTCTATCGTGAGCAACTTCCTTTTCAAGAGCAATACCATGAACAAGCTGTGTTTCTCTCACTGACCTGCCGAGCTTCTTCTCAACCTTGACGTTGTCAAGATCTATGTTGAACCCATCACTGTCCTTCTCTGCCACCGCAAAGATTGCCTGGACGGTCACGTCAGCCAGATATTCCTTGTGTTCGGCAACAACCTTGCTAGCTATAGAAGTCATAGCAACCTTTCTAAACGTCGCTAAATCATCAATGCGTGTAGGAATACTTGCTTTCTCGAGTGTCTCCAGGGCTTTCTGGACTGCTTTTTCATATCCGCTTATGATAGCTGTTGACTGTATGTTTTGGTCGAGCAAGCGCTCAGCTTTCCCGAGCAATTCTCCAGCCATAACCACAGCAGTCGTGGTTCCTTCACCAACCGTTTCGTCTTGACTCCTCGCGACTTCCAGCATCATCTTGGCCGCTGGGTGTTGAATGTCCATCTCATCAAGAATCATGCGGCCGTCGCTGGTTATTGTGACATCACCGAAGCTGTCAATAAGCATTTTGTCCATACCTTTAGGTCCAAGGCTGGATCTCACCGTTTCGGCGATTATTCTTGCAGCCATGATATTGGAGTGCTTTACCTCTTCTCCTAGTAGACTTCTCTTCAAGATAAGAACAGGAGTCTCAGAAGCCTTGTTTCCTTCTATGTTTCTGTCTGTCAAATCTATCTCTAATAGCTAAAGCACGCTTTCTAAGTCTTATTGTTTTCCTCGAAAGCTTCACCTCAGGACGAAATGAGATTGCTTATCGAAGCAGGATTTAGACGCATTTGCGAAAAGGGCGAGTTATTCTTTCGGTGCAAGAGAAAACTACGGGCATATGATTGACTGCAAGTGGAGGAAATGTCCAACTCTTCTTTTTCCTTGGGTGCGAAACTGGTCAAATTAGAGCTTGATCATTGCGTCACAATCAGCAATCTCCTTTTTACATGTAGCTATCTGATTCGGTATGTCCCTGCTCGCTGGAAGCTGGAAGGGGGCAGGGCGATTTTTCAAGGCATTCTCGAGGTCAAAAAGTGCTTCGGCGAACAATGACCTCGCTTCTTCGATTTTCGCTCGTTTTTTCAAGCGCGCGTGCTATAGAACAGCTTCAAGAACGATGCACGTACATGCAATAGTCGCACTCATGATGGGATCGCCGGGATTCGAACCCAAACAGGTTCAAGTCCTTCAATCAAATCCCCGCTTTGATTCTGGCAGGCGCCTGGGTGTACCGTTTTGATATGGTTCAGGTGGCTTTTCTTTTTGTCCTTCCACGTGAAATACCTAGGAATGGCGCGCGCTCCTTGGCTCCAGTTCGCTAGGGTCATCGAGTTAGGATCAGGCTTGACCCTTGTACGTCGTGTAACTCGTGTATGGCGGCTGAATATCGTGTTGCCAGTAGATGCATAGTATTTCTCCGCGGTGATGCATCTCCTCTTCAATCACGTGCATTAGAATATCTTCGATTTTGTTCCGATTGATGCTTCCATCTCTTCCTTTGAATTCGAACACGCTCTGGAGCTTCTCATCAGTGAGTTTCTCCAGATATTGTTTTGTCTCAGCCTCAACTTTATCAGCGTATTCTTGAATGGAATTGACATCTGTATATTCAGTGAATGGAGCGTTGTAGATTCCTTCTATGCTTTTTCCGCTCAAACGTCTCATCCAGAAATGCTCGGCCTGTAGACTGTGAACGAATATGTCTCGGACAGAGTCAAAGCTGGCTCCACAACTTTCTACAACCGTTTTCCATGGGATTTCTGCCATGCTTTTCAGGAATCTGCGGCGCGAATACCAATTATATCCAAATAGATCCTTGATGTTCAAAGATATCTCCAGAAAAAGCGTATTGTTTCGCTTTATGATAACGTTTATCAGCCAATCATGTTTTTTATAATAAAATGGATCTCTGAATTAACTAGCCTTTATGCTCTCCCTCTTCTCAAGATCGTTTAGGGCGCGCTTTGCACCTGCACTGCGTGGATATCTCCCGACAAGGGAAATCTGAAGCCTGATTTGCAGATTTTCCCAAGAACACGTCAAACTGGCTTAAGAGGAACGATGGAAGAGTCCTGTATAGATACTCTTGAGGGTGAGAGACCGCACGGACAGCGCGCGCACTATTTTGCTTCATCGAACAGCTTGTTGACGAATTTGCATCCACGATTTTCCGGAGGGTTGTGGAAACACATTTTCGCAGGTTCTTCCTTTGAGAACCTTAGGCAACCCCAACACTGGCTGAACAAACGGACCTTATGCTGACTCCTGTGCTCTCTGCATAATTCAAGAGCCTTCTCAAGAGAAATTGGGACACTACTTGACATAGGATAACCTCTCCCTCAAGAAGAGTAAAAGCTCGAGTGCGCTAAGGAGTACTTGACGATCAAGAAACCATCCAGAAGCGAGAGACTTTTTCCAATGCAAAGAGAAGAAGTGGTCAAACTGTGGAAAACCGCTAGAAATAACACTGGCCTTGTAATCACACCACAGAAGTTACGTCAATGGTTTTGTTCTGAAATGCTCAGACTAGGCGTATCTGAGACTCATGTTGATGCTTCTTGTGGAAGAGTGCCAAAATCAGTCCTGGCGAAGCATTACACAGATTTCTCGCCAGAGAGGCTGGGACAGATCTATGACAAAGCAGCATTCGAAGTTCTCGACCAGCACGCGATATTCGGTGTTTGGCAAAGAAAACCGACTTTCTGCTCGACATGATAATAGGTGCTTTTTCATGGGAAATCACTTTAATTTGTCATTCATTAGTGATTCCAAGGAATGTGCATTACAAATCCGATTTCAGTGCAGAGTGTGAGCTTGATTCATATGACCAATTGCCTTTTATCGTTTTCCAAACAGATAGACCATTTGATGTAGCAGTTTGGTGATGAGCTTGGCAGAGTTTGGTATGTGGTTTGCTGAGACTGTAGCAGGAGTCCTGGTGGCTGAAGGCATGCGGCACATCATAGAAATGAAGCATACAAGCAAATTCAAGAAGGCTTTGAAAGAATCGACGTTCAAAATTGCGAAAGAATATAGGCAAAAATACCCAGACGAAAGCAAGAAACTGCACTCACACTCCAAGGAAGTTAGCAAGAAACTGTACAAGACTCTTCAGTCTCCTGCGATAAACAAAGACAGTTTTGTGTTGATACTAGCCGAAATCGGGATCGGTAAGGAAATTGCTGAGAAACTGTTTGAGGAAATAGAAGCACGATTCATTAAGATCTTGGAGGAGGAGGGTCTTAGAGACAACCAGGTATTCAACGGCATCGTGATTGACCGAACAAAGAAAATCCTGGAAGAGACAAGGAGAGTGAGAATGGAAGAATCTGACATTCGGGAAGAAATCTCTTCAGTTTTCAAAGAATCTCTAGCGAAGCTGAAAGAGCTGGACCAACACATTGAGGTGTTAGACAAGAAGATAGAGGATGTCAAGCGACTTGTTGGTCCGATCCCTGATATCCAAGAGTTCTTAAAGCGGTATATGCAGTTTGTTTCGAAGTCGTGTGGTTTTGGGTATGAATTAGATGAGATCTTCACGAGGTTGCTTCAAGCGCCATTGATCTCCGCGAAAATATCAGATGTTGACAGAAGAAAACTTGCAAAGGTCGCGAGAGATTTTCAGAACTTCTGGATATATCTCAGCCATCGTTCTGAAATGTCGCATGAATTACTACAGGATCTGTCTAGGCTAGTTGAAAAAGTCACTGTCTCCTTGAGTGAGACCGACGATGAGATTCGATTGCGCTTGATTCTCTCTCTGTTTGTATTAGATTTACCTGAAATCAGAAGACTTTCCTGCATTCTAGAGAAGAAGTCGGATCCAGAGGCTAGAAGACTTGTGATCCTTGCAACGGAGGCACTAGTTCTCGAAGAGTTGTTCAAGGGTCAGATTAACGAGGCAACTAACAGACTTGAAAAGCTTGAAACAGATTTTCCTGAAATGTTAGAAGTTGAACTCGCGATGCTCAAACTGCTGGTTTTGCTTCAGAAGGGCTTTTCGGAAGACAACATCAGGAACATTGTCAATCTCCTCAACGGGCTCAGAACGTCCTTAGATGAGGAAAACGTGGCATACGTAGCAGGTTCCATAGCGCAAATTCTGCTTCACCTTGGACAGATCGTTGAAGCGAAACAAATTCTGGAATCCTTTGGTGTTTCAAAATACTTTCCTGATGTCGAAATATACATGTGCGCTTTGGATTGCATATCGCGAAACGAATTTGAGAAGGCCAAATGGCTGCTCAAGAAGCTAACCGTGTCATCAAAGTTCAGAGATACCAGAGAGTTTGCCCAGCTCTCCTTGATAACCCTTGAATCCTTCGAGAATCCGTTCAAAGCTCTCAAAAATCTCGATCAGCTTATGGCAGATCTCAGACCTCACGGGGAATTGCTGGCGCGATGTTTCTATCTGAGAAGCATTCTCTTTTCAAAGAACGGATTGGAAGATGAAGCCGGTAGGATGCTGGATTTTGCCTTGGAGGTGCTTGACGACTTCAAGTGGGATTTTTCTGCATCTGCGTATAGGGCACAAATACTGCTGGCAAAAGCTCAACTCTTGGTGCGCCCAGGCGGGGCGTCAGAGATTTCCAAGATAATCAAAATAGTAGAGAAGATGCCCTTGTTCGCTCGCACAAAACTCGAACTTCTCCGTCTCAAGTTGTTTGTAGCGCTTGAAGGCGAGAATCCAGATCTTCAGCTTGCAGAGTCAATCATCGATGATCTGCAGAAAATAAGCACAGATACGCATAGCAGGATATTGTCCATGCCAGCGATAATAGAGCTTCATCTGCGAAATGGTGAACCAGACCTCGCGAAAAAAAGTCTAAAAGAACTCCTTGCTTCATCAGACATCACCTGGTTCCAAGAAGCACAGATATACTATCTCTCAGCATGGATTGATCATAGAACTGGAAATATGGAAGAAGCCCTGAAGTTCTATTCAATGGCTGACAGATTGATTCAGGAAAAAGGCATTGCAGCTTATGCAATGGAGTACGGATACGACAATTACGACACTTTGCTGCTCGCTATTCACGGAATCAAGAAGTCACTTGCAGAAAAGCATCTTCAGCGCCTTGATTTCGACACCGCACTTGAATTGACGGGATCGTTTCCAGGCTTTTTGAAGCATTTTGCTAGCGGATGGAAATCAAAGGGCCGCGAAGGGGCATCCTCCAAACAAGCGATTGATGTAGGGCTGGGAGGATGCATTATGAGGGTGTCCATTTTGCACAAATATGGAAAAACAAACGAAGCGCTTGCTGAGATAGGACAAATGCTCGAACTCGATCTTCCTGTTGCTCACAGGGCACATCTCCTTCTTCTGAGATCTGAATTTGAGATGTCTTATAATCTCAAGGCAGCAGAGCTGGACGTTGAAGAGGCCATGCGAATTGGCGGAGAAACATCTATGAGGAGTAGAATGGTTGCCCAGAGAATCAAATTGCAGTATCTAGCGTGTAATTTCATCGATGCCGATTCTGTTGAGGATGAGGTTGAGAAGCTGGAAGAGAACCAGAGATTACACTTGTTTGATACGTTGGGGCTGTTTTTCGCCAAGGAGAGAGCTTATCCTCTGGCGATATTGATGTTCAAAGAAGGTCTAAAACTCATAGCAGAAAAGGATAGTGTTTATAGACGCTTTTCGCTAAATCTAGCCGAAGCTTATTCGCATAGTCAACCTCAAAAATCGCTGCAGATTTTGGATGAACTCCAGGGGGATTTCAACGAACCCCACGAAACAACATTGATAAAGGAGGCTAGACTCCATGTGTTTCTAAAAATGAAAAAATACGAAGAGTTTGAACTTCTTCTAAAGGATTTTGATGCTAAGGAACTTAATGAAGACGAACTGCAAGAATACTACAGAACCTTGTACGAGTTTCAAGTAGCTGTCAAAAGATGGGAGCCAGCTCTCTCATCAATTAATTCTGCTCTCCGATCTGCGAAGGCATTGGGTCAGAAGAACAGATTGCTTCTTCGAAAAGTTAGATGCGCGATCGAATTATCAAATGGCCTAATGGCAATTGATGTCCTCGAGAACATGGATCTCGAAGCTCTAACTGAGATTGAAAAGGAAGAATTCTATGTTCTCAACCAGAAAGCCTTAGTTCTAAGCAACAGAGAACAAGAGGCAATTGAAGTTTTCTCAAAAGCTCTACCTAAACTACACAGCAAGGCTGCATCATTTCTGGTTCAAGAGTCAATACGATGCTACCATAATGAAAAACTCCAATTGGAAGTTCTGCGAAGAGGGTTCGAGGCGGCAAGAGCCGAGGGGCTCAGTACAGACGATGTGATCATTCTGTCAATCTTGACGAAGGAGATTTTGAACAAAGTGACAGTTGAAAACGTCAAAAACGATCTAAACCTTCTCTTCCTTTTTGGAACTGCTTTGGAGAGCGAACAAACCGAGACAATACTTGTCGAATGCCTCAAGCAAGGTTTCTCTCCACAATACATTGTTTACTACTTTCTGTCTCTCATACTTGGGACAATTGGTAAAGTAGATAGTATGATATCCTATGCGGAGAAAGCCTATGGACTTAACCCCCAAGATCCTTGGATTGCCCAGCAATTTGTTGGAGGTCTTCTCGCTCGTGGCGACTTCGAAAAAGCCCAAAGCCTTCTGGAGAAATTCAAGAACAACTCGGTCTTTCAAGTTTCAGAACTTGTACACAATCAACGCATTTGCCTGTTCATCGCAAAAAATGACTATATTTCAGCGAAATCTGAATTGGAACGATGGATCAAGATGTTTCCTGGGCAAAAGCTGGCAATGTCCATATTATCAGGGATAGATTTTCTCTCTGGCGAATTTGAGGAGAGTTCTCGGCTTGCTAAAGAAATACTGGCAAGAGATCCTAACGATTCTATTGCGATTATTGTAGACACTTATTTGAAACATTCCTCTAAGTCTGCGGAGCAGGCAGAAGAGGACGTGAAGAAGACAAGCAAGGTAATTCAAGAACATCTGAAAAGCATGTATTGCAGAGGCATTCCTCCGAGTGGAGATTCAGAGAGAAGAGAAATCTAGAAGAACAAGGGACGGCGAGATTCTCCGGAATTTACCGTAGGTCCCGTTGCCGATGCCTTTCAACCTATATTCTGCTGAGTACTTCTGTGATCTCAATGCGCGCGCTTCTTGCAACAACGATTCTTGTTGACTCTGGACTGCACTAGATTCCCTATGATCCCTTTTCCTTTTCTTTCTTATCACTAGTGCGGCGCTGACCCATTTCCTTCTGGGCTTCTTTCTTCTTATCAACCATTCTAATGACCCCCAACTCGAGTTCATTCATTTGTTGGTAGCGATTTAAAAGCTTTTCATTCATTCCATTGCGCGCGCTGCTAAACTGAGTCACCCAAGAGTTCTAAGGTAATCAAGACTCGCAAAAGAAAAGCGTCTGGAAGGAACTATCTGATTAGAAAACCTCGCTGTCAGCAGTCATGTTCTTTGTACCGAGCCAATTGTTCGCCAATACCCAAGTTCTTCAGTGGCACTTCACATTCGATTCTCAACTTTTCTAGCTTTGGAATCAAACACTCCCTATATTTTTTTCCCGTGCGAAAGTACGCTCTGCTAAAATTCTGCAGATTCAGCTTGCTCTTCATCTGGGCAAACACCCTTTCTGACCAGCTTCTTATTTCATCAGAACTCACGTCCTTGAGCGTCATGTTGTACGGTTCTATTTCGTCATCGGGAAAGAGCAAACCATATTTCACACTCAGAACAACAACGACATCATAGTTCTTAACGGCATATGCATAGGCTTTCCTGAACAAGTCTGACGCAGAATACATCTCACAAGCTTTGCAGCGATAGCTCCGTTTCTTCTTTGTACAGGAAATCAAACCCAAACTCAATCGTTATTCACTTCCAGATCATGGCATTCTCTTTGCATGGGTTCCTTTGACATGCCTATAATAATCAACATAGAACTCACAGATGTATTGGAATCTTGGCTCAAAGGGATTCCATGAAACGACGATGAAATGCCTGTTTTCATCTTCTATTTTTCTATTGACTTGATTGTCCAGCTCACGCGAAACCATCTCGCCCCTCTTATCTTGCTCATAGTACAGGTTAACCATGAAAACAAGAGTCAACTCTTTCCCATCATATACAAATTGTGCATCCTCGCCACTTTCTCGGGCCTTGCATAGAGTCGATTCCATTAACGAAGCTATTTTAACTTCCTCATCAGTGGAGACTCTGCTCAAGGATTCAGCCAAAAGATGACCGTCAAATTTCTGATACAGTTTCGATTCATCTGGCAGGTTTGGATCTTCAATTGCGGCCTCTACTATTTCAATCAAGCTTTGAACTGCAGGATGTAGTTTCTCTTTTCTTTTGCTCCTCTCGCGCCTAGACTCTACGAGAAACACTTCAAGAGACTTTGACTTCAAAGCTCTATCTGAGTATTTTTCCAATGTTCTCAGTATTCTCTTGTCAATCTTTGATTGTGTGGGCCTTCTCTTCAAAATTGAATCGAATCTATCTAACAAGAAAGTTCCGAATAAGTCATCATGAAAAGACTGCGGCTGCCCTATCTCACCAATTTCCTCAATTCTGGTATTATTCCAGCCTACCAGTTGGGCAGGTTGAATTGCAGAAACAAACATCATCCAAGGGAATTTCGTGTACACGAGGGCATTTTTAACATTTCCCAATAAAGTAGTATCAACAGCTCTGAGAGTGTACCACTGGAAATCAGGAGGCATGTCCTTCTCATACTCAACATAATCGAAAAAGAAAACATGATGCTCGTACGGTCCATGGTTCTTGGAGATGCCGAGTAGATAATTTCTCCATGTTACCTCTGCAGTATCAACACAGGTTGAGAGCTGTGGCAGAATTTTCTTGAAATTGCTTTGACCAGCTACCAGACCCCTCCAACTCAATGACGTAACAAAACTCAGAAGGCGAGAATCATATTTGAAAGTCCTTTGATTTCTCTCAATAAAGGGATAGAAAACTTCTTTGGCAAAATACGTCTCTAAGCCTGAAAGCCGTTGCTCACAGTCTTCACATAGTAACCGTATTTTCCCAACGTCTTGAACGCGCTTGTCTGGCTCAATTACCCCGCGTAAGAGACCAGTCGCAGAGGTTTCTTTAAGCCATTTTCCAACAAAGCTAGGAATGACGTGGCTTATCTGAAGCTTCTTATTGTCTCTGCACAGAGCACAGGTCTCCATGAATCTCCTCCAAATACTGTGCTTGATGAATGTACGCCCGCACTATTTAGAAGCAGCAAAGCCAATTGCCAAGCTACTCTTGTTCAATTCTTCAGTGGCGTCCTCAACTAGGCTTTCTTCCATATAACTGTGTTCTCCTTGAACGTTATTCCTTTAGTCTTGTCGCACAAGTCTTCAACTGGGCATTGTCCACATTTTCTTTCGCTGCATAGTTTTGAACCAACTGTCCATATTGGTTCATCAAGTTTCCATGGAGCAGTTCCCAAAGTCTTTGCTGCATGCCTCCAAGCTTCTTCAATCAGGCCTCTCAAAGGTTGTTCTTGAGCACAACCAACAGACTGTTCACTCAACAACTTTAAGACTCCAGTGTAAATGGTGAATCTGGCTACTTGCTTGTCAACAGGAATGTCAAGGTCTTCAAAATCCTTCACCTTCAGCAAACCAGTCTCGCCCATTGCTCTTATGTAGAAATTAGCGAGCTTGTTACCTCTTAGACACGGAAAGTCTTTCAATTTCTGCTTAACTTCGGCAATTTCCAGTGGTTCTTTTGCCAAGTTTCTGGGATCTCCATCGTACTTTTCTGCAAGAACTTTCGAGATTTTGATCCATGTCTTTGCTGCGTTTGTGTAGTATCGCGCTCCGAGTTTCTTTACGAAATTCTCAACAGTTCTGGAACTGACTTTCAGGATCTTTTCTGGAGTGAACCGCTCAGGATACAATTCATAAGCTTCTCTTGACTTCTTCCACAGCTTCACAGCATCAGTCATGTAGTCAATAGAAATAACATAAGTCAAAAAGAGAGCATGTTCCCTCGCGCCTTGCTTCAGGTTTCTTGGCAGAACGTATTCAGGCATCGAATAATCAGCAAAGAAGCCTTGACGATTGTAGAACTGATTATACAGCCTTCCAGCAATCTTTATCGCTTTCAAATCATCAATCGCAAACTCAAAATCAACCTTTTTCTTCACTCTGACCGCCTGAAACAATATTAGCTTCTGAGGTGATAAAACCGTTCGAACAATTTCAATACTGCGGACTTCTGTCCAGAACGGTATTCTAGCGGGGTGATTGTATTCCTGGGGTGAATCTTCTTTGACTCTTGATATAGTCGATCATGTCTCTGGTTTTCCTGTTCGTAGTCAGCATGTCCAACAACGTGTCGGCATTGCTGCTTTGAAGAATTATGATGTTGTTGTCAGATGCATATTGTTCGTCGGACTGTGAAACAGACGCGTCAGATGTGACAACTACTATAGGTGTTATCGACGCAAGTTTGAGCAGATCTACGAGCTCACTCTTCATCTTCTTTATCGCTGCATCCATTTTGGCAAGATCGTCCTTTAATGTCCCTGTCGTACAACCTATGATTAAAACATCAAGGGTTTCGGCGTCGAAACCGATCAAGTCTACGGCCGCTTGTTTTAGCGGCGCCAAATTCAGTATGATAAGATTGAAGCCCAGAAAAATGTGAATTAACATGTGCTCCAACCGATTAGTTTGACCGGGAACGTTGTCAGAGAGTTTCTCTTTTTCTCTCCACATTGCAGTGAGATCTTTTGGAAAGTCACGCTGACTCTTGTAGAAATAGTTGTATAGCTGAATTAAGGGGGGGTTGAGAGAAAACCGTTGTTATCTTTTCTCTCGAAACGCCAATTTTTTTCAAGCAGTCAAGAGCGAAATCATATTTTTCGCTTTGTCTTATCATTTCGAGCAGCAGTGGTTCTGATTCTTTGCCACTTTTCACAAGCAGTCTTGAAAGAGTGTAGGGCAACGGATATTGGTTCCACCAGTTCACGCGGATTTTCTGCAATAGTTTGGAAAGAGCGTTTCTTGTCATCTTTCCTTTCATTTCCTCAAACGCTTTCAAGATTAAATCGATGGTTGTTATATCGCGCTCGTCATATAGTCGGTCCAACACGTCGTCGATGCAAGATGGTCTATTGTCCAGTACGCTCGCCAATGCTCTGCTTGCTTCATACGCATTTTGAGAAGAGCGTTTCGCAATCAGATCCAAGAGTGGTCTAGGATCTTGTAGTCCGTCAACTCGATCAGTGAAAGTTGAAGAAGCCGCTTCAAAACAAGCGGAACAAGAGCTTTTCGAATTGCTCAGGAATGTTTGATCAAGAATTGATTGAAAAGTCTCGTGAATTAGGCTTCAATCTCAGCAAAACCTTCGAGAACACGTTGAAACACTTAATCAACACATATTCAAACGTCAATTCGCTGAACAACAACGGAAACAGCAATATTCGAGGTGATTGGTGGGCCGGACCGGACTTAGACCCAAATGGGTTCGAGTCCGCTGTTTCAAATATCCTTAACCAGCATTCTCTTTGTCTTAGGCCAACTGGTTCAGAGCTGCCCGTCCCCATACCCAAACTGGTTCAGGACCTTCTTAGCGCTGGTAAGATAGTCTTCAATTCTGGAGTAATTGTATCTGCCTCAATTGCCATTAGTGTTTCCAAAATATCGGCAGCAGATTTGAAAGGGGAGTTATCTTGCAGACGGCCAACAAAGGAATTTGCGGAATAGAAATCATCTCGCAAGAGGTCTCGGTCAAGCTCTAAAACTAGAGTCTCCTCTATTTTTGGAAAATGTCCAATCATCCGGCTGAAAGTTCGCCATAAGTATCTCCATGCGTCGTGTAACATTTGTTTCGTAATATAATATGTTGAACCGAAAATCGCTAATCCAGCTTGTTTAAATCCAGAAGGAAGCATTTCCAGAGACTGCGAGATTCTCGTTTCCACGCCTTCCTGCATCTCCCTATATGGAGATTGTCTTTCAAGAAACTGAATTAGCTTTAGCCGCCCCACGAGGTTTTCACTTTCAACCAACTTGAGGTCAATTTCCATAGCCCGGCTAGCCTCCTTTATAATTAAAGTGCGTTGGCGTTAAGAATTTATCGAAGATTGATATGACTCGTACTCTACACTTTGCCGATCTTCAGACTTTAAAGCGCGCGCGAGAGAATTGCGGGCAAACTTAGGTTGACGCATAAGCGCGCGCTAAAGTCAGCGGACTTGAACCCGTATGGGCATAAGTCCGGTAGAGACCAGAGCCCAAAGCCAAGCAAATCTGAAGACTTTTTCTAATGCACTGGGTCGTGCCCCTATCGTTCGAACAGAGCGACAAATCTCTGCTTTAGTTTTGCGTAAGTATAAGTCGTGGATGAGCTTGTGGATTGCTGCCGGCGTCATCGGCCGCGGATGCTCTACCTAGGAAGCGAATTGCCAGAGGCATATCAGATCTAGTTAACTTGTTGAAATCAAGCTTTCTTGTTCCATCCATTTTTGTGAGAATTGCTTGGGCTCTGACCAACTGTACTTCTTCTGGTAGACTAAGAAGAGAAGGGGTCAAGAAACACGGCTGGATGGTAGCCTTCGCCAAACAGAACTATCCTCGATTATAGAAGAGACGCTCTTGATTAGCTGATTATTCCTAGCAGCCACTTCGAGATTCCTTCGGATATCTGCAAGTGAAGTCGGTCTTCTAGCCACAACCAATTTCCTGAAGAGTTGACCTCAAGAAAGACATATTCTTCCTTAGGCGTCACCGCGAAATCGTAGGCTCCATAGTTAAGACCTAGTGTAGACTGAACGCCTAATATTTTCTCTTCTAAATCTGATGGCAACACAGTTTTTTCGTAGCGGAGGTTGAATTGGTCTCGTCGCCAATCTATTATGGCCTTCCGACTTTTCTGTGAATGTATCTTAGCTGCGAATAAGGCCGACCCCACACAAGTAACTCTCAGCTCGTATTTCTTCGGTACATACTCCTGATAAATCAGAGGGCTATACGCCACAGAGGCTGCTGCAGATCGGATTCGATGCACAGTCACCACGTGTGTAAACGACATCCGTGCATCAGGTCCGACATACCAAGTGAGGCTCTTCGCTATTGCGCCCGCCTGGCAGTTTTGAACAAATTCGCACGCTTCATCGGCATCGTTTCCAATGTATGTCCTTGGAATCTGAAGGCTATGCGCTGCCGCCGTTTTCAGCTGAAGGAATTTAGAGCGTGCGTACTCTGCCGCACTCGGGGGATTCATAAGGCGCGCGGAATCAACGTTTTGCCACTGTATGGCACGAATAGCAGCAACCCTCTCTCTGATTATGTACTGCGCCTTTTCATCCAAGCTTCCTAGTGCGATTGGTTTGAGTCTATCCCAAATCGCTATGTAATTCCGTCTGTCTGTCCTAGGGTTCAATTCAATTCGCGCACTCGGAAGAATTATCGTTTTGAATGGATCGATCACCGTATAATCGGCGCCATGACGAGTTAGGGATCGTGATACTCTCTTTACGTGATTGTCAGTTTCGTCTCCAATAATCAGAATCAAACGTAATCAAAAACTCCGTCGAGGGCCAATAGTTCTATCTAAAAATCCGGATCAAAATGGCAAGACCATGGTGGAAAAGTACATGACGCACCTCCCGAGGCCGTCCAATCCATCGATACCTGTGCCTGTATTTTTTCTGAAAGGGTAACGCCCAAAGGTTCCGTTTTGGCATCGAAGTTCTTCCCATACGCATTAGCCATCGCTTTTTTGAGCTTTCTCAGTCCGACGGCCCTTGAATCATTTTCATGCAGTCGGGCCGACTCTATCACCTTCTTGATTTTGGCTTTGGCTTCTGACTCGACCCGTAGCTTCCAATCCTTAATCGTCTCAGTCTCACGCCGCTTAGACTCAGCTCCCATAAAATGCACCTAAGGTAAGAATAGCGCTGAGGATTTTAAAGCTTACTGCCATCGCGCGCCAGCTTGTTGCTAAATTCAGACTTTAATAGATTTTATTCGATAACTATCCTTCCGTCAAAACATCGAGACACATGACAAGAAAAAACCCAGACCCATTAAAATCCATTTTTGTCCGAATTTAGCAACGGCCTAGCGCGCGGGTCTGTGAACCAATGAAATTGTCATTGACAGAATGGGATTATCTAGTTAGCCCTGATCTTGTATAGGTCTCCGGTTTCTATTGAAAGAGTTTATAGCTTCTTTCATATAACTAATAAGATATAAAGAAAGTTGTGCAAAAAGGTGCAAGCTATGGTGACTAGAATTGACAAGTTGCTTGGAACCGAGATCTTTCAGTCGATGCAAGATGTTGTCCCCCGAAACATTGGGATAATGGTGGGAATCGCACATACTTCAGGAGAGTTGGTAACCGGAAAGAGAAAGTACGAAACATGTTCGATCTGTCGCGAACTAATAAACCCTTGCATTGCAGATCTGTCATACTCATGCGAGCAGAATCTCTGTGGTATCTCCCAGATTTGCCATGGTGGGAGAGGCAATAACAAGTGCACTGATTCGGACAAGAAAGCAGGAAACCACGCAAGAAGAACAAATATGACAGTGCTCTATAGGTGTTTTTTTGGATTAGCTAACTATGCAATTCCTGTAAAGATTGGGGAACTTGGAAGCATAATATTGTATGGTGGGCAGTTTAGGATCAAAGAAAGTAATGACCCACGGGTTATTGAAGATTACCAAAACGGACGCAAATATGAGGTCTCTGAACAGGATTTCAGGAAACTAGTGTTTGCAGTAGTTAAATGGCGTGAGAAGAAAAAGCGTGCGAGGCCTGCTCATCTTCCTCTTCATGCAAGAAGAGTACTCATGAGAGAATACATGGATGATCAATCTGATCCGAACTTGCCAAAGACAATAAGAGTTACTGAGATCACATTGGATAAGGAAAAGAAAGGGATTGAATGGGAACTGCCGCTTCTTGAAGATCTTCTACTGAAACGTTGGAATCTCTCGCTTTTTGAGGCATGGGACGAATTTCTTGAGCCTCCATCCAAAGATGTGACTAGCGCGCGCTCTCTTATTAAGCGAAACGGCATGATGCTTGCTTCCTACAGGATAAAGGAAGCTGCGCTAATAGAGAGCCCGTACCTCGACAAAGCGGAGGAGGCCTATAAGAAGTATGAAGATAGAATGATAGATTTTTTCTACAATCCTTCCAAGCTTCCACCAGATGACTACCAGAATGCGGTGATCTCACTAAGAAAAGCATTTTTCACGATTGAACTTCTCAAAGAGCTGGCAATACTCATCTCGATGATGGCGAATGTTGTGTTTTATAAAGAGACGTATTTCGGATTAAGGAATCTCTGGGACGTCCACCCAATTTCGATCGTAGAGTCATCAGGTGACCGATGGAATGAAACTGAAGCACTACTTGAGCGTCTAGATACTACTGGAAGAGAAATTGTGCCTTCTGCTGGAGGGCCTCGTGATACAATCAGTGGGACTAGTACACAGGATATAAGTAAGCACTTGTCCTTAGTCAGAGACCTTACAAAGAATTTAATGTTCTTTGCGTACAAGATGCTATCTGACAACTTCCGCTCATTAGCTCTGATTCTGCGAAGCAACTATGGTATCAAGCACTTTTACAGAGATCTTGATCAAGATGCTGTGGATTCACTAATCGAGCAAACCAAGGAAGACTTCGTAAAGATAGAAACTGTTTCCTGTCTTTTTGTTATGGATCTTCTTGAGGCCAAATATGAGCAACTGATAGAAGAACGAACGGAGGCTAGGACTGGACGCCAGCGAATCGAAGAGGATTTGAGAAAACTCGGACGAATGCAGAGAATCATTAAGAGGTGGTCTTCTCCTCTCCGTGGCCTTGTGAACAATATACGTTCTCAGCTTGAACGTTACAATGAAGAGGGAAAGGAAATTGAGGATTTTAGAAAACTACAGGATTTTGATAAATGGAGAAGCGAAGTCTTTGAATTGCTCAAAGCGACTGTTGAAGAGCGTGATTGGATAAGAGCTGATGACATAATGCTAAGGTTCTTCGATTCGGTTTTTGGGAAGAGCCAATTACAAGACAACGAGCAGGAATTAGACAAGATAGGCACAAACTTTCGTTGGGCGGATGCGACCATAAGAAAGCAAGTTGAGAATGTATCAACTAGCGTTTTGCAGTTTGATGTAAGCTATTCTTTTCTGCAGTTTTTACAAAGATTAAGAGAGGATGTCTATGCCAAACGATTTGTGGCTATAAAAAAAATCGCTCAGGGAGAACAGAAGCGTGCCTTCGAAAACGTTTTTATGCCTCCTGCGACATCAGAAATGAGCTATTTCGTCGACCATGGAATTGATCATGCTAACAAAGTGCTGGGGAACATGGAGGCAATTGTCGACAACCTATGCTTTGAACAGAAACAGGAGCCAAACAAGCCCATAACAGCAGAAGCACAAAGGGTCAGCAACATCCTCAAGTGCCCTCTCTGGCAATACTATCTTAAGTGTGCGGGAATTTTGCATGATGTAGGCATGTTTTCGGAAAAGTTTTACAGCGAAGTGTATGGTGGACCAGTTGCTGTCAGGCGTTGTCACGGCGCGTTCAGTGGGAAGAGAATAGTTGAAGAAGAGCAATTTGGGATATTTGGGAATGAACTGGATCGACGAATAATCGCTCAAGTCTGCTCTTTTCATGATGGTGAAGCTGATCTAAATCAACTCAACAAAAACGTGCAACCATTAGCAGCTCTCCTTAGGATTGCTGACGAGTTTGACGTCAGTAGAAGGCGCTTTAGGGGGGCGGCCTATAAGGCCCATCTAAGCGAAGTTAAGGAACAAACAAGACTCCTAAGGGATGACCTCAATGTTCTGAACACTTCAAGGAATTCGACCTTACAACTACCGGAAAAGCCGACCAAGGAAGACATAGAAGCTCTAGAAAGAGATATTCTCTTGCTTGCTGAAAAAGAAAATAGAGGAGATCTTTGGCCTGTTGATGTCCCATGTTTTGAATTCGTGCAGAAATATCCAACAATTAGCGCTGACACACTCCCATTTGTGAATGCCTTGAAACGTTGTAGCAGGATTAAAGATGCGCTGGCTGCGGTATATCATCACGAGAAACACAAGTGCGTGCAAGATGTGACAATCAGTATAAGAAAAAGAGGAGGAAAAACCTGCGTAGTGCCAGAAATTCGAATGGCAGAGATGAGTCTACCAATTCCAGATGAATCTATTCCCGTAGAACCCGAAAAGCAACCCAGAATCGTGGCCGAAAGGGTCAAAATTAAGTTCGAAAAAGAGATCGATTCAGTCAAGAAGTACTTGGAACCTTTGGGTATTCTTTTTTCAAAACCCAGAATTGTATTGCCAAATGGCCGTATGCGGAATCTTCTATTTGTCAATGCACCTTCATGTAAACAAGATTTGAAGTTCACAGGTGCTCCTACAAGCCTTCTATACGCGATTGCACCTATTTGTGCTATTATTGATGGGGCGCGCGAACAATACAAGGATTTGAAAATCGATCACGGATATGGATTCAGGTATGAAGATGTCAACATAGAACTCTGGGATCCTGAAATTCTCAATAACGAGACAGAGAAGGAACTTGAGGGAATAATGGAGGATTTCAAACCCAGGATTGTTGGCATTAGCAATACGTCAGCATCACACTATAATGCTGTTCGGATCGCAAAGATCATCAAGGAAAAGGAGCCAAACACTATTGTTATTTTTGGTGGGCCGCATGAAAATGTCCGTTACAAAGAGACAATCAAACGTCATCATGGGTTTGTAGACATCAGTCTCGGAGGAGTAAAGAAAGAATGTGGAAAAGAGACCAGGATAGACAAGAGCGGATCCGCGGAAGAATTTGCTATTGTTCAATATCGGGCTGAAGCTGAATATGCACTCTGCAAAATAACGATGCAGATTCTCTCACGCGAAGACAATCAGTTTGACTTGCCAGACTTATTAAATAATATAGCTTTCAATCGACTGGCAGGCAATTTTGGAGTTGCTTTCTACGACTTGGGGGATGTGCAATTCATAGAAAACGCGAATGATGAACTTGACATCGACAAATTACCTTTGATACCTAGGTACCTGCTCGACCATGCCAACCGATACAATTACTCCATATTTAGAGACAAAATAAGCGGAAGGTTTAGGAAAACCGCACAAATGATCACCACTAGAGGCTGCATTCATAAGTGTACTTTCTGCTCATCGTCTGGAAAGAGCTTGAGAAGAAAATGGCAACAGGTAATAGATGAATTGACACGTTTGAAGAGGGAAGGTTGCGAAGCAGTGTTTTTTGATGACAGCACATTTGCGGATGAATGCGGCAACAAACTTACCAACGAAAAATGCCCATATACCGATGATTTTTGTCCAAAAGCGGTTGGACAAGACAGGTTTGAGCTTCTGAACGCAAAGAGTGGTCTCATTTACGAACAGGGAAAATGTGGGTATGCTATCAAACTTTGCCACGAGATGATCTCTCAGGGATTGGGCTTGATTTGGGGTTGCCAAACGCGTGTTGACGCGATTTATGGAAAGCTGGTTAAAACAATGAAAGAAGCGGGATGTGAATACGTGTACTTTGGAGTTGAGTCGATGAATGAGAAGGCTCTGCAGGAGATGCACAAAGACCTTAATCCAAAACAGATTCAAGATGGCATAAGAGCCGCTGCATCAGAGGGCTTGAGTGTCGGTATTTCGCTTGTCTTTGGATTGGAGCAAGAAAAACTGGATGAAAAACTTCTGGAGCTTCTGAGAAGAAAAGAGATTCCAAACAGCATCAAAGAAACGGTAGATGGTGTTGTGGAAATGATGAAATGGCCCGACCCAGCGGGAAGTAGGATCAACTGTGTAAGCATAAACATCGCGACCGCTTACCCAGGAACAGTACTTGAAATGCTTTTCCAGAAAGAGCAAATAGAACCGCCCAACTTCGATGATCCTCCCAAAGACCTTAATGAGTACCCACATGACAGATTTGAAGAGGCGGGGTGGAATAAGCTACCGTTCTTAGCTTTTGAGCGGATAACAGGGGTCGATCCGAAACATGTCGCGCAAGCGATAGTAGATTACTGCAAGGAAAAGATAGGAGACAGATTGATCATTTCCGCAACATGATGAGGAGTTTAATTGAGGTTTGCAGACGATCTGTACGTGGTGGATGCGATATACCAGTCCTACTTGAGAGATTACTGGAACAACAACGAGCACGGCTCGATACATTTTAATCATGCATCCATAACTGCCCCACTTCCTTTTGTCCATAAGTCCGCGCAAGAAATCTGCAATGAGAATTTGAATCCGGATTCTGCAAAGCGATTGAGAATAATAGAGGAAACCAGACGGAAAACCGGCTGTCTGTTGAACATGGAAGATCATTGCGTCGCGTTCGCTAACAACACTACAGACGCTGCAAGTCTGGTCTTCTGGCTTTCTGGTCTTCGCAAGGGTGACAGCGTCATCACTACGGACGCTGAGAACGAATCCATTCCAAGAATATTCAAGTATTTCATGGATCACGCAAACCCAGGCGACGGATGGGTATCGTGGCAGAACTTCGCACAGTACAGCAACTCGGAAAAGGGTTTGATCAAGAAGAGACCCACGGGAGTGAACGCCAAGACTGTGAGATCCTACGGGGTAGATGATGATAGTTTCCTAAGCAATCTAATCAATCGGATAGACAGGCGAACAAAGCTTATTGTGTTTTGTCATGTTCTTCGCGAAAACGGTCGCATCATACCTGTTAAGACAATCTGCCGCGCAATTCGAGAAACGAACCCCGATGTGGCGATCTTGGTCGACGGTGCACAGTGTCTTGGAACCCTGCCGAAAATAGATTTCAAAGAGCTTGGATGCGACTTTTACCTAGCCACACCTCACAAGACCCTTTGCAGCGAAACTGTCGGAGTCCTTTTTATGGATCCCAGATATATTGACACTTGCCGAAAGCTGAACCATGTTCCTCGAGACAAGCAGATAATAAAAAAAGATCAGTTCAGCCAAAGTCTAATGATAAGACCGAACAACAAATACGCCGTATCACTTCCAGAAATTCATGCACTGAATCTGGTAATCGACTACTATCAAAAAGAAGGTTGGGTCAAGAACAACGATTTTTCTGCCGTGGATCGACATCTAAAGACGCTGAAGCGGGATTTCATTGGGAAGTTGGCGCACTTTGATGTCGAGATCCTCTCTCCAATGAATCCAAGTTTCACGAATTTTATATGTAGCTGTCGATTTCGATCATTAGATAACAGAAAAATCGCGATGAAATGCTGGAACAAGATGATATTTCTTTCCTATATTTACAGGTCAAATGTCATCCGCGCTTCATTCAGCATAACCAATACTCTGCAGGAAATTGAGAAGTTCGAACGAGAAACAAGGCAAATTATTGCAGAAAGGAGAGATTCATTCTGAGCTTTTCACATATTATTCGGCACTAAGAGAGCCTTGGGCCCATCTGGCGCTGGCGCGACCTAAATTCTGGTGGATTGATGAAATCGAAAAGGAGAAACGAGATCATTCTTTTCACTTGGAGCTGAGTGTAGCACTTGTCTCAGCATCTACACCCCTGTTTTCACTGTCTGACACGACACTGGAAAAATGATATGGCTTGGTTTCAGAAAGAATTACTCGAAAAAGAATGTGAGAATGATTGCAGAATCTGCCATCATTAGAAGAAGTCTGTCAGAACCCCTCTATCTGACTCAAAAAGCCTTTGGTAGAATCGAAGCGCATATTCTTCAGTCATGCTTGCAATGAAATCACAGCATATCCTTGCTTTGGCAGTAGTTTCTCGTGTTAAAGCAAACTCCTCCCTGTAACCCCAAGGAAGCAAATCCTCTCCGTCATCCATGACTTCTTCAAAAAGCGATTCTATGACTCTGGATCCCTTTCTTTGTAACGTAACTAGTCGTGAGTCATGATGTACAAGTGGAGCAATTACGTGACGAATCAGTGCAGAGCGCAATGCCGAGTCTTGAGAGATTCTCACGCGCCACTTTCCTTCAATGTATTCAGCTCTGCACGTTGCACATGCCGAATTCATATGTTCACGTCGAATCTTGTGTGCTCCAAACCTGAGTTCAGACGGAGAACTAGACCTGAAAACTCCTAGTAGATGAGATCGTAGTTGTTCCCATCCTCCTTGGAGTGCAGTCTCTTCTAGTGATGCACCACTCACGAACTCGGTTTCAGATTGAATCTTCTCAACAACTTCTCGTTCAACATGCTCTGACAGCGTATCAATCGATGCAATTCTGCCATGGCCCAACAGAGGTGTATAGAGTGCATCTTCCATGTCATGTCCAGCATAGGTGATTTCGTCCGCAAGATCTACGATTTGGCATGGAAGTGTACGAGACTTCTTGACTTCTATTTGAAAGGAGTGAATGTCTGTGGAATTGCGTAAAGTCTCGTCGTGTCTCCACTGAGGGCAAGTCATTTCAACAAGGTCCCAATCATCGTCATAGATGAATTTGTTGAGACCTTCAGCAAGTGCCGTCGATCTTTTGATTTTGTATTTCATCACTCCTGCAAGAATTCCTCGGGTATATCCCGGTCTATTTGGGTAGGCCCTGTCAAGTTTTGTCAGTATTCTCAATGACTGGGCATTAGCTTCAAATCCGATATCCCCGTGCCCATATAATATGTTGTTCAGCTTGGCTTCGCCAATATGTCCGAACGGAGGATGCCCCCAATCGTGAGCTAGGCCAATTGCCTCCACTAAGTCGCAGAAATGGAGTTGTTCCCAAGGCGAGAGTTCGGGAGTCGTTGCTGAGATTCGATATTTTTCACAGATCGCGATGGCCATTACTTTCGATATCTGCGCTACTTCGAGACTATGAGTCAGGCGAGTGCGAAAGAAGTCGCTTTGATTAGGTCCAAAAACTTGGCTCTTGCCGCCTAGACTTCGAAAATACGGACTATGCAGAATTCTAGCTCGATCTCGCTCAAAGGGGTTTCTGTAGTCATCTTCAATTCTCTGATAAGAGAAAGCTCTGCCTCCCCACTCAAGTCTATCGTAATCCTTGCGATCTAGGAAGACTAACAAACTAGGAATACTATACCCCACGTTTAGTAAGCCTCTGCACTTTGTGCTTTCTAAAATGACAATCTTGGGTTAATATGATTTCGCAAAGTCGCACGCGCAAATTGCTGCTTTTCATATACAGTGACAGAACTCATCGCCGTGTTTGAACAGTCATGTGCGAGGTTATTTCGTGTTGAAAAAGCATGCACTAATTCTAGTTGACAAGTTCCGAGTGTCCACATATCAAGAAGATAGCGTATTCAGATTCAAAGAAAACATAAATATGTTGCGTTTCACAAATCCTAGTACTGAAAGGGGAGCTTGTTGAATCCGATAACAGAGCTGGACGACATAGTTGGTCTAAGCCTGCTTAAGCAGATTGAATTCAACACCAGGAAGAACCTTGGATACGATGTCGCTTTTGTAAGCCTAGATGGGGCAATTATCACTGAAGGAATGCCGTACAAATCCCGTCCCTTTCTGTGCAAGAGCTGTAATTTCATTGCTCGCTACCCAAATGGTTTTCTGCAATGTCAGCGTTCGGACAAAGAAGCAAGCGATATTGTCGCCAAAAGCCGCACACCACTTTTATATAGGTGTAGAGGTGGCTTCAGTAATTTTGCAATACCTGTGAAAGTGCAGGAAGAAGTCATATGCTGTTTGTTTGGAGGGCAAGTTCTTGTCCTTGAACCTAAAGATGAATTGCAGAGGGAGAGGTTCAACTCATTTTGTCGCGAGTTTGAGATCCTGACGAGGCTAAAACATGGAGAAGTCATAAGAGGGGATTTTTTTTATAGTGGCAAAAGGATTGAAACACAACAAATCAGAGAAATCACGAAAGACAGTGGTATCGGTGGTTTCGAGATCGTTGAATTCTCCCATGTCTACAAGTTGGACCTTAGTGTGCAAGGAGGAAGGATAATTGATGTTGACAGATTCATGAGGGACTTCGCATATCTTGCCACTATCACAAAGACGGTTTCAAGCTTTGCGCAAGCTATTCTCGATTTCAGAAGAAAGGAAGGTGCACAGCACATGCAGTCTTCTCAGTTGTCAGAACCAATAGACATCCCATGGCATTATACTGTATCGTTTAAGATCAACATACCACGAAAGGAAGTGTCACAGCAATTACAGAAAATGAAAGTGTTGGAATTAGAAGTGCTAGATTCAACTATCTCGCCTGAGGCAAGGAAAATCCTTGCGGAAACTGTAGATAAAGCGTCAAAAGAGGAATTGGACCCAGAGATAAAAAAGATCATACTTGAGGTGCTCGGCAAGAAAAAGCGTAGTTTTCTAGGTCGATGGTGAGCAACCATTGAGCAGCGATAATATCCAACACTATGACACTGTGGCATCTGCTTTCCTCAGTGTGTCGAGTACCATGATAGCTATAATTGGGAGCATATTCCCCTTCTTAAGGGTTCAAGGTGCTCTGGATGCAATACAATTCCTCCTTTTCGCGTCTGCAATATTACTTCTGATTGTGACGATTGTTGCTAGTGTTTTTAGTCTGATGGAGAGAGAAAACACTCGGGCAAAAAGAACATTGTGTAAAGCCTCAGCCATTCCTTTGATAGTGTCAACGCTGTTCTTGATAACAGCTATGCTGATCTAGTCGTGACACAAACGGAAACACAAACACAACCCTGACGTGCTTTGTTGATTCTAATCCAACACTGTGACAATGCGAAGATATGCAGTTTTGCCATAAGTAGCGCTTTGCTGTTTTTCGCTCAAGACGAATAACAATTGAAGAGTTTCCTCGCCTCTTGATTTGCCTCCGATATTTCAGTGTGCTTGAACTTGGTTCTTCGAGTGTGAGGGTTCAAACGTGGGCTCTAACCTATATGACCCCACATTTTTGAGCAAATTTCGAGCAGTTCTTTGACAAGTCCCTTGCATGAAGTGGGTGAGAACCTTGCGTTTTGGTTCGAGTCCATTCTTTTCTTCAATTAGCTCTTTGCTACTCTATAGTTTAGAGAATTGTTTGTCCTGTCTGTGTTCTGGCAGGTTGATGCTGATCTTCCATGTTAACTGTGAATGCTGAAGTCAGGGGTTATGGTAACGAATATGTGAAAGGCTTCTTCATACCGCCACTGACCGGGTTGCTGGAAGGGGGTTCTAAATGATTCTTTATCCTAGCACTAGGTTAGGGGCTGGTTGGATTTGAACTGCATCTCCGCTAAGTAACCAACAACCTCCGCGCTAGAGAGTAGGGGAGCTACTCCCATTACGAAGCTTTTTATTCACTTTAGCCCAAGTTTTAGGAGATGGTTTTGATGACTAAAGTAAAAGTAAAGCCGATGAAGAAAATCGTAAGAAACTATGTGTTAAGCACAGCCAAAGCTATAATCAACTATAGGGATCACCTTGTCGAGAATGGTTTCCAAGATGATTATGCCATGAAAAAAGCTGTAGAATATGGTGTTAACATGCTTAATGCTGGTCTTGGCAAAACATTTACACCTCAAGAAGCGGCTGTTGGTTTCAGAGAACTCGCTGAGGTATGTATGACTCTCGCGGATTTCTGTAACAAGTATTAATGATGGAAGTATCAATGGTAATGAAATATCTGCTATTTAAACAGATCTTTCTAAAGCTTGTCCAAGGAGATGGAGTGGCATAAAAGCTGGTAGACTAAAATGGACTTGGAGTTAGCTGGACATATACATCTCGGAACAAACTTCTAGATTTGATTCCAGAAAAAGACAAATACTCATATCCGTAAAGCATTTCGCAGTGATCTAAAAATGTCATTTGTTAATGGGCTGTCACTTCTTAAAGCAGGTGAAATTCAGAAGGCTAAGACATTGCTCGAAGAAATCATAAAAGCGAATCCAGACCTATTTTGGAAAGAGTTTTCATATTCGATGGATTTAAGCCACCTGAAATCCGTGGATATCACATTCAAGCTTTGGCACGAGTTAGCTAAGAGATTTATTCAGCAGGGTGAATTGGGTGGATTAGATATCGCCGAAAGACTTTATTCAATTATGATTCAAAAAGAGAATGCCCTTGAGCTCGCGATTAACCAAGCCCAAGATGCTGCTGAAAAACATTGTCTTGAAGCGATCAAGGAAAAAACGGAATGTAGCTTAGCAAGGGATTACTGCCAGCTCGGAATAGTGCAGATGTTTAAGGCTGCAATAAAGCATGAACCAGAGCTTCTTGCAGAGGCAGAAGAGAATTACTTGAAAGCCTATCGAGAAGAGCTCAAAAACCCAACCCCACCAACTGGGCGTGCTTGGTGGAATCTAGCCTCATCTGTGATTTCTCGGGCGCAGTTACACTTAATTAACAGAGATTATTTGCCTTCATTCCTCAGCGGGTGGTTAAGTTTGGAGATGAGTCTAAGATGGATATGGTCGACTCACGTGGGTAGTTTTGAATATGAAGATAAGGAAAGGGATCACGTTGAGGATTGGGATTTGAACTACGTTACTCATGTCCTTTTTCAGTTTGGGAAGTTGAAAAAGGTTCAGAGGGAGGGTCTCGATGTGATGAGAAGAAAGAGGAATGAGATCATGCACGCAAAGGGGGTTCTTCCAGGTCGGGAAGATGCCCAAGGAGTTGTGCGCCTTGCCACTGAACTCCTGGGTTTTTATCGGCCAGAAGGCACAGTCTATCACCTCAAAATCCTCTACAGCCGAAAGAATTCTTGAAGTAGCCTCTGGCACAACAATGCATTCATTCACTTTGAAGGAATAATTTCGTTCATCAAATTAGTATGGGAAAAACCCTCTGTGTACGCTATCCATTGAACGTACTGTGGCTGGCACATATCCCGTCAGGTTTTCCACTCACCCATGTGTTCACTTATACGAATAAGGTAGTCATTTTCGTATTCGAGTTCTGGAGGCGGTGGCATTAAGAAAGCCTCAGGTCTATAATCATACTTCAGCTTGAACCTCTTTTTGAGCGCGCGCGAACATATATCAAGAGCCGTGGGTTCAAACGTGGGCTCTAACCTATATGACCCCACTAAGTTTTGCTGAAAGCCGTCTTCTGTGAGTTCACATCCGGTTTTCAGGAGAGAATCTGAATTGTGTCAGATTTTGACATCTTACGGATTTGAGAGTTTGTTTATACGATTCTCTAGAGAAAGACTAGGATGATGGAGAAGGGAGAAGGCATAGGAAAGGTCTCTTTCCTGTGCATAATCATTGCAGATGCAATCATCTTGGGCGCTGTCGTAGCCTATGTCATAGACATACAGAAATACTACAATCTAGGAGACCCAACATACATAGGAGCACTACAATTCATAAGGTCAGACGAGACCGACAGGAATCAATACAATCAAAG
>Ga0315279_10002170_pt1 | contig 30273 bp, 56 predicted proteins | sample YL17G06_20_MG_FD_203694 | JGI IMG/M metagenome (GOLD analysis project Ga0315279, IMG submission 203694) | Sediment microbial communities from Yellowstone Lake, YNP, Wyoming, USA - YL17G06_20 | ecosystem: Environmental > Aquatic > Freshwater > Lake > Sediment | place: USA: Wyoming | collected...
GCTTGATCTATACGATAAGTTCGTCGATGGAAAGAGTACAGAAGAATCTGCATAAATAAGTTTCCCCTTTTTTAGTCATAAAACTTCCGAGTATATATATAAAAGGAGGGAAAGAAAAGAACATGGTTGATAGAAGAGTTCACGTTGAGACGTTTGAACCCGTTGTGCAGCCTAATGAGTTCATACAGACTTTTCCAAAGTATCACTATTACAAGGTTCTAGCTATTTATGGTCTACCGGCGCTTCCCGTTAACATTTGCGATGCAGCTCACTTAAACGCACCACTTGCTTTTAACGTACAATCTGCACAGTTTGAGTTACCTGATGTGTACTTTGACAACCTTGAACTTGGACAGCTTAGATGGATACCACGAGAAGACTTTGCTATAACTTGGATGGCTAAGCCACTTGCAAGACCTTACTATACTGCAAAGAATCAGACGTGGCAAGTACCAACTTACTATGTTGATCCAAGAACGAATGAAGCAAATGAACATCTACATCTGAGTGAGATATTCCAGTTCGAAGATACTAGGATGTTTGCTAGAGCTACTGCTTATAACGCTCTTGGTATCGCTGCAGCGCATCTTGAATTCTTTGGTTTCAGATTCATACTGAAAGAAATTGCTAAATCAGTGATTCCATCGGGCTTAAAACCGACAGTTGTTGTGACAGAAGGCTATCCGGGTACAGTAGAAGAAACAAAAGAAGAACCTTCCACTATTACACAGCAGAGAATCCAGTAAACGGAGGTGCTGACATATGGTTGATAGTGGTAAACTAGTAGCTGGGATAGCTGCTGTCGGTGGTATTGGTGCTGTCGGTGCTGTACTAGTGAAGGGTTATCTTGACAAGAAGATACCTGATCACATACTTACACAACTGAAGAGGTTTTATTTCTACGAGCCTGTAGCTCAGAGATCACTTACTACTGCTGTAATGCTTCAAAAGGGAAGAGAAGGCGATTATGAGACTTACGTGTTTGGACTTGGAACAGGTATTGCAGGTACTTTGCCTAACGACTTGATAATTGAGATAGGGTATAATACAGTAAGCAAATTATACGGGATAACGTTTGCTAAGCTTGGCTGGAACGCTCTTGACATCTACCTTGATAACGTGGTAGTAAGATCATTACCAGCGTACACTGTTGTAACAACGAACTTGGCTGGCGTTTGCATGATTCTGCCACTGGTGGAGTAGGAGTTTACTCCCTTTTTTTTAAAGGAGAAAGGAAAATGAGTGAAGACTTACGTAGGTTAAAGGAAAAGTATGAGGACTTGTTACTTGGGATCAAGGGAGTAACAGGTGTAGGTGTAAATGGTTCTATAATCGTATATGTGGAACGACTTACACCAGAACTTAACGCAGTTGTTCCTAAATCACTTGACGGTGTTCAGGTTCACGTTAAAGAATCAGGTAAGATTCGGTTATTGTCCTTTATGCCTATGGATGCAATATATGGAGATAGAGTTGGAAGGTTGAGACCAGCTCCCGGTGGAGTCAGTATAGGACACCCAGCTGGTACTGCAGGAACACTTACTTGCGCTGTTATTGATAGTAAGACACTTGAAGTCATAGGTGGTCTTACTAATAATCACGTAGCTGCGTTGGATTGGGGACAGTTACATGAAGGAAAGATAGGTGATCCTATCTTGCAACCCGGTCCTTACGATGGAGGAGTAATTGACGCAGATGAGATAGGCACACTGCTTAGGTATATACCAGTTGTTGAAACGGGGGACAATGTTATAGACGCAGCTATCTTTGAGAGTAAACAACTGAAAAGAGAAGTTCTTGAAGTTGGTAAACCTTCATTTACCGTAGAGCCAAGAGTCGGTATGAGCGTGATAAAGAGCGGAAGAACTTCGGGAGTAAACTATGGGAAGATTACTGATGTTAGTGCTACTATTACAGTTGATGGTGGTGAAGGTTGGGGTTCGTGCATCTTTCGTAATCAGATAATAATGGAACCGGCTTTACTGCAACCCGGAGACAGTGGATCTTGGATAGGAAACTTTGATAACTTTAATACTCTTGGTTTAGGGTTTGCTGGTTCAGATACTCTTGCTGTAGCAAATAAAGCTTTGACAGTAGAGAGTTTGCTTGACGTTGAGATCATTCCGCCTGTAGATCCGGTAAAGCTTAGGTATATGGGTTTCGGGTGGGCGGGTATCTTTGGAGTTGGCGCTCTAGTAATTAGGGGAGTAAAGAGATAGTATGCGATTGAAAACGGAGGATAAGGTAGTAATTGGAGCTTCAGTAGTAGCTAGTGCTATAGCTATTGCTGATTATGTTGTGTCTTCTGTTAAGGCAGTAGTTCATTACGGTGAACATGATGCACAAGCTGCAATCTATCTTACTTTGAATGTGAGTGATGGTGGAGCTACAATTCCAGAAGGAGGTACTTATAAGTATGACTCAGCTGGTAAAGTTATACTTACGGCTGTACCTCAATTAGGTTATGTTTTCAACGGGTGGTACGTGAAAGGTGTATTTCTTTCAAGTGAATTGGTCTATAGCTATAACTTGACTGAGAGTGTAATTATTTCTGCCTCTTTTATAAAAGAGGATGAACCGATATTATTACCTTCGTATATAACACCCTTCCAGAAAACAAAAGCTGTTCTTTCTCATAATTTCCGTTTGTGGAAAGAAGCGCATTACGACGTGCTTGGATTGTTTGAGCACGACATAATACACTTTATGAACGACTTCTTTGTGACTGATAACTTGATGTTTAAGCTTTGCGATAAGAATGGAAATGGAGTTCCAGATCAACAGATAGCTGTGTATACGGATAATATGCCTGATGTTACTTTGTATGGAAATCTACGTATGGCTGATGCAAGAAACTTACCGCCAGTTGGTCCGATAGTCTTTGGAAAGTATCAACTTGGTAATCCGTTAATACTAACTACAGATGTCAATGGTACAGTTGAAGTCTTATGCGCTTATCTGTGGGAAGAACCTGTTACGGGTATAGAGTCAAGCCATGACTATATAAACACGCTTGGAAGAAGTGGAAAGTTGAAGTGGTATGCGCTGGGATTCGGTAGTGGATGGAGCTTTCCTATTTGGGACTTAATGCGCTCACCTACTTATTGGTATATTCCGCCTATTCCTATTCCAATTCCAATGGCTACAGGTTGGGTTGAGTGGCAACTATTAGCTGATCCTATTTACAAGACGATTAACGCAGTTCATGCTTATTGGGTAGATAATCCCAATCTATTCAATATGGGAGTAGGTAGTGCTGACTGTAATATAAAGATGATGCAGAGTACTACTAACATTCCTTACGTATAAATGGAGGAAAAGAAGAATGTCTGAAAAGTGGATAGCTGCTGGTGCTGTCGGCATTGGTGGAATAGCTGCAGTTGCTTACGTTGGTTATCAATACTTCGTCGGACCCGGTCAAGCTATTCTTGGAGAGTACAAGCTAATGCTTAGAGATATTTACGATGAAACAAAGAAGTTTATTACTGATAACTCAAAACTAAGTCCGCCTATTATCGGCTTGCAACCTTGGCAGGAAGCATTACTAGAAGAGAAGAAAAAGATTCTTACTATACTTCAGCCAGAGGTTATAAAGGTACTTGAACAAAGCAAAATTGATCCGCAAGCTTGGTTTCAGCAACTCGTCATAATGATAGTTGAGCTTGGTGTCGCAGCTATTGTAGTTGGAGCTATTGTAGCATTAGTAAAGTCATGGTGGAGTAAATCAGCTTCGCAGAACTTACAAAGTGCAAACAGTCATAGTCACCTAATGTTTGAGATATGTATGAGAGAGTTTGCTGAGCTTGGACAGCTTGATCTTGCTGGCGGGCTTAATACTTCTATAGAGGCGTTCTATTATACTTATACTGCAGTAGATTTGGTCAACGCAGCTTCTGTGTATAGTTTGAAACTTTCAACATTTACTCCGGGTACTATTGATTACCTAGTCTACTCACAACTGCTTACTTTCGTACAAACGGAAATGTCTGTTACGGCAGGTATAATGGCTCAGATGTATCCGTTTTGGTCACCGTTTTAGGGAGGTGTAAAAAGAAAGATGATCGAAGTTGGAATACTTGCAGGAACAAGATTAGAAGAGATTCCACAACAGTATATGACAGAAAGTGTACGTGAACGTGTCTATCACTTGCATATAGAAACACAGGGTGTAACAGACGAAAAAGCTGCTGCGTTAGCACTTACTACACAGTTGTATAACAAGTTCAAAGCAAAAGTAACTTGGATACGTGTAGCAGATGGAACTATTGATCTACAGTTGATTGGTTCACCGTTTGCTTGGGTTGCGTTAATAGCTGCTCTTCCGGCTATACTAGCTCTCTTGGGAATAGTAATGATACTAGTAAGCATATACACAGTACTTGCTGCGATACCCTCGTGGGCTTGGGCTACACTTGCTACAGGAGTTGCACTTCTATTACTTGGACCGACAATAGCAAAGACTATTAGCAAAAAGTAAAGTGAGGAATGAAACATGAGTAAACCAGAGTTACCTCACGCAGATATAAGCGTGAGTAGACAAGTTTCCTTTACAAGACCAACGACTACTATACTTGCTGGTACGCAAGCAGTTGTTGCTTCGGATTGTCCCGTTGATGGACAGATTACTACTATCACACTACACTTTCCTAATGGCTGTAATGCTCTTGTAGAGCTTAGCTGTTTTGTTAATCAAGAGCAAATACTACCTGTCTCAGGTTTTGTTGCTCTTAATGATGCTACAAAGGACTTTCCCATATTCAAGAAAGTAACTAAGAAGTCAAGATTACGTGTACAAATAGCTAATGCAGACATCTGGGCGCATACGCCTAGTATAATATTCAACTTGGAGGGTATTCCGTAATGGCTTATGTCGAATCAGCTAAACCTATAGCTACTAAAGGAATTGGAAGACCTGATTATACAGGTGAGCAGTGGCAAGCAAAAACAATCAAACGTTTTGAGATACATGAGAAAGAAGCTCTAAAGAGGTTTGCTATTGTAGGTTCTGCAACGCCGAGTCCGTTTGTGTGGATTGGAGCTCCGTTGGCTGTAGGCGTACCAACATACTTGATAGATACAGATACCGGAATTGCCATGCCTTACACTGTACTAGCTGGATATACGTTTGAAATCTTGTATATACTATCTTCGTTTACTCAAAACCATAGAATTTTTACTGAGTTTGAGACCTTTTTGCTAGCTGAGGCGTATAATGATGCGTTGCACATCTATTACGAAAACGAAGTTATTGGACTTGATACAAAGTATCGTGATCCATTTGGCTTACTTCCGCATTTTATAGCTTATGGAGGAACAAACCTTGGAGTTGCTGCTATGAGTGGTAGTGCAGAAGTTATTGGTATCTTACATGATCTTTCTACTGAAGTTCCAACCTCAAAGACGATAAGGTGTAAGTGGTGCGGTAATACCACTTCTACAGCTCTTACTACAGTAGAATGGACGTGTCCTAAGTGTGGAAAGCTTAACCTTTATTACCATTGTCCTTCATCAATAAAAGGAGGAAAGTAAGTGATGAGTGTAGCAAGACAGAAACTAAAGGATGAGGCTAGAGAGCTATGTCCTAAAGACTGCGCACTCGGTTTAGTACTTTGCAAGGGCAAGTACAAATGTAAAAAGTACGAACCTACTAGTATATGGTAATCTTGAAAGGAGGAAATAAGTAAATGGCAGCGGTTGAAAGTAAAATCGTAAGAATTCTCGGAGATCAAAGATTAGTAGCACGTCAACAGGCAGCAACAGGTGAACTCATAGTAATAAGTGCAGATGCGGCAGCAGCAGCCCTTCTTACTATAATTGACGCTGTTCTCGATGCTATTGAAATAACACTCAACGCTATTGAAACGAGTAATGCGACACCAACAGCGGTACTTAACGGTCAGGTTGTTGTCGCAGTGGCAGCAGCTCCACTTGCGGGTGCTGCAACGCCAGTCAAGAGTGTAACAATAGAGAACTTGAGTACGAACGCCGTTGTCTTTGTTGGAGACAACGCTGTTACAATAGCAACCGGTTATGGACTTCGACCGGGAGCAACGGTCAGCATGGACATTGATGATTTGAACAAGGTTTACGTGATAGGAACTGCTGGAAACGTAGTTACCTATATAGCGGTGAACTAGAATGAGTCGAAAGACACACGGAGCACCTACTGGTGGTGGCGTAATTGAGTACTAAGACAAGTGCTAGTGTTGCTGGTGGCGGAGGCACATATTTCTTAGCTGAAATCGTAGCAGGAGATGACGTAGTAGCACCACCAGCACCTAGCGACAGTGACGGAGCCGTTGTTGCGGGTACTATCTATTATGCTCCCATAGTGGTTTCCCATGACTGCGTCGCCGACGGGTTAATTGTTATACACGGTACTATCGCTGCTCAAGACCTTTTCGTTGCCTTATATGATAGCCTCAATTATGCGCCAAGGAACAGGATAGCGGTATCAGTCCAGACAGTCAACTCTGGAGTGAACCGCAAGCAACTCGTCATGTTTGCGGCAACGGTTGACTTAACGGCGGGACTTTATTTCTGTGCCTTTTGTTGCAACGGGGTAGACCGATACCACATACAGTACGTGGATAATGCTCTGGTTAACCCTGCTGGCATAGCAAATGGTTTAGTTTTCTACACGGAGGTTGGTGTGTTTGCAGCACCTCCCGTCATTGCAACGCCAGTCCAAGCGGGAAGTTATCTTGGTGTGAGGATTATGAAGCTGGAGGTATATGTGTAATGAGCACACGGACAGTCGGAAAATCACCAGTAGGAGCGCCCAGCGATTATTATGTGAGGGAAATCCTTCCTTGTGCAGAGCGTGTAGCAAGCATCACCTATGGTTCGTCGGGTGTTGGAAACGTAACCTATGTTCCCATACAAATCATACATCCTGTGACAGTCGACGCCGTCATTATTTACAACGGCGGGGTAGCTGGAAACGTGACGGTTGGAGTTTACGATAGTGTGGGAGGACTCCCGAATGCACTATTAGCGACTTCCTTGAGTACGCTTGTTGCTGGAGCTAACTCAAGGCAAGCTGTTATGTTAACCGCCTTGCTCTCTTTAACTCCGGGATTATATTTCGCTGCCCGCGAGTCTTCAAATGTTGGGCATACTATATTGGAACATTATTTACAAGCCCGTCTTAATGCTGGAGATGGGATTTCTTTCTACGAAGAAGAATTGGGAGCATATTTAGCCCTGCCAGCACTCGCCACGCCAGTTCAAAGTGCTAGTCGTGAGTATTGTCACCATTTAGTGCTCAGGGTTGCAAGCATACCATAGGAGGAATGTAAATTTGCCAAAAACACGTGCGTCAGGTGCGGCGGGAACCACAGTCGCTTCTTACATCAAGGGGTTGGCTGCTTTTTTGGGCAATAATTATCTTGCAACCTCTTCAAACCAAGTGAATAACACGGTCTACTACAGCCCCGTTCAGGTTCCCCATAATTGTACCGTTCACGGAATAATAATAGTACATGGCGCTACCGCACGGACTGGCAATATCTATGTGGCATTATACGACAAAAACCCTGCGAGCTGGGAACCTCTCAACCGTGTGGCGGTGTCAGCAAGCGTTGCCTGTTCTGGCATAACACAGAAGCAACTGGTTCCATTTACTGTCGATACTCCGATTGTCGCTGGATTGTATTTCTGTGCCGTGATAAAATCCGTGACAAACGACAATCTATTGGATGCCGTGATAGGATCGGCATCACCGATAGCGCCAGTAGGGTTTGCGGGCACCTGCTACTGGACTGAGGCGATGGGCGCCTATGTCACTCCTCCCGCAGTTGCCACGCCGATTCAGACGATAACAGTTACCCAAACGGTGTGGATGTGGCTCTATACGGTGTAGTCTATATGAAAAAAATGAAAAAAAGGTGTAGTCTATATGAAAAAATTGTTTAACTCAAACACTCTACTATTATTAGGGGGATTAACATGAGCTATTTCGGCGAAGTAAACGACGGGGCTGACTACCTCATTATATGTGACTCTACTACTTCTCGTGTCAGAGGCACTCTGTTTACTTGTCTTGAGAATGGAATCGCATTCAGCATGGCTGCTCGAATACGAGTCACCACATTAACAAGTGTAAAGCTGGCGATATACACTTCAACTGGACAACTCAAAGCCCAGACTCTTCCACAAGATGTCCTTCAAGCTGAATACGGTCCTGTTCCGCCTACCACTTTCTATTTTGATCCAGCAGATATGAGTAATGACCTCACACTCCTTGCTGGGCAAAGCTATTACCTAGTTATAGCTGGACCAGTTACTGCAAGTGGCAGTATATACCTTATGAGCAGGTATTCCGACCCAGAGACATCGCCTCCAGTTACGGGAGCGACCTCGATAAATAACACTATAACGACCTATCCTGTTTTGCCCACTCAGCTCAGCTTGGCTTTGTCGAAACTTAACATAAGCATTATTTGTAATTACACGGCGCTTAATATGCCGATTCTACCAACCGCAGCCTTCACAGCAATCCCGTCTACACAATATGTCACGCAACCAATCACTTTCAATGCGTCCGCATCTACAGGTGGTTCAGACGGCTATAATCCGACAACGATTAGTGATTATGCTTGGGATTTCGGCGATGGCACTCCTGTCGAACATAATGTAGTCGCAACCACGCAACATTCATATTCAACAGAGGGAATAAAAACTGTTCAATTAACTGTTACTGATTCAGTCGGTCAGACAAACGCCACAACGCACCAAGTTGTGATTCAGCCTCTAGGAGAAACAATGGCAGACTATACGATTACAGGAAGCGGTGTAAATGCCACAGCGACGGAGAATGTTTCACCTTTCCGAACTACACCTTTAGCCTCTATCAGCAGTATCCTAAACACTGTTCTTGGGTGGATTACGGCGCCCGCAGGCAAGATTGTAGAGTTTATCGGAACCTTCGACGTAACTGTGCAAATTCCCATTTACGGTAAGAACGGCACAGCTTTTCAGTATTTAATCTTAGACTTCACGCAAGCGACTATGAACGTGTCTGGTAGTCCTTCAAGTTTTGAAGTTAGGTCGGCATATGTCAAATTCTTGAATAGACGTTGGATAGGACCGGGAATAGGGGATGCTTCTGGACAAGCCGCAGCAATTCGAATCTTAAAAGAATCATCTGTAAATGATGGTAAGTATTGCGTTATTGACGGGGCAGAAATGGAACAGTGCTTCCAGTGCGTGTTTTGTGCGTATGAGTCTTCTTACAATACGTTGATAAACTGCAATTTCCACGACAATTTAAGCAGTATAGGCGGCGGTTACACTCTACAAATGCAGGGTTTAGGGCATCATCGAATCATCAACTGTCAGATTATCCGTGCTCGGGGTGGAATATTCTTCAGCGACACATCTGTCTATAATCTTATACAGGATTGCAAGTTTGATGACATACGGGATGCTCACGCAGTGTATTTTGATGGCTTGAACCACAGCGTAGGACATAACGAAATAGTTGGATGTGACTTCTCTAACCAACAGTATCAAGCCTGTATTCATATGAAATCTCCAAACAATAAGATACACCACAACGCTTTTCACGATATGGGGGCAGGACTCAACACTGTCGCAATTAGCATTTACAGTGAATACTCAACTGCTGAAGCCAACGATAATGAAATCTACAACAACACGTTCACTAACTTGGATATGGCTATATGGCTTGGACACGACGGATGCGCACAACCGACAGTGCGGAACAAATTTCGTGACAATGTTTTCACTAACGTAAGAAAACATTGCTTTGGTCTTAATCCTTGGATTGCAGGCGGTGCTTGGAACTATGTTGACGACACAAAGATTTACTACAACGATTTTCACAACTGCCCGACCATATTCAAAGCATCGGACGGTCCAGCCAGTTGGATTAGAAACTTGGTGATTGCACACAACACTTTCGATCCACCTGTTTCTCCCGACGAGGTAGCGAGGCTTAAATCTTATGTGAATACGATGATTTACGGTAACATAGGTCTAGAAGACTACAATCCTGTTACGGATCCTTCATCGCCGTATTATATTCCTCCACGGACGGCGGCTACTACATTAATCATTAGTATCAACGACCCGAGCTTGGGTACAACTGATCCTATACCCGGAACCTATGAAATTACGCAAGGAAACAATGTTCAGATTTCTGCAATACCTTCAACTGGATATATGTTCGACCACTGGGAACTTGATGAAGTCAACGTAGGTTCAACGAGTCCTTACTCCGTGTATATGGACACTAATCACTCAATACTTGCTGTTTTCGTAGAAATACCAACGCCGCCTCCGGGAAAGCATAATATAACAATAAGTGCTACTATTGGAGGAACTACTTTACCTGAAGCTGGCACTTGGGAGTTCAATGAAGGAGTATCTATTCAAGTACGTGCTAACCCTGACAATAATTATAGCTTTGATCATTGGGAACTAGATGGAGTAGTATCAAAGGACAATCCTATTACTATAACAATGGACATAGATCATGGTCTTCTAGCTACGTTCACTGCGAAACCAGTACCAATACCACTGTGGCAAGTCGGCACAGTAGCATTTTCCCTATTTGGAGTAACAAGTCTAGCTTTATCAAAAGCATAGGAGGTGTAAAGATGGCAAAAGCAGTAATAATTGCGTTGAACGAGCCTATCCCCGATACGGAGCAGGACAAAGTAGTCACGCTTGACATTGAAGGACGTCCGTATACAGGCAAAGTGTCTGTTATACTCAATTACACACCGATTAGCATTCCAGCTGTTCCGGCTCCCAGTTTGATTACTATTAGTGCTACAGGACTAGTAGTCGTACCGCCAGCTCCGTAGCTTTCTGTTGGCTACCCGAGAATAAAAGTGCGTTAAGGAGGTGAGTAAAGAATGGAAGTGATGACACCAACTTTCGTAGCTGCTATAGGATTAGCCATAGGTGTATTCGCAAGAGTATCAATTCCGTACCTCAGAAAGCTGTGGGCGGGAGATGTCAAGCAGTTCCAAATCTATTACATAATGCAGGGTTTTGCAGGTCTAGCGCTTGCAGCGATAGTAGCAATACTAATAGCTCCTAATATGCTAGTAAGTGAAGGTGCAACGTTCATACAACTAGTATCAGCTAACTTCGTGGTCGGCTTCGGTTCAACGAGTCTCATAAACGAAATATTCGCTCTAAGAGACCTAAAGAACGGTACTACACCGGCAGCTACGCAATAGTAAGATAATATAAAAACCCACCCCTCCTTTTTTAGTCATAAAAAAAGCTTAAGTGAGTTGAAGTAAGTGGCAAGTCGAAAAAAAGAAGATGAAGAAGATTGTCCAACAGAAGACTATCATCCAGTAACAAGAAGAGAGTGTTCTCTTATGCGAGAAACTATGTCAATAAAAATTAACTCTCTAAGAAAGGAATTAATCATAGTTGTCTCTGTCTCAACTACATGGATCACTCTCTTTATATTAATACTTAACTATATTGGCAGGATATAAAGATAAGGTGAGAATATGCCTAGCGTAACTGATGCTATAGTTACTGGAGCTGGAGTTACCAGTCTATTCAGTTATGCCACAAGCCGCTTCTATGATAGGCTAACTAATGAAGTCTACAACCGTGATGCTCGAATCTATCCTCCAGCAGGAGTTGTAAGTATAGTAATTCCTGCTTTCAATGAGGAAGATAATATTCTCACTACTCTCAAGTCAATCTTGACGCAAAACATCCTCTACAAGTACAAAGACTACTTTGAGTGTATAGTAGTCGATAACGAATCAACTGATAGAACTGCAGATATTGCTAGGCAATACTGTCAAGTAATCTCAGCCCCTAGAGGCAAACTCAACGCAAGAGACGCTGGAATAAAACACGCATCTGGAGACATAATAGTATCATGTGACGCAGATTGTTACTATCCTCCAAATTGGCTTAATCTCCTCATTCGTCATTTTCACAGAAAGGACGTTGTTGCAGTATACAGTCCACATTTATTATCTCAAGGTAGTGGACTTTATAAAGTGGGTATAATATGGTATATGAACTTAGTTCATTCTACTATGTCGGGTAGTAGTAGTGCCTTTTTAAGAAAGGTATACTTCACAATTAACGGTTTCGACTTATCTACAGATCAATTTAACCGTCAAGAAATACAAATAGAAGAGGAGATTGTCTTCCCAGCTAAGCTTAAAACACTTGGTAAAGTAGTGTTTGAACTAAAGGCGTGCTGCTTTGCCTCGGGAAGACATATCTACATAAACGCAGAAAGACAAGAACGTACCAAATCTAAATACGTTCAAGAAATAGAAAGAGGTGAACGGTTTTGAGGAGTATTGGGAGGAGTTACTTTTCGAGAGTGCATCACACTAAGTTTCCTCCAAAGCAGGTAGTGGTTGGGATGCCGTCCCCAATCCTAAGTAACGGATGTCGGCTAGTAGGCTTCTATCCGCCTGCACACTCTGGGCTACCTTACACTAATACTACTCAAAATAATAGGAGTGATAAAGCATGAGAGACGCGATTGACTGTCTTGGGTTTCTCATAGGCTTAGTAGTAGGCGTATCTCTTGGAGGCTTACTAGTCTACGCAATTTACTTAAGAGAAACCAGAACACTTATAAAAACCTTTGCCTATGACGAAGCAGGTCGCTTAATTCAAGTAATGAAAACGGAGGGTGTCTAATGGAAGAAGAGAACCTCATACTACTTGCTCAAGAGATAAACCGTCAGCAACAGCCTTTACTTGCTAAGTTAGGTTCAATAAACGATACACTTGAAAAGTTACCCTTTAAGACAAATCAAAGTCAAACAGTAACAGTTGAATTAACTCGAGCGCATACCGATGAACCACTTAACATAAAGTATAGTGGTAGAATCTATCTTTGGCTTACCTTTGAAAGAGCAGATAATCCTTTCACTTATACACTTGGTCAAGTCTGTGGAACAAAAAGTGAACCTTTTACAGGTGCTGTTGGCGCAAGCTTATTTCTACATGAGTTCACTGAAATATACTTTACCAATGCAGTAGCTCTCGGTATAGCAAGAATATTAGTGGGATGGCGTGAGTAATGTATAACTTTCCTAAACCTCCTCCAGATTCAATACCTACAGATATATACGAAGAGATAAGATGGGGATTCAGAGTAGAAGGCGATCATCCTCTTCTTAACGATGAGGGTGAGCTTTACACTGACGCACTAAAGATGTGGTGGAACGTAGACGATGAAATAATAGTTGAACTTATTAAGAGGTGATAAAGAATGGTTTGGAAGAAGATCTTACTTGAAGGAGACGCAGCTGTACTGTCTGATACAGCTCCAGTTAACGTTACTCATGCAGTAGCAGACAAAGGTGTAGCAACTGAAGCAGCAAGACAAGACCACAAGCACGACTTAGATGAAGGTGTCATAGGAACTCTTAAAGCAGTAGATGGTACTGCCAAAGCTTTAGGAACAGATAATGCCGTTCCTCACTTAGACCACGTACACGCTCTTGGTCCGTTAGTTGCAAATCTTGACTTTGCTAAGCATCAAGCAAACGGCTTAGTCTTAGATGTTCAAGCAACAGCTCCGTCAACTCCTACAGCAGGTCAAGTATACTTTGATACTGTTAGCAGTCATCCGTATGTTTACGTAACTTAAGGAGGTGAATGATACGGTAAACTTGGAAAAGGTTGCTGAAAGTCTTGAAAAGACCTATGCAGATCAAAAAGAAAAAGAGTGTGAAGAACTACACAATGCTATAGCAGACATCCTTGCCGAAAAGAAGCCAACGATACAGAATACTCTCTACGTCATAGAAATGATTAGGTTTGAATTACTTAAAGCAAAGTATGAAGAACTAATGGGACACGTAATAGTACCACCCGGTGGCGGAGTTAAAAAAGACGCTAAACTTTCAACAGGAGAGGCTAAGTAATGACACATACATTCGATGCAAAAGCCAGAAAAACTGGTACAGCTAACCCTCTATTAGCTCCGCATACTTGTGGAACAGGAGCTACTCTTTTGGTTCTTAGTCTAGTCGTTAAAGGTAACATTGCAAGAACAGGTGGTACTCCTTCTTACAATGGAGTTACCATGACGCAAGTTCAAACAACGAAGATAGCCACTGAAACAAACTGTGAAATGTGGTATTTAGTAAATCCATCCATCGGCACATTTAATGTTTCAATTCCAAATAGTGACGCAAAAACTCTATATGTAATTACTTCCTCTTATAAAGCTCAGTCGGGTTATACATCTGCGCTTGACGTAAGTAATTCAGCTACAGGCGTAGATGATTATCCTTCGGTGTCTGTTACTACAACCGTAGATGGAGATGTAGTTGTTGATAGTCTGGGAGATGGATATAATAGTGTTCCCAGTAGTTATAGTTATACCCTGCTTTATGCGACAGATGATGGATTATATAGTGATGATGCACAATATACTCTTCAAGTAACGCATGGATTCATAACTCTTTGGTGGACAACAGTAACAGCAGACGATTGGTGCATGATTGTTGGAGCATTCAAAGAAGTAGCCGTTGGCGGACCGGGATTTAGAAAACTTCAGTATTCAACTGAGCCTCCTACAACTGGCGCTTTCAATAAACTGAAATATGTTAGCGAACCTCCTGTCCCCGGGGCGTGGAACAAACTTGCGTATGAAGGTGAATAACTTGACTTGGAAATCTGGGTTGGCTACCCTTCTTCTAGAACAAGAATACCCATTCTCCCAACTCGGCAGTCCAACCCAGACCAAAAGGAAGGTAATTCAACATGAGTGAAGCAAGAAAGAAACTCCGTGAACAAGAACGTGAGCAATTAAAAAAGGTACGTAAAGAAGACAAAAGCAAAGAAGGTAGAGTAATCATCGGAAAGAATATCCCGATACACTGGGGAAAACGTCACCTTGTTGAATGGGAACTACAAGGTGAGTATGGTAAGATAGAATCTTACCAGAGTAGAAAGGAAGCGTGTATACGATACGCAGAATGTTACACTAAATCACTACATGATCCTACATTAATGACTGGCGATCTAAAACAACTTAAGGTTTGCCCACTTTACTACTCTGAAGGTGCTATAATGAATCCTATGATAGTTGGGTGGGACGAGTGTTTCAAGCCAACACCTGAAGAATCAAAGATACCTCAAGGTATGATATGGACTGTTAAAGGATGGAATAACAGAGTAGGTAGAGGATGGATAACTGTCGGTTATATTCAAAGTCAAGAAATTGAATCTAACAAACTCAGAGAGATAGCAAATAAAGACGCACAAATTCTAGGTAATGCTAAGTTGCGTGATATTGACTTATCTGACAGTGGACTCCGTTACTGGTTCATCTTTGACCTTGTAGATTGGGAGGAATAAGGAGGTGAACCGTAAATGAGTGAATCAAGAAAGAAACTAAAGGAAGAGCATAAACTTACAGTGGGCGAAGCAAGAAAATGGGCTACAAAGGATACGTCACTTTCAGGAATGGCTAGTATAGAAGAAATACAAAGAAAAGAACAAGAAGTCAAAGACAAGATCAAACGTAAACAGGAAGAAATCAAACGTAAGAAGGAAGCTACTAGAGAAGAACAAAAAAGAATGATATATAGAGAAGTTGGAACACTAAAAGCTATGGCTGATGATGAAGGTAAAGCAGCAAACAGATATAGAGACGCAGCTAAAGATTCTCCGTTACCAACTATGTCGAAGGTGCTTTTCAGTATAGCTTCAGATGAACAAGCACATGAGCAAAGACTTCGAATGCTAGCAGTAGAACTTGAACGTGGTATTCTCTAGATTTCTTAGTCATAAGAAACAAGTCCAAGCTGAGGATAGATATGCCTATACGGAAAGGTCAAAAAAGGTACAAAGTAAAGAAATCGAAAACAGTGCCAACAAGAAACCATAACGAGTGGAGAAAAGTAAAACTTCAAAATGGTCTTACACTAATAACATTGGAAACAGTCAAGCATTGGTGTGAGTATAAGGGCTTAAAAGTATACGATGAACGTGAAGTTGAAAGTTATACACATAAAAGATTAAGAGAGCTAAGCATGAGATACTTTTCTGATAATGGATATAAGTGCACAGATATATCAGTAACAGTAAGAGGTTGTAGTGCTATATCCGATTACTATATAACTAAAAACGGTAAGTTTTTCTTTGTTGAGTGTCTAAGAAAACCTGATGAAAGAATTATCAGAAAGAAAATGTTACTAGCTAACTACGCTCCAACGTGGTTTGTCGTACCTATACTTTACGGCGAGTATACTGCAAAATTAACAAAACAACCTGTTCTTGAGATAGACCTCTCTCGGGGTTTATGCGAACCTGAAAAGGTTATGACCGAAACCGAGAGTACTACCTATAGAAGAGTATATGTAGACGGGATGTCTACTAGTAGCTTATATAGGCAATAAGTCCGGTTTAGAGCTACTTCCGTGCTATTGGAAGCATTCACTCACGCGAGAGGTCGGTAAGCCGGCAAGAGAGGATGTCTGTCTAAACATTCTCTCTTCTTTAGCTGATACTATAAATCTTCCGCCGTAAATACCTTAAAACATACATACATAGACTTAGACGTCTTCGTCGTCAATAACGTCATTGACGAAGTATATTATAGATGTATTGTGATTATAGTTCAAGGGGAGGCGCTCTGTCCACTGAAGTAGAACACTATACGAAAAATTCGTATAGTATAGATACCAGATCTCACACGGCACCGTAAGAACACCTAGACGCTTACGGGACTCGTGAAGCGTCCCTCTTAGTACGGTACATCCCAGTTCGGGGTACTATTCCGGATACCGGTATTTGATATCCTCAGTCGCAGAGCTTTCCAGTTATCGCCCTTATAGGCTATCACTGACACAGGTTACAAACTGCAGTAACCTTCCAGACAAAGTTAAGTCTTTGTCAGGTTTCTTTTCTTATGAAACTTATCAAGTAATACACGTTCACTTGGCTTTAGTTTCATAAGATTCCTATATCTCTTTTTTCTTCGTCTTTTTATTACCTTCTTACTGTCTTTTGAGTGTAAGCTCACACATAGCTTACTTGTAACACTTGCCGTTTCTTTTCTTTTCATATGTCCTATACTCACTTACTTTACCTCCTTTATCTTTCATTACCAATACATACACAATAGCTAACTATATAGACGTCAATATCGTCAAAGACGTCTATATCGTCAATAACGTCTATATAGTTAGCTATTGTATGTGGTATGTATTATTTGTCTGCGTAGTCACGCTCTACTTTAAGTGGACTTTATCAGTTTCCTTTGTCGTCTGCAGCACCCGGTAAAGTTGGCATTTTTATCTCTATTTTTTCTTCTGTCTTTTCCGTGCTAAGTTGCTTCATGAGCTCGTACACACTATCGAAGAAGTTCTTTACCTCAGGCGATTTTACAAGATTTCGTGCTTCTTTAAAGAAACCCGTTATTTGCTCAACTGCCTGATCATCACCGAACAGTTTATCTGACTTTTCCATTATCTTAAGTAATCTCTGCGCTGTAGGGCTATCTTTTACCATCTTCTTAAGTTTCTTTTCAAGTGTGTCTCCTGTCATACGTGTACCTATAATCATTCCTATAGCAAGTGAGATACCGTTAAGTATTGCAGCTATAATAGTTAAGGTTAATTCGTCCGTGTTCTCACCTCCTATTCTATCAGTGTCCTCATATGAAGCGGTAAAGCTTCCTTGAACCAAGCAGGAATGTCCTTCTTACACCTTTGTATCAAGTCAATGAAACAAGAATCTATTACATAAAAGCGGGCGACGTCTGTTGGTGATCTAACTGCTCTTCCGTAACTTTGGATTATAGTTTTCATAGCCTCATTGCGATACCACTGCCAATCCCGCTTCTCAAGTCTACGTGCAACTCTTCTATCACTAATATCAAGATAAGGAACTTTAAATAGGACTTGCGCTTCACATATCTCACCTATCCAATCTTGACCTTCGGTAAATGAAACTGCAAGAAATACCTTTCCGTGACTATTCTTCCATGATTCAAGTGCCTCCTGTCTGTTCTCTGGCGTATGGATAACAAGTCTCAGCTTATACTTAGAGTCTATTAAATTCTGTATTCTTATTGACATATTGTAAGAATGACAGTGAACAGCAACGTTTTTCCCTTCTTCTTGGTCTAGTATTCTTTCAAGTACCTGTACTGCAGCTCGTATATTCTCTTCAATTTTATCTCTAGTAAGTCTTCCATTCGTTCTATCTATTATTGAACGGTTCTCAACTGGAAACGTACTTGGAACACGTATATGAAGTATCTTGTCTGCAGAAAGCATCTTATCTAGTCCAGTCTCTCTCACGAATATGGGTATGTTGAGTAGAGTGGCAGAGCTTACTATATAGTATTCTGCTCTACTCCAGACCATATCTTGCATGAAAGGTCTTGCGTATAAGGGTTGCAAGACTAACTTAGGATACTGAACACCGTGATATGAAGCCCAACCTAGTTGGTACACCCACTCAATTTCCTCTACGCAGGTAAGGAATCTATCCGCATTGGACACAAAGTCAGTTAATCTCTTTAAGTTAGTTGCCTGTGTGATTGAAAGTTCGCCCCCTTCAAGAGTAAGTTGAACCATAGCCTCAGTATGATCTATCTCAGATTTAGCGTGATCCATTGTCAGCCTCACTATCCTTACCGCATCATTGAAGTCAGCAATATTACCAACGTCGTTAGCAACCTTTTTATACAACTCAAACGGTATACTCCAAGGTGACACAGTTAAGCTAATATGACTTATCACGTGTCTGTCTATTGAATGACTCTCATCCAGTATAAGCAACTCTCTTCTTCCAAAGCTGAAATCAGTCTCAACGTTACCCTCTAGTATAAAGTAAGCAAAGCTCATCAAAGCAATCTGTGCGTCAAGTGCCCTCATCTTCTGTTTCCAGTATTGACAGAATACAGCTTTTTGACAGTCAAACGTCTTTACTCTTCTGCAAACACCTACATCACAAGTAGCCGCAGGATCATAGTGACAGGGATAGTTCTGCCTTCCTTTAATATCCATAACGTATTGACCTATTGACTTGTCTTTCCTTACCTGATCAATAAGTGTAAGTTGTGGAGTGATATAGAAAGCACTCTTAGATGACCTTCCAAGAGTAACATTGACAATACTCTTACCAACTCAGGGTAAGTTTAACTTACTATCCTGTTGGTGCGTCAAGTAAGACGCATTTTACTCCGGAAGAGAACCCTTCTACGATCTTTTCTATAGTCTCTTTTTGGTATTTCCTATACTTATCAACTGGAAACAACTTTAGTACGTCTTCTTTGTTCATATTCATCTTTCATTTAACACCTCCATTCTTGAGAATATTACTGCTTCTCTATCTGATCTTTCGCCAAAGAGTGAACCACGTCTTGTATCAAGATTATCTCGTATTTCGATGAACTCAAGTACTAATTGAGCTTGTTCGGTCTTTGTTACAAGGTAATCTTTTATTTGTTCTAATAGGTCTTTAACATCTTTTCTATTAGAGATATATATTCTGCGTATCGGCTTTCTTTGTTTTATTGGTCTTCCTTTCCAGTCTGTACCATACTGAGTACTTAATTGTGAGCCTATAGTACCTTTATGATCTAGCATAAGTTGAATAGCTATCAACATATCAACGTCTGAGTTAGTTATTATTACTTCAGGGTAATATAAGTCCCTTTTTCGTATATAATTTAATCTTATAGTACCTTCTCCATCTATTACTCCTGCAATATACCCCTTCATCCACTCTTCAAGATTATCTAAGTTCACTTGTTGCACTCTCCTCTAAAGGAATTATTTTCAATCCAAGCATCTTATACTCTCCAACGTGGAGCTCACAAACATCGATGAAGTAACCCTTACCCAGCACAACTCTATATTTTGCCTCATTTTGACAGCCCTTAGCTCTTGGACTGTTCTTCTTCTTGAATAGACACTGTCTCTCTGTGCTCACTATACTTTCACCTCCTTTAGGTTTTCTTCTTTTTTGCTTTTTCTTCTTTTTCCTTAATTTCTAAAAAACTTTTGTGGATAGAATCTTCAAAAGCCTTCTCTTCTGCTTCACTCATCTAATACCTTCTCCGTATACCTGTTCACGGTTTCCCAGCTTATAGGCTCATATATATCTTGAGTTCCGTATTGCGTTTTTGCTTTTATTGTAGGTAACATTCTTTCCAACACTTCGTATCCCACACATGACCGTCCTAACTCAAACGCCGCCTTCATTGTAGTCCCAGTTCCCAAGAATGGTTCAAGTATTAAGTCTCCCGGATTAGAGTAAATCTTTAGACATCTCTTAGCAAACTCAATAGGATAAGTAGCGCCTCCACTTATGTCAAGCCCACTTCCCATGAAGCTTATATTCCAGATACCGTCACTCCATATAGCCCACTCTTCTCTCTTGAAGTCAAGTTTATGTGGACTTGGCTTATACTCTCTCTTGTAAAAGGCAAAGGCGTAAGATATGTTAGCTATAGCTCTTGGAGTAGTACTTTTCAGGTTATCATATAACGTATATGGAAACTTTACTATTGCTATTCCCGGTTCGAACTTACGTACAAACCAACGACTTATTAGTGCAAGTCCTGACTTCTCAATACTCTCAACCATCGGTCCGCAAAGGCAGATTTCTCTAGGGTAGCCAAAGTAACGTGAACCAACAGGATAATCCTCCCACTGACAAACTAGTACTCCTCCCGGTTTAAGAACCCTCTCGCATTCCTTCCACGTCTTAGCTATCTCTTGAAAGAACGTTCTCAAGTTATGATACCTAGACAGATCAAACTCAGCTCCCTTTTCGTTCTCATCCTTTGTAAACACGTCTAAAGTTCCATAAGGCGGGCTGGTAACTATCATCTGTACAGTATTGGACTGTACCTCAGGCATCTGTCTTGAGTCTCCAAGAATCACTTTGTAATAAAGCATTCCTTATACAACTCCGCTACAACTTCACAGTACGGTTGATAATCCACTTCGGCTATACCTTCTCTAAAAGGACTTGCGCACTTACAACCAAACTTCCTTTGTAGAATAGTACATATAGCCATTTTCTTCTTAAGCTTCTTAGTTAGCTCGTCTTCACTCACTTGATACACACAACTCCAGAATCTTCTTTTCAATCTCGTTTACAGCTAAATTACTTCCTTTTTCTCTCTTTAATTGTTTAGTTAGCTTGTATATCTCCTCCGCTCTTTCCTTTTGTCTTCTACGCATATTTGAAGTCCATTTCTTCATCTTCTCCATAGCAAGAATAGTACTGAAGTCTATTATCTTCCTTGCTGTTTTCTCATCAGTACTAAACAAAGTCATAACTCTAGTTACTAACTCTGGAGTTATATTTGGTTCAGCTACATTTCCACTCATATTAGAATCTCCTTCCGTATTGTGGAGGAGGAAGTCTATACTCAATGTAACCCAGTCCTTTACAGTCTGGACAAGTTTTCCAGCCCCAGCTCATAACAGAGTCATTAAGCACCTTACCCGTTCCACGACACTTACTACACGGTATTTTTCGTGTCCCTCTCAAGTTTGCGCTCCTCATTTCAATTCCTCCACTGGTTCAGCTACCGGTTCTTCTCCTAGACAAACGTAATTATAACTACAACTTTTACACTCCCATTCTTCACCACTTAATAGTGGTGGACTTTTCATCTTTAGTGCAAGTTCAATCTCTGCTTTATTGTCAAGTATCTTCTTCCAATTTTCCTTAAGTTCTTCTTCAGTAAACTCAAGAGTCCAACACATCAACTCGGGTTGTATTCCTGTGTAAACCTTATCTCCAAGAACTTCAGTAAAACGTGTATAATTACCAGACATGAAGAAAACCAGTAAATCACCAACTTTTACGTCTGTCATGTAGCAATAAGCCATTAACTGCTTTATCTTTGTACTGAATACTTCAGGTACTTTTGTTTCATCTTTTTGAACTTTACTGAGACTTGTATTTGTAGAATACATCTCAGTAACTCGTTCATCTATAGCATCAATGTCTCCTCTTATGTCTTCACGTTTCACTTGTATCTCTTTCTCCCTGAAATCCTTTTGTAATTCATAGTGTAATCCCCTTCCTCTTGCCATAAAAAGAACACTTGTGTCAGAAGTTATAGCCTTAACTCCAGACATAGAATAATAAGTTTTACGAGGACAACAAGTCAATTTTGTCACGCTGAAAGTTCTACTTGAAAATCTTTCACCGGTAAGTGACTTCATCACTTTATCACGTACTTCTGTGTTTACTTTTACTTTCATATAGTATACCTCAACTGATATTTCTTCCAATCCCAGACAGGTTTTCCATCAGTTCCTATCTCTCGCAAATTTGGTTCTATCCACTTCAAGCCAAGCGTAGTAAAAACGCCAACTTCATCCGAACCAGCAAGAACAGCACTTCCTTCACAAACACCTTTACTGTATAGTAAGTGACGACCTTGTTTAATAGCAAGCTTTGCTAAGAATATATTGTGATTAGCTGAACCAGTCCTTATCAGCTTTTGAACTCCGTAGTTATCTGGCGTACACCGGTAAAAGTCAATCTGTACATACTTCTCATCTGCAAGTGCTAGAAGTGCCCTTATCACTTGATCTCCCTGTTTAAAAACAGGTTTAGTGTCCATCATAGTAAGTACTGTCTTTCTTAGAATATCCCAATCACCTTCTCTCTTAGGTAGAACCACGAAGTCAATGTCGTGAACATAAGGTCTACATCTTCGTATGCTTCCAACTATGTCTATCTTTTCGCACCAAGCATCCACTTGAGATACAACCGTCTCTGCTATATTCTCTGCAGACTTCAAGTCTAGCTTTTCTATCACAGTAACCTCTTCCTCTGGAACTAACTTTGACTGTTTCAACACTCAAACACCTCCTCGAATATGACTGGAGCTAACTCTTTAAGTTCTTCGTGTATAAGTCTTGCCATCTCTTTTATCTCCCACTGAGCGTGTGAACCTTCAGAAGCTCTCATCCAGAGAAAGTGCATCCACTGTCTTGCGTTACCTGATATTACTATGTTCTGTGAAGTTGCTTCTGGAAGAACGAATCTTGCATCCTCTCTAGGTATTCCGCTATGTTCTAGTAGCACAGCTAAATCTCTTTGTCTCCTACATGATTCTTTGAACGACTCAGTTATTTCCTTGTTATCTTCTATGCTTGGAGGTATTATAAACTCAGCATTAGCTGGATCAATAACTAGTCCTGAAGTTTGCATAAATGAGAATAGTCTATGCCGTACAAGTTGATGAGTACACACTCTTGAGATACGACTTACACTAACAGTAAAGTATGCGTGTTCAAAAGTTCCAAAGTGTTTGTCTGCTTTTGCTTTTCTCAGTAACCTATCAACGTCTTCCTTTCCAAGTACAAATTCATGAGCTGGATCACTCATTCGTGTAGACCTCATAGCCTTTGCGCAGGTATACTCAGGATTCTCAGTATGATCAAGTATAACTACTTTCATACAATCACCTCCAATAAGTTTCGTGTCCACTTAGTTGCGAACTTATGGTCTTTCTCAGACCACAGTATCTGTTTTGGCTTCCTAGCTCTTCTCATATCCAATTTCACTCTCATTCTATCATCGCCTAATAGTATACGTATGAAAAGGCTTACCTTAAAACTTATAGGTAAACCGTGTGCCTTAAGATGATAATTCTTATTAGCTGACTTACGCCCGTATACCCGATTTCTTGAAATAGTCTTAAGAATTAACCAAGAAGAAACAACTCTCATCTTGGTAAGAAAACCCTTACTATCGTAATCTAAGGTAACTCTCATGACGCAACCATACCTCCCCACTTTATATAGCACTCACGACAACGACCTTTATAATCTATGCAGAAGAATATCATCTCTTTACTAGTATCTACTTTTCTTCCACAATCATCACACTTTTTTATAACTAGTGCTTTCATATTTCCACTGACTCCATAACACCATCACTATTATTGAATCTCACTTTAAGAGCTCCAAGAGCTATTTTCTTTTCCTCCAAGCTCTTAATGAAATCCTCTGCATACTCATAGTCTCCTTCTCTTGGCATAGGTAATGGTACTGTTTCAACTAACCACCAACCTATATGAGATTGACGCCACGCTTCTGTCCCACGCCTACTCCTGAAGAATACGGCGTACCTCTCTGCAAAGTTTAACCTCTTATGAATAGGAACACTAAACACCAGCTCATCTATATCTATCGGCTCGTCCTTCTCATTAGCAGTAATCATATACTGCTGTTTTATCCAATAAGTCTGAGGAGCAAGTATAACTCCTACGTATATACACGCTCTTTCAAACTCCGTAAGGTTGTATCTATCCCTTTGATTAGATACAACTGTAACTCTAAATTCTGCGATAGGATCGGGAGTTTTAGATCTAGGTTTCTCTGTATAGAACATTACGGCAAACTGTGTCCTATAGTAAACTTTAACTATTACAAGAAAATAGGTAACATGTCTCACGTGATGCTTTACTGTATAAGTCACGCTTTTTCTTAAGAATCCTTCTTTAGACAAAAGTTCCATCCAATAGCGGCTACTCCAATAGCTTATACCAAGTCGTGTTGCGACCTCTGTCCTAGTAAGACCAACTGTTCCACTACCTCCGAACAAATCAATGATAATCTTTCTTTTTCCCGGTCTTACTCTACTCATTTATATACCTCAGTATGTTATTCTATCATAACACTCACAGCATAAGTATCTACGTGACCTTCTACCCAGCGTTGTACGTACTTGCATCCAAGCCTTTTCACCTTTCTTTATGACTCTGTCGCAACCATTAAGCTCCTTAGAGCAAACCCGTGTACCTATTTTTATTGTAACTTCTCTCACTCGAAGTATTCCCCTTTCTTTGACATCTGCCTTCCGCAGTGAGGACAGTACGCAATAGGATCTTTATAGTCCACAAGTTCCTGTTCCCCATGAACTTCACAAACGTAAACTTCAATCTTAGTCTTAGGCGGTTGTGCCATTCTTCTCACCTCCCATCTCTTCTCTCTTCTTTCTAATCTCAGCCATTCTCTCATCTATAACTTTTTGTCGTTCTTCCATTTCCTTTACTTCTGCATCAAGCTCTTCCGTTGTCTTCTCAGTAGGCATATCGTCTAAGAACGTCTTTACCGTCGGTTGTGCAAGTCCCAATCTGTTAAGGTAGTTACAATCAAGTTTTCCGCTAATTACAGCGTGACTACTACAATCAAAGCATCTCTTAGTTAGGCAATCATCTGGCATACTTATTCACCTCTCCTCTTTTTCAGGAATTGTAAAGTCCCGTTCTCTTCAAAGACAGAACCCGTCTTTATTTTCTTTGCTTTCTTCGGTGGTATCTTTATACCTGTCACAATGTAACTCACTGAAAGTTTCCGTTCAGCCCTAGTAACTCTCACAATAGTAATCTCTTTCCTAAGTGTTCCATCGAACAGCATTGTTACTCCAAGAGCATTTTCATAGCTTGCGGTATTGAACTTTACCACAGTCTCGCCCTTTCTATCCTTTTCTTGCTCAACAGTCCTCACGACAGTACTATCTACTATCACTGCAGATCTGTAGACCTTTTTATCCTCCACCAACGCAGTAAATGCTTGTTCTGCAACATCTGTGTCCTTATCAGTAGCCATCTCAATTACAGCAACTCTTGCACCTTCCTCACTAATAGTGACAGGTGTCTCCTTTTCTCTTTTCTCCCACTTCTTTACTACCGGTTTCTCTTCTTTTGGTCTTCTATAGTATTCCATAAACTTTCCAAGCAAACCACTCAGATCTTCAACAGGAGCATCGTCAATAAACTTCTTCAGTTGTTCCCTCATCTTTCGTTCCTCTGTCTCAAGAGTTAAACCCTTTTCAGGCGATATATCAAATCTTGCTTGTGACTTATAGTAGTCTGCTTCCGCCTTGTTCAATACCTCTCCATGTTCTACTATATCTATACTCATTAGCTTCTCTAGTACCTCCTTAGTAACAAACTTAAAGTCATCTGGTTCGATTACAAGCCTATTATAAGGTTCACTTTTTTGATAGTCTATCAACTCTTCAGATGAAGATATAGTTCTTACCCAGCCTCTCTCTTTTAGTATCCGTTCAATATCATCCTTAATCATCGTGCACTCACCTCCTCATCAGGTGCACGTCTCTTTACTTCTTTAGCTTCGTCAGGAACTCTAGGTGCTATCCAGAATGCGAGTGAGCCTTTGAATGGAAGCTCAGCTATTATATGCAAGGGTGCAAACGTAGTCATCTCAATAGTAACCATGTTAGTTATCTTTGCTATTGCCTTTACAACATCCTCCATATACGCCTGTGCGACAACTACCTGTTGTCCTGTCTTACCTTCAAATCGCATTATGTCCCAAGCATTAGTTAGTTGCATACTTCCACTCTTCAATCTATCGTCACTTGCAAACTTCATAGCTATTCCCATAGGATTTGACTCAAGAGTAAACGTACCCGTCCAAACATCCTTCCTATTAGCTTTCCCCCCAAGCAACGCCTTTGCCTTGTCCACTGCCTCAACTATCCCATCTATATTAGTCTTTACCCTTGTAGAAAACATAACTTTCGGATCACGTCCTTCTAGTATCTCTGCCTCAAAGAGTGGCAAAGTATAAGTATTTGTACGCCTACCCTTTAGCTCAACTATAAGTCTACCATGCTCACTTATACTGAAAGTTATAGTATCCCCCCTTGAAACCCTGCTCAGTATTGCGTTTATATCCCTCACATCAAACCTCAGCGTATTTACCTCTTTTCCCCTTTTCAATTCCCTGAACAGAACCTTTGGCAGAAACATATCCGTCCTTGCTATATGTGCCTCTTCCAACTGTTTCAGCGACAACCCGTCCTCTCTAATATCAAACTGCACTTCTGTCAAAATAAGTGCAGAAGCAAGTTTGAAGCAATCCCTGAACCACTCCGCATCCGCAGAGATCTTTGTAACATCTGCAACTGTTACCAGCTTCTCTTCTTCAACTACTCTCGAAGCAGTTTTGACGACCGTCTCAACGCCCATTTTCTCGTTATCCTCCTTTCATTTACTTTTATCATATTCGTACGACACATCCTACACTGCCTAGGAATCCTTCTTTCGTGTACCTTATGAGTATTCGCATCCATAACCTTCACTACTACAGAAATCGGTCCGCCTGTCTCTCCATACCCGCACCTAGGACACACGAACCTCATAGCAATATTTTTCTCGTTCTCCTTTTGCAATCTTCTCCTCTCCATCCTACACACCGTTGCCTCTTCCAAAGAGAAGGCTATCTGACTCGGCAACCCAACCGCATCCTCAGGCTTAAAAGCAATCTCAGAACTCATTTCTTAATCCTCCCTTTCTCACGTATAAGTACAGCTAAATAGTCACCTTTTGGCATTAAGTGTGTTTCTCCTCTTCCATCGCAATCTCCACAGATGAATCTCTTTGGCGGACGTCCTAAGTTAACGTATCCTGTTCCATTACAAGTTTCACAGTTTACCATTTTTCTATCCCTCCTTACTCACTAGCTTGCTCAACTATTTCTCCTCCATCTTTTAGTAGTCTCTTAAGTGGTCTTTCTTCACCACAATCAACGCATTTGTATAAACCTGACTTTGTTTTGCGGTGTATGACAAACTTATCGCATTTTCTACAAATCAAGTATTTTACCCTTATTTCCTCATTCATTCTACAATCTCTCCCTCTTTTAAGTCTGTCAGCTTTGTTACTATAGCTGACCAGTTTATCGGATCAAGTGTTCCAATCCACTCAGCTGAAGCTTGATCCTTGAAACGATTTTTAACTACCACGCAGGTTCTTTTATACGTTCCTTTATACTGCATAGTAATAGGATCAACTTCCTGTTCAATCTTCAGGAACAACCTAATAGATGACTGGAAGTTTGCATTAGGATAACCCTTTCTTATTCTCTTCCCCGTTGACTTACCGCCAGACCACTCATCCTTCATCTGCGCAATAAATACTAAGTTCATTTGCAAGAACTTTTCTTTATCCTTCTCATCAGGTTTAGGCACAGAGTTTATCTTGTCTATTATCGCATCAATCTTCTCGTTCACCCACTTATACTCAGTAGGCATAAGTGCTTCTCTTTGCTTTCCCGCCTTATTCAACTCTGCTATATACTCCTTAGAACCCAAATCCCTCAGATCGGCAGATGTATCAAATACTACTGTTCTGAACATCTCTTTCTTCTTAGCTATAGTCTCCAGAGCTGTTCTTATATCTGCAAGATTCCAAACAGGAAAGAATCTTTCTTTCCACTCTGTAGGACGCAACTTCCTCAAAGTAATATACGACTCCTTTGATGTAGTCGTATCAATAACTGCTGGTTTAGGAAAAAGATTGGATAGGTGAGATTTTCCAGAACTCGGCTCACCTATAACTTCAATAAAAAGTGGAACTTTTTGGACTTCAGTAGACATCTATCTAGCCTCCAAACGTAATCGTATATCTATTAAGTTATCCAGTATATACGTTAGATTTCCCGTTTGACAGCGATTGTACTTCTTGTCCCAAACACCGCATACTTCGCCGATGCAATCAGATAGCAAAAATGGACAAGTAGGCTTCTTAGTTTTCACTGCTTTGCTTACTACCTCTTTTTCAAGTATTACTCGACTTGCCGTCTTACCTCAACTCCTCTCCTACTGTTGTCTGTCTCACTTGTGGTTGTGCTTCTATCGCACTCTTTCCAAGATACTCTACCGGAAGCAAGACATCGAATTTCTTCAATTCGCCGCCCTTCACTTTCACCAGACTTTCGCATTCCCTTTCTGCCCACTTGAACTTCATTCCCAGCAACGATTGTCCAAAGTTCTTCATTCTCTCTTCGTCTGTAGCTCCCGCAGGATTAATGTCTTTCATAGCTCCCACTTGTATCAATGCCTCAATGAAATACAGCCACTTCGTCTTCTTCACCTTGCTCGGTGGATACCACTCAAACTGCTCTTTTTCGTACACGTCTGCCTTTATCTTCAGACAGAGAACCTTTCCCTGTCTCTTTATTTCTGCTGCGCCCTTTATGTCGAACGGTTCTTCAGAGTAGTCTGTTGCTATGATCTGTCCAGTGTACTCCTTTATTGAGTCTCTTGCCTCCTCAGGTTTAAACGCTATATTACTACCGCTCATACGCTTTTCACCTCCTCTTCCAGCTTCTCAACTTTCTCAACTTTCCATTCTTGGTGTTTGTTTTGGTTGAGTGTAATGAGGACATTCCCCATTCCCTCTTTGTAGTTCCGCAGTAGCCACTGCCAAGCCGCAATAGTATCTGCTGCCTGATAGAACCCCGCTCGTTCGACAGCATAATATCCACATCCTCCGACTCTATCAAGTAATAACGCAGGATTCGGACCGAGTATTATTCCTGCGATGTAATCGTACTCTCCAAATCCCGCATCCTTCAAAGTGGGTTCATCTCCTCCGAATTTCCAGATTATCATCCGATACCTTGTAGCTGGTGCTTTTACCTCCACAAGTATCGCAGGACTTATCGGCATGGCTTAATCCTCTTCTTCCTCTTCTTCTTCGTCAGTAACTTCTGGTTCTTCTCTTTTTTGTCTTTCTTCTATCATGTTTCCACGTCCTCTAGCTGTGCAAGTGCTTCTCTCCCTTTAGCTGCAGTTTCACTTGCACGTTCCGCAGCAGTTACAAGAGAAGTAAAAACCGTTCCTGCGTTTATTCTCGCATAGTTCCCAGATAACCTATCGACTATTTCTCTCTCAATCACCATCAACTTCAGTCCCCTTGCCAACGCCTCCCTCACAATCGCCCTCTCAGTATGTAAATGAACTTCTACCGTTCCCACTCTTACCGTCCCCAGCTTTGTCGCTATCACAAACAAACTCTTAGGTATAGCAACGCTCACAATTTCCTCTCTACTCATGGTAGTTTTCCCCTTTTCCTAGTTTCCTTGAAACATTCATGGAAACAGTCTAGTCCTCCCTCATGTTTCCATGTAACCCAACATTCTTCGTTGCAACTCCCGAAACATCGCGGTTTAGTTTCATTTACGGTCAAGATTCTTTTCCTCCATCTTAATCTTATCTCTGAAGTTCATAAAGCATCTACCGTTATCGCAACAGACAACGACCTTCCCTTTACAAGCTCCTACAGCTCCAAAGCTTTTTGAAGTAACAGGAAAACCGCAAACAAAACAAGGTTCTTCCCTGCCCAGCTCCAACTTCTTCCAAAAAGCCTCCGCATCCCTCTCATGAACTGCGTGTATAACAACCTTTCCCCCCTCTATCGTCATGGCTTCTTTTCCTCCTTTTCCTCCTTTTGCTTATAAGCACGGATTAACCAAACGA
>Ga0315279_10002171_pt1 | contig 30270 bp, 17 predicted proteins | sample YL17G06_20_MG_FD_203694 | JGI IMG/M metagenome (GOLD analysis project Ga0315279, IMG submission 203694) | Sediment microbial communities from Yellowstone Lake, YNP, Wyoming, USA - YL17G06_20 | ecosystem: Environmental > Aquatic > Freshwater > Lake > Sediment | place: USA: Wyoming | collected...
ATTATTTTTGCGGACAATCCAGACACCTTGTTTTTGGAAGCGCCTGCCGCGACCGTTGCTTTTGGTGATTTTGACAATGATGGTGCGGTCGAATTTGTCCCGGCCGGCGACAACGATGGGTACTGGATTTATGAATGCACCGGAAACAACAGTTACCACAAAGTAAACCAAGGCCATCTTCCAACCGGCAATATCCGAGATTGTTTTTCTGTACACGATGCCGATTCTGACGGCAAGCTTGAATTTGTTGTTAAGGGCTTTTTCATTCTGAGTGCAAAGATTAATGCCTTCATCTTCGAAGCGACAGGTGATAACACCTATGAGGTTGTAAAGTCCTTTACGTTTCCGGGCGGTGATTATGACGGTGGAAATTCCGATGCCGGTGATGTTGACGGCGATTCTATTCCGGAAATTGTGCTTGAGGCCCGCCAGCATGTCTATATCATCAAGGCCGCAGGCAACGATTCCTTTTATGTTTGGGACAGTTTGCCCGGTAATGCATCGGGTTCATCGGTGCGCGTTACTAACGATATCGATGGTAACGGTTTGAACGAGATAGTTATCTCCGGAAACAATCAAACCAGAATCTATGAATATGTACATGGCGCAATTGAAGAAACCGCATTCAATATTTCGTCCGGTGCTCTTCACGTGGAAGTTTACCCGAATCCATTCAATCAAAGTCTGAATATTAAATTACAATCTCAAACAAATAGAAAATATAGTATTAAAGTTTACGATGTATCCGGCAAATTAGTAAATAGCATTTATAAAGATGTAATAAATAAACAAATCATCGTGAATTGGAATGGTGGCGATGAAAATGATCGAGCCGTATCTCAGGGTGTCTATTTTCTGAAGGTTGAAAACCTTGAGACCAAAGTGATTGAGGTTTTAAAGATACTCAGGACAAGATAAAATGGAAAATTGAAGGAATTATTATGATGTTGATTCAACCAAAATATGCAATAATACCGGTGCTTTTTATCTTCGCGACAATCCAGGCAATACCAATTGATTCTCTTCGAGATTGGCATATTCTTTTAAATGAAAGTTTTAATCTTGATACCCTTCCATTTGGTTGGACAATAGATGATCAAAACAATAATGGTTTTTCATGGTATATCAATACGACAGCCAATCGCGCAGAATATTCCGATTCGGGCTATGCATATGACGAAGCTATAATCTCACCCGCTCTTGCCATTCCTATGGGTGCTGAAAGCTTGAAAATAGAATACGATTATTTATTCCACATTTCTTTTTCTTATGAGTTTTACACTGTAAGGATGCGTAAAAATAATGGAGGTGGCTGGAGTCTATGGACTGATTTTAGAAATTATACAACCGATACAAGCGGTCGGGATCATGTTGTTCTATCTTCATTTTTACCGACCGATTCAATGCAATTCGGTTGGTCCTATAGGAATATGTTTGGTTGTTTTGGAACATTGTGTATCGTTGATAGCGTTATGTTGAAATATTTTGACGCAAACTGTTTAAATGAACATTTTGAAGAAAGGAGCAAGCAACCGACTTTTTTCATATTTCCAAGCATAATAAAAACCGGCGTGATTATTTCTTTTATTATTTTACAACCGATAACCGGTTCGATTGATTTATTTGATGCCACAGGAAGAAAAACCATGAGAATTTATCAGGGTAAATTCAGCATTGGTAGGCATTCGTATGAAATTGGAAATGAACTCCGATCTGGTGTTTACTTTGTTGTTTTAGACACACCCGAAATAAAAATGCATCAAAAACTAGTACTCGAATAGATCGGAATTCGCTTAAAAATGATATCTGCTCTAAAATTTGAACGGTTGTCTAGACCGCAGCCTATACAAATATTAACCGCAATATCGGGAAAATATAAGCTTTTGAATCGAACCTGTGCAAGGATTGTGCATAGAAAAAACGTTGAATTTTCAGAGTAATGTGAAAAAGCACCGGGGCCGGAATGACCGGCCCCGGAAAATTAGTTTTGGGTGGTTCGAAAACGACGAACCGTTTGAATTACTTCTTTGGTTTCGGCTTTAAGAGCGGCAAGCCGGTTTTTTTGTTTTCGATGATCGTGTAGCCTTCCGGCAGGTTCTCGCAGTACGTCTCGGGCCTCTTCGCCTTACTGAAATAATAGAGGTCTCTCATTTTCCCGCCGAATTTAACATTTTTGCAGTTAAGGTAGTATATCACGCCCTTGCTGTTTTTGTGCTCCATTTAATCCTCCTTCGGATTTTCTCTTGCCAAAATAAATTTTGGCTTGATAATTATATACATAAATCGTTAGAAGTAAAGTGTTTTTTAACGGGTCGCATAGCTGATGCGGTTACCGCCGAACTGTTTTGATTCGTAAGAGGCCTGGTCCGCGAGCCGGATCAGCTCGTTCCGGTCCCGGGTGTCTTTGGGGAACGTGGCGATGCCGATGCTGATCGTAACCGGCGGGTCGAGCGCCTGGGCCGCGATCTTTTTCCGCATGCGGTCGGCAACCTCGCCGGCAAAGATCGTTTCCGTTTCGGGGAGGACCATGACGAATTCGTCTCCGCCGTACCGGCCGAGGAAGTCGACGTCGCGGATCGATTCCTTCATCAGCTGGCTAAAACGCTTGAGGATCTCGTCGCCGGCCGGGTGACCGAATTTATCGTTGTAAACCTTGAAGTTGTCGTAATCAACCATGATGACCGCGAAAGAACGGCGGTACCGGTCCGAACGTTTTATTTCGTTATTCAATGTCATTTCGAAGCTCCGGCGGTTGGGTAGACCGGTCAGGGGGTCGGTCAGTGACATCTTCGTCGCTTCCTCGAACAGCCGGGAATTTTCCAGGGCGATGGCGATCTGGGCGCTGAGCGTGGAGAGCAGTTTGATCTGGTCTGGGCTGAAGCCGTCAAGTTCCGGGCTTTCCACGTCCAGGACGCCGATGACCCGGTCGCCGATCAAGAGGGGAAAGCAAACCTCGCTCATCGCTTCTTTGACTCCTTTGATATAATAAGGGTCTTTTCGCACGTCCGGCGTGTAATAGATTTCTTTCGTGGCCGCGACATGTCCGGTGATGCCGTTTTCGCCGATCTTAATCTTCATGTTTTGGACATATTCGGGATAATTGATATAGGAACGCATTTTCAGTTCCTGTTTCTCTTCGGCGACCAAAAAAACCGCCAGGTTCAGGTACCCAAAAGTGTCGATGATCCTTTTCAGGATGTTGTCCAGGAGCTTGTCGAAATCGAGGCTGGAAATGAAGCTCTGGCTTATTTCATAAAGGATCGCGGTCTCCTTCGCTTCCCGCGCGATGGTATCGTAGAGCCGGGAGTTTTCCAGCGCGACCGCGGCGTGGCTGCAAAGGATCGTGAGATAGTCGGTTTCTTCCTTGGAAAATAGCCGCGGACGCCGCGTATAGACGTAGAGGATCCCCATCGGCTTTTCTTTGGATAGGAGCGGAATCCCGAGCAGGGCCCCTTCTTTTTTGCCGAAATCCGAAAGGTCGACGCTTATCGACGCGCTGATGTCTGGGATCACCAGGTTCTTCTTGGTCCGCGTGATCTCCTTGAAGAACCCGGTTTCGTGCTGGGTCGAGGATTGGTGGATGTCGGGCTCTTTCATCCCGTCAATGTAATCGTAGCTGATCGAGGTCCCGGGATGGCTGTCCCTGAGAAGGATCAAACTCCCCGCGTCGGCGTTGGTGATCTCCGTGGCCGTGGACAGGAAATTTTTCATTATTTCGACGATGTTGAAAGACGAGGTGAGGGCCAGGCCGATATCGCCGAGGATCGAAAACATCCGGGTCTTATTCTGGCTTTCCTCGATCAGCCGGGAATGCTCGATCGCGAGCGCGGCCAGCTTGGTGAAGAAATCGAGGTGCGTTTCGTCATCGAAGGAACGGAGCGGATACCGGAAATAGATGTTCAAGGCGCCGATGGCCTCGTCCTTTAAGAGCAGGGGCGCGCAGACCAGCGAAATAAGGCCTTCTTTTTGGATCCATTGGATGGTAAAATCCGCCTTCAGGTCGGTAAAGAGCGAGACCGCGTCGTAAACGATGCGCGGTTTTTTTGTATCGCAGACCTTGCCCGCGATCTCCTCGCCCCGCTGGACCTTGACGACCTTGAGGTATTCGGGGGACAGGTTGTATGAACGGGCGATCGTCAGATATTCCCGTCCTTGATCGAAGAGCATGATCGAGGAAGCCGAAGCGTTGAAATACGAGCAGGCGGTTCGGGCGATCGTATCAAAAACGCTTTCTAGCGTGTTTTTTTCAAGGAGCTGTTCGGCAATGTCGACGAAAGTGCCGGCCCATTCCTTTTCGCCCATAGATAGATTATATAAAGAGGAAATAGGTTGTCAATGCCGCCGGGCCAGTGCCCTGACGAGCAGGAGGGGTGATAAGATCAAGCCCAGGATCGGGAGGATGTCACCGATCAACCCGTAGACAGTTCGCCCGGTCCCCAAAGGCAGCCGCCGGACGACGGTGGCTTCGGTGAAAAGGGGAGTGGCCGCCCGGATCCGGCCGTAAGCGTCGACCACCATCGACACCCCGGTGTTGGAACTCCGGGCAAGTGGTACGCAATTCTCGACCGCCCGCAGGATCGCCATGTCGTTATGCTGCTGGGGACCCGAGATCCGGCCAAACCAGCCGTCGTTGGTGATGTTGAGCAGCAGCCGGGCGCCGCGCCGGACAAAACCGCGGGCCAGTTCCGGGAAGATCGATTCGAAACAGATCAGGCAGGCGAAGGGTACGCCGCGGGAATTGAAAACCGTGTACTCCGAACCCGGCGAATAGTCGCCTTCACCCAGGTCGATCTTGCGGAAAAGGGGGATATACCGGTCAAAAGGAATATGCTCGCCGAATGGCACGAGATGGATCTTCTTGTATTCCTGCTGCATGATCGAGTCGGGCTCGATCAGGACCGCGCCGTTGTATATTTCGTGACGCTCGTAGTCGATGATCGCCGACCCGACCAGGATCGGAGTGTTTAACTCGCCAGCCAGACTGATCACCGCGCGCTGATATTCATTTGGCGATTTTATGAGGACCGGCGTCGCGGATTCGGGCCAGAGGATCAGATCGCAAGGGGCGCCGAGCGAGTCGCGGGCGATACGGTCGCACTGCCGCGAGCCGTCAAGCAGCTTTTTAAAGGATTCGCCGCGCTTACCCCGGGTATAATTCAGATTCGGATCGATATTCGGCTGTACGATACCGACTGTAAATCCCGATGACGATACGGCCGGCATCCGGATCAGGCCGTAGCCGAGGGGCAAAACGGCGACCAGAGCCAGCGGGATCAAGTATCGCAATTTTCGGAACCGCAGGAATTTGTAGGACGCGACGTTGAGCAGGACCAGCCAGAAGCTGATGCCGAAGATCCCGTAGACCGACGCCTGCTGGATCACCAGGGGGTAGCGCGCCTGGCTGTAGCCAAGGGAGAGCCAGGGAAAACCTGTCTCGCCCAGCTCTTTTACCCATTCCAAGCCGGCGATGATAAAGGGCAGGAACCAGAGCCCGACCCGGTTCGCGACGAGCAGGCCGACCGCCCAGTACAGGCCGAGATACAGGAACATCAGGAGCATGCCGAAGATCATCAAGGCCTTGATATTGCCCGGGATCTGGAGAAAGATGATCCAGAAAAGGGAGAAGAGGGCGAAGAGGGAGCCGAAGGTCAGCCCGTAACGGAACGCGGCGGACGGTTTTTCGCGGTCGATCGCGAAGAGCAGCGGGACCAGTCCGAACCAGGCCAGGAAATGCAGCCGCAGGGGATGGAATGCCAGGGCGATCAGGATCGCTGAACTTGAGGCCAGGAGATATTTATTTTTCAAAAGCGGGTTAGATTTTGATCAATTTCTGTTTACGGGCGGACTCGTAAAACGCGTCGGTGATCCGGGCGATCGTCAAACCGTCCTCGAAGCCGAAGGGCGGGGCGGCGTTTTTCCGGAGCGAGTCGAGGAAAAACTGAACCTGAAGGTCGTACGATACTTTATACAAATTCTTCGGAGGGAAGGTCGGCGCGACGTTCACCAATTCGTTGTGCAGTTCCTTCTGGATCTTGAGCGGGTTGAGGAGGGCCGCGCCTTTCTTGCCGAAGATATTGCAGTATAAGAAATCACGGTCAAAGATCAGCGACCAGCTAACCTCGATGGTCAGCAGGGTCCCGTCCGTGTAATTTATTATGCACATGGCCGTATCCTCGACGGTCGCGCCCGGATTTTTTTTGTGGATCGAGGCGAAGATCGTGGACATCCTTTTGTCTTCCAGAAGGTAGATCGCCAGGTCGAGCAGGTTCACGCCCAGGCTCAGGAAGGCGCCGCCGCCGCTTTTTAAATACTCCTGCCGCCAGGGATTAAGGATCCAGTTCTTGGAACCGATCAGCCATCCGGATTTGACATAATAGATGTCGCCCAGTTCGCCTTCCTTGATGAATTTTTTCAGGGTCTGCACGTCGGGACGGAAACGGTCGCTGAAAGCCATGGCCAGGCGGGCCTTGGCTTTTTTCGCGATCTTTACGACGTCCTGCGCTTCCCGGAGGCTCGTCGCCATCGGTACGTCGCACAAGACGTGCTTACCGTATTCCAGCGCCGATATCGCCATCGGTGCGTGGAGGTAATTGGGGGTCGATATGACCAGGGCGTCGATATCCGAATTGCGGAGCATTTCCGAGAAGTCCTGGTAGCGGTAGGGTATGGAGTACTTGGAACCGAGGTGGTCGATCTTGCGGATGTCAGTGTCGCAGATCGCGATCAGGTTGCAGTCGGGATTTTTGCGGAAGGCTGGGAGATGGGCGATCTGGGCGTGAGCCCCGCAGCCGACGACGCCGATGTTGATCTTATTTCTCATGATCAGCTCCCAAAATAGAGGTTATATTCATAGGGATGCGGGCGCAGGTGGATCTCTTCGAACTCGCGGGCTTTGACCTCGATCCAGCGTTCGATCAGGTCGGCGGTGAAGATCTCGTCCTGGAGTAGGAAATGGTAATCGCTCTTCAGCGCGTTCAGGGCTTCAAACGAGTTCGTCGGGAGTTTTTTTCGGACGTCCGGTTTCATGTTTTCCCGGATGCCATCAATGCCCGCGAGTAGGATCGCGGCCATCGCGAAATAGGGGTTCGCGGTGGCGTCCGGGATCCGGTACTCGATGTCGATCAATTCTTTGTTCTTGATATAAGTCGGGACGCGGACCGCCGAATTCCGACTGCCCATCGCGAAATCCGTGTACGTGGGGGCTTCGAATCCGGGGATCAACCGCTTGTAGGAATTGGTGCTGGGATTGGTCAGGGCGCATAAGGCCGGTGAATGGTGCAGAATGCCGCCGATATATTTCAAGCAGAGGGAGCTCAGGTCGTTCCGGTTCTTCGCGCCGTAGAATTGGGAGCGCGTTCGGGATCCGAGATACTGGTGGAAATGCAGGCCGCTGCCCGGTTCGGCCAAAAACGGTTTGGGCATGAACGTCACCCATTTGTTGCGCTTTTGTGCCTGGCATTTAATGAGATATTTGGCGATGAACAGGTCGTCCGCCGACTGGGTCATGGGCTGGAACCGCATTTCGATCTCCATCTGGCCGTTCGGACCGACTTCGTGATGGTGGTATTTGGTTTTGATCCCGCACTGGCTGAGGACTGTAACCAGATCGTTCCGGAAATTATGGTATTTGTCCTCGGGCGGGCCGATATGATAACCGCCCTTGTTCCGGATCGGGTAGGTTATGCCCTCGCTCTCTTTTTCGTCCGAGGTGATCCGGTAAAAACTGTATCCCGGCCCCTCGGCGTACGAGCATTTATCGATAACGTAGAACTCCAATTCGGGTAAGAAAAAGGCCTCGGTTTTCATTGTCCGGCGCAGGTATTCTGCCGTTTTTTTAACGATAAACCGGGGATCCCGGGTAAAAGGTTTTAACGGATCCACCGTATAGAGATTGCACAGGAAGGAGGCGGTTTTTTCATCAAAAAAGGGATCGATGAAAAAGGTGTTCAGGTCCGGAAAAATCAGCATGTCACCCTTCTCCACACCCTTATAGCCCGGCAAACTTGAGCCGTCCACGCCGACCCCATCCGCGATCACTTCCGAAAAACGGTCAATGCCCACGGTTATATGGTGGAGGGAACCGATCAAGGACGGATATTTCAGGTCGAGGAACCGGACTCCGGTCCGGGCGAGTAGTTTGCGTATTTTTTCGACGATCGGCTTGTTCATCGACCGAATTATATCAAAATTTAGACGCTTGTCAATGATGACGGTACCGGCGGGTATTGACACGAATCGATATTTCCAATAAAATAACCATATTTCGGAAAGTAAACAGGGTATTTATTTATCAGTGGAGGAGGATGATGAGTAGGTCTATTTTTTTGATCGTTTTCGCCGCAACCGCGGTTCTCGCATCGTCGATCCCCGATGATCCGCCTGAAAAGCCGGTTAAAGTAGGCATCGTCCTGTCCGCGGGTGGAGCCCTCGGTTTAGCCCATATCGGAGTTCTCAAAGTCTTGGAGGAGGAGGGGATACCGATTGATTGTATCTCCGCCAACAGCATGGGCTCTATAATCGGCGGTTTATACGCGGCCGGTTATACGGCGTCCCAGATCGAGAGTTTAATACTGGGGCTGGACTGGACTTCCCTTTTGTCCCCGGGATTGTCCAGTGGGGCTTACAACCGGTTGGAGTACCGGTGCAACCAGCGTTATCTTTTGAATTTGGAACACCACAACTTCGTGCCTTCGATCCCCCGGGGCCTGATCTCTTTGCAAAAGGTAGAATTTCTCCTCCGCCAGTTTTTAGCCGAGATCGAATACGATGCGGATTACGATTTTGACCGCCTGCCCATACCGCTGCGCGTCATCGCCGTCGATCTGAACACCGGCCGCAAAATCATTATTAAAAAAGGGAGCCTGGTCAAGGCGATCCTGGGCAGCATCGCCATTCCCGGCGTTTTTCCATCCGAAGTGACGACGGAAAATATCCTGGTCGACGGCGGCGTGCTTCAGTACCTGCCGGTCGATCCGATACGGGAATTCGCGCCGGACCTTGTGATCGCGGTCCTGACCGTCAAACGCGGCGGCCCGATCGGCACTTCTTTGATCGACGTCATGTCACGGGCCTCGAGCATGATCGGCATGGAGGACATCGAGATTCAAAAGAAACACGCCGACATCGTTATCGAACCGGAACTGATTCGTTTCGCCGCAACCGATTACGGTAAGGTCCGGGACCTGATCGCCGCCGGCGAGACCGCGGCCCGGGCTGCCCTGCCGCGGATCCGGGAATGGCTGGCCGACCGCAGCTTGACCCGCGTTCAGCCGGCGTGTCCTTACCGGCCGCGGCCCACGGTGCGCGGGATCGGCGTGGAGGGTTTAAAACTGGTCCGTCCGGCAGATTTCCTCGCCAACATCCGTGTTAAACCCGGCGTCATCCTCGATTTTGGCCTACTCGACCGCGATCTGACGCGGATCTACGATTCCGGTTTTTTCCAAAATGTCGGATATCGTTTAGAAACGTCAGGATCGGATACCGTGGATCTCGTTTTTGAGACGAGGGAAAAAGAATTCGGATTTTATCTGTTGGGTATGCGTTACGATAACTACGATAACGTGACCTTGGGTTTGGAATTGGGTCAAGAGCGGTTGACCCGCGGCGGCCTGGGTGTTCGGGGCGTCGTCAACCTCGGCGAGCCGAACGAATACCGGCTGAGTCTGACCCATATCGATCCTTTCGTGCTGCCGTTCAGCAGCCATATCACCGCCTACTGGAGTTCCATCGACCGATCATACTATATCGATCGGGTTTGGATCGCGGACTATAATGTCGATATCCGGGGTGGGACGATCGGCTTGAGTAACCACGTCGGCGGCAACGCCTTTGTCGACCTGGAATTTCCCGTCCAGCAATCCCTATACCGCTATCCCGCCGACAGCGTCTTCGATTCCCTGCCCCGCCAGGAATGGTCGGCCGGACCATCGTTGAAGATCGAAGTCGACAAGCAGGACGATCCCTTCCTGCCGTGCCGCGGACTGCGCGTCCGCCTGCAGGCCGACTACGGATTACCCGGCATCGGGGACGCGAATTGTTTCACCCGGATCGAACTGCTGATCAGCGAGTATATTCCCTTGAACCCGTGGATCGCGGTTTTTTATAATGTCGATTTAGGCGCATCCTGGGGAGACTTGCCCTGGAGCGGATTTTTTTACACCGGCGGCGATAATTTCGCCGGTTACAAACCGGAGAGTTTTACTAGCCGTAACAAAACCCAGGCGGGATTAGGGTTGGCTTTTTCTTTAAGCCGGCTAGCGAATAAAAAGGATGACGCCGTAGTCCTGAAAGTTGAAGCGGATTTCGCCAGTTTACGCAGATGGGACAACTCGTTCGGCACGTCCGATGACCCGTTGGGTCACGAGTTCCATATCGGCGCGGGACCGTCCCTGATCGTAAAGACCCCTCTCGGGCCATTACAGTTCAAGATCGGTTGGGCAAATCTCTATCCTCAAAACGGTCATGAGTTACCCCGATCCTGGCCGACCGCCATATTTCTTTCGCTTGGCAAGGACTTCCGTTATACAAAATAATCGACCCAGTCGCGGTCCGAACCGGGATTAGCCGTAGGTTATTGACAATAACCGATATATATATATATTAATCAAAGGAATTTTTTCCCGATTGAGTGTCTTTGGAGGATAATGAGCCGAATGCGATTTCTTTTTTTAATTTTTAGTTTTACCGCGGCGCTTTTTGGCCAGGACGGGATGAAGGCCGCTGCGTTATTCACCGCACTCGAAGGAGATGTCTCGGTAATAAGGCCGCCGTTACCCACCCCGGCGCAGATCCTCGGGGAACTTTTCCCGGGCGACAGCCTGAAAACCGGCGCCGACGGTTCCGCAACCATTCTATATCAAGATGGGAAGATCGTCACGATCAATAAAAATTCGGGGTTCGTGATCGCCCCGCCCGATTCGGTCCGGGGCGACCGGCGGTCGGAGAACGTAAATACCATCGCGAATAACCCGGGACAGCTTGTGGCTTTGATCGCCGAAGGCGAAAAGATCGCGGCCAACCTGGCGGTAAGGGGGGAAGATGATTCGCTGGCTCTGAAAGTGTACGAGCCGGGCAACACCGCGTTGTTTACCGGCAAGCCGCGCTTTGTCTGGGGTCTTTTCCCGGGGGCGCAATCGTATCGGGTCAAGATCCAGCGGATGGGCAGCGACGCATGGAGCGTCATTACCGTGGATACGTTGTTGCTATATCCGGAAAATAAACCGGAACTGGCGGCCGGGACTTACCTGGTCCGGATCGCCGCTTTGACAAATGAGAACGATACCCTGGGAATGACCGACCGTACGATCCGGATCTTAACTCCCGAGTCCGTGGATACGGTCCAAAATTCGATCCTTCGGATCCAAGAACAAAAACCGGACACCTTTACGTTACATTTGCTCACGGCCAAGATCTATGAAAACCAGAAACTGAGAACCGACGCGATCCGCGAGTACGAAGTATTGCTTAAGCTCAAGCCGGACCTTCCGTTCGTTCACCGCGCCCTGTCGATCCTTTATAAGGAAAGCGGTCTATCGCTAATCGCCAACCTTCATTATGACCGCTACAAGGAGCTGACCGCGACTGAAAAATGATCCTTCCCGATAAACGACCCCGGCCATCGGTATTGTTCCTGATCCTGGCGATCACCATACCGTTCTTTTTCATCAACGCCCAAAATATAGACTTAAGAATCGTAACTGCGGATTCACTTTTCGAATCAGGACAATACGAAGCCGCGGAAAGCCTGTATAAAAATATATTAAAAGACCCTGAGGACAATATAAGGGCTGGCGCTGAGAAGGGTTTGGGCAATATCGCCTTCATTTACGGTCGGTACGACCAGGCGGACAAATATTACCGGTCGGCTCGGGAACTGTTCCGTAAAACCCAGGACCCGAGGGGCGAAGCCAAAACCTTGATAAACTTGGGCAACCTTTCATACCTCCGGAACGATTATCCGGCGGCTCGGAAATCCTATGAGCAAGCGATCGGGATCATCCGTCAGTTGAAAGAAACGGGCGCCGAGGCGCAGAAGGATATGCTCGCCGCCGAGGCCAACCTGGGTTACATAAATATGATCGCGGGAAACCGGGACCTGGCGCTTGTTCAGTTCCGAACCGCCCTGCAAACAGCCCGGGAGCTCGGCAACCCAGCCATCGAAGCGGATAATCTACAAAACGTCGGCAACTTCTATCAACAGACCGGGGAACCGGACAGCGCAGTGAAATATTATGAGGAGGCCGTCAAGATCTGTATGCAGATAGGTTATTTCAAGCGCGCGGCCGATGCCCTGCGGGAGATGGGCACCATTTACAGGAGGACCGGTGAATACGATCGGGCCTACAACCTGACTTATCAGGCATTGGGGCTGCTGCTCAGGATCAAAAAAGGGGACTATTTGCCCGGGGAGGGGGAAATATATAACAACCTCGGCCTGCTTTTTCTCGATATGGGCAATTACCGCAGCGCTCTGGAAAATTTTCTGAATGGATTAAATGCCTTCCGTTATCTCGGTGACAGCATTGGCGTCGGTAAGGCCGGGGAGAATCTGGGCAACGTATACCTCCGCCTGGCGCCCGGGGACAGCTCGTATTATGATTCCAGTCAATTCTTTTACGACCAGGCCCGTAAGATCGGAAATCAGCCGATCGATTTGGCGAATTATTATAATAATCTCGGCGTGCTTTGCGAAACCCGGAGGCGATATCCGGCCGCCCGGGACAATTATTCAAAAGCTCGGGAAATGTACGAATCCGCCAAGGATTATGTAGGTATCGCCCGGGTCACGAATAACCTGGCCAACATCGCATTGATCCAAAATGATTACGGCACGGCGGTTAAAAATTACGAGTCCGCCCTGGTCGGGATCCGAAAATACCGACGCCGGGATTGGGAGGCTTCGCTCCTCGCGAATCTCGGCAACGCCCAACGGGAGAACCGACAGCCAGACGATGCGTTGAGATCATTGAACCAGGCCGTCAAGATCGTTGAGCAGCTGCGGCGGGGAATAAACAGCCAAGAATTTCGCTCTCAGTATTTTGAAAACAAGATCGCGATCTACGAAGAACTGGTCGACCTGTACGTCGAGAAGGGGATGGCCCGCGAGGCGTTTAAAACCGCGGAACGGGCCAAAGCCCGGGCGTTCTTAGACCTTTTGGCCGGGGCAGAGGATATCGGTTACCGGTCGGATCTGGATCCGGAAGTGAAAGCCCTGATCACGCGGGAAAAAGATATGGAAAAAAAGATCGAGTTCCTGACCGGCGATTCGGCCCAGCCCAGGGCGATGATCGAACACGACAGCGTGCTTAAGATCCTGATCGGTGTCTTCCCTGATTACCGAACGCTCAAGTCGGCGCAACCGATCGCGGTCGAGGAACTCCAGACGCGGCTTGACAACCGGACCGCGGTCGTGGAGTATTTTATTGGTCCCAGGGTCGGATTCGCATTTGTCATCACCCGCGACCGCCTGGGTGTGCGGCGGCTTGACGCCGATCCGCTGACGATCTACGGGGATGTTGATTCCCTACGCAAGATCATCCGGGCGAAAAAGGATTACACGTTTTACGGTCGTGCCCTGTACGATATACTCATCGCACCTGTCCGGCCGGATATCGGTACGGCGGACCGATTATGCATCGTGCCCCATTCCGCGCTCCATCACCTGCCTTTCGCGACCCTGGTCGTTAACGACGAACCACGCCGGTTGCTGATCGAAGACTATGACATTTTTTACTCGCCGTCGGCGTCGGTCTACGCCTTGGCCAAGGAAAAAGACCGCAGGGAAATGGTCAAATCCGCGATCTTCGCCAAATCCAGCTTTGCCGAGCATCCCGATTGGTTCGACATCCCCCTGCCCGGGACGAACGCGGAAAAAGATTCGCTCCTGGCCGCCCAGGTCATGCCCGGCGTCACCGTTTTTTCGGACATCGATTCCAAATTTCCGCCGACCGAAACTAACGCCAAGCGTCATGCCGGAGAATACGACATCCTGCACTTCGCCACCCACGGCAAGCTTGACCAAGATTCGCCGCTGGATTCGCGGATCGTTCTTTCCGCGGATTCGATCGAGGACGGCAATTTAAAAGTCCGCGAGATCTTCAATCTCAAACTCAACGCATACCTGGTGACTTTATCCGCCTGTCAGACCGGTCAAGTGAAAGCGTTCACCGGTTCGGGCAAGTACGCCCTGGGCGACGAGCTGACCGGGCTTTCCCGCGCCTTCATTTACGCGGGCGCGCCCTCCGTGGTCGCATCGCTCTGGAAGGTCAGCGACGCCGCTACGATCCTGCTCATGATCAACTTTTATAAAAATCTGAAAAACCAGGATAAAACCCGCGCGCTTTGCGCCGCCCAGCGGACTTTGATGAAGAACGAGTATTACGGCGCGCCTTTTTACTGGGCGCCGTTCGTGGTGATCGGCGACGGTGACTAATATTGCTCCGGAGACGGGGAGAGGGGGATTGAAGGCGAAACGGAGACAGGGAGCACGGGGGAAGAGGTGAACCGGAAAAGGTAAGAAAGTAAAAAAGCGATAAACGTTGCACAATAAAACGAATGGCTATGAAATAAAACAAGGAGGTAAGATGAAAGCCATGAAGACGACACTGCTGGTTCTGCTGGTGGGCATGCTGGTGCTGCCCGGTTTAGTCTGGGCCCAAGCTAATAAAGGCCCGGGTGAAAAGGTCGGCGCCGGAAAGAGAGAAGAGGTTAAACTTAAGTACGTGGATATCCAGGCGCAGATCGACCCGAAGTTCAACTACCTTTCCGATATCGGCGTCATGATCGATAACGCCCGGCAGGCTAAGGACGGCGACGGCATGCTCGCCGCCACGCTCGTCCTCTGCTATGCCGAAATGGCCGCGGGTAAAAAGGCCACGGCCGTGACCGCCGAGGGATTGCTTAACGAAACTGGGGATCTGGCTAAAGAGCAGAAAAACGCCAAGCTCGCCAAGACAATCGCCGGATTCTGGAGCGACGCAATGCTCGGTTTCAACAACAAAACCAAGACCGACGAGTTCGCCAAGCTCGCCAAGGATTACACAGCGGTCGCCTCAGGTACGCGCGGTTACGGCTGGATAAAGATCGTCAACGAATCTTCTTACTTTGTCGACATATACATCGACGGCTATTCCAAGGGCCGGCTATACAGCGGTTATTACGAGTTCTATAAGATCTGGGAAGGCGAAACCAAGCTCTACGCCGATGCGCCCTATACCGAGCCCGATAATTACTATTGGGGACCGCGTTATGTCGACCTGGGCGAAGACGAGACTTACACCTGGACGATCACGGACTAGTTAACGCATCCGGGCGCCCCGCCCTGCGGCGGGGCGCCCGATGGAGGTGAGATTATGAAAATCGCGAGAGTTATTCTTCTGCTCGGCCTAACGCTGGCGGCGTTTGCCCAGGAGGTCGGCCACAGCCCGGCTTTTATCGTCGCCCTGAGCGACGAGGCGGTCAAGGAGATCGAAGGTGAGAACAAAGTCGTGAAGGATTCGGTCTTGATGGCCCGGTTGCTGCCGGTCATCCGGAACATCATGATAGCTTCGGACATCCGCCAGGTTTTTCCCTGCCGGATCCTAGACGCCCAGGAGGTGAACGCCTTCGCCCTTCCGGCCGGGCCGATCTACGTGACGATGGGTATGATCAACATCCTCGATTCCTTAAAGACGGAGGAAGACCGGTCCATGATCGCCGGTATCATCGGCCACGAGATCGCGCACGTCTACCTCCATCATTTCGTCGCCTGGGCGCGCATGCAAAAATTCATTAAAAGTTCGTCCGGTGACTTGCCCTCGGACGTCGCGACCATCCTCGATTACGGCTACAAGCGGGAACAGGAGTTCGAAGCGGACGAATTGGGCGTGCTCTACGCCCTGCGCGCAGGGTACAGTTTCGAATCGATCGTCGCATTTTACAAGCGGGTCCGGGAAACCTACGGGGAGATACCGCCCGGCGACGAGAAGTACAAGGACCACCCCCGCATCACCGAGCGCATCGCCCAGCTTTACGAAGTGCGGGGTCAGGTCGAGCGGGACTTCGATCAGTTCAATTTCGGGGTCGAGGCGATCAAAGAAGGCAAATACCAGGACGCGATTACCGCCTTCAAAGTTTTCACGGCCGCGTTCGCGAACAGCGCCAGCGGCTGGACTGATCTCGGCAGCGCTTATCTGTTTGAAGCCCTGAACCAGATGAAAGACATTCCGGTGCGGTACATGGTGACATATTATTCCGCGCCGAATGAGGCGCTCCGCGGCAAACCCGAGGAGCTGGGGCTGGCCGAAGAGGCGTTCAAACGGGCGGTCGAGCTCGACACTTCATACAACATCGTTTACTACGGGAACATGGGGATCATTGCGGCCTTGAACGGCGAGTACGACCGCGCGGTCGGTTTCGAGCAAAAAGCCTTGGAGGCCGGCGAATCCGAATTTTATTTCTACAATAACCTGGGTAACGCATATTTTCTTAAGAAGGCTTACGAGAAAGCGGCCGAGGCGTACAAGCAAGCTCGGGACTTATCCGAAGATTGGGTTTTGCCCCGATATAACCTGGCCGTTCTTTACGAACAGGCCGGAGAAAAGGATCTGGCGATCGACGAGTGGCGGGTTTTGCTCGACATATCCGGTTACCAGTCCGACGCGATCCAGCATTTGAAACGGCTCGACAAGAAATTCAAACCCCCGACCGGGACCGTCGCGGCCGAAACGACTCTTGCCGGGATCTCCCTGGGTATGAACCAGGAAGCCGTTCAGAACGCGCTGGGCGATCCGGAAAACCGCCTGACCATCGAAAAATTGCTGGTTTTCGAATATCCCGCGCGTAACCTTACGGTTTTCATGAGAAATCAAAAAGTCAGCGGCGTCCTGGTCCGGGAAGGTTTTGAAGGATCCACGGCCAAGGGCATCCGTATCGGATCGTCGGCGGTCGAAGCGCGCAGCGCTTACGGTCTGCCCGACGATATCGTTCCCCAGAGTGGCGAAGAGCAGTGGGTATACCAGAAGTTCGGTCTGGTGCTGAGCGTTTATAACGGAGAGGTCAACCTGATCCAGATCGTGCGCTCTCAATAAACGATCGAACTGGGGGAGGGATAAATGAAAAGACTGCTTATAATGACGCTGTTGGTTCTGGCCGGAGGTTTTGGCGCCGACATCGCCGAGCGATATTTCCAGCAGGGCGACGAATCAATGAGATCCGGCGATCTCCGGCGCGCGATCGCGGAATTCGACAACGCGGTGAAGTTGGAGCCGACCGTGGCTATTTATCGTTTCGCCCTGGGTTCGGCCTACGGAAAAAATCAAGAGTTCGACCCGGCGATCCTCCAGCTGAAAAAAGCGGTCGCCCTGGATCCTCGGCTGGCGGATGCATACTATTTGATCGAAGATTATTACGCGCGTCTCGACCGGATTGGCGAAGCGATTGTCTATTTTCAGAAAGAAGCCGATAAATATCCCACGCTTGTCCCGGCGATCGTCAATCTCGGCCATCTGTATTACCGGCAAGAGGATTTTGACAAGGCGCTGGCCGAGTTCAGCCGGGCTCAGGTCCTCGCCCCAGATGATCCCATGGTCATGTGCGCCATGGGTATCACCGCCCTGGCCAAGGGCGAAGACTCGATCGCGGCAATTTTTTTCATGAACGCCCGGCAATCGGACACCCTTTACGCTGAAGCCTACCTTTATTATAGCCTCATCTTGGAAAGAAAGGGGTTGACCGCAGAGGCGATGGCGGTGAGGGCGGTCGCCTTCCGGCTCAAACCGTCCCTGCAGGAACTCGACCTAAGCAAGGCCCTGCCCCTGCGCGGGGAAAAAGCGGATATCCCGTTCATCCTCAGCACCCTCGACATAATCGTTGACAAGTTGATCCGGCCCGAGGAGCGTAAAGCGATCATGGCGAGACGTAAACCTTTTGACCTGAACCTCGGATTAGGGTTCGCCAAGATCGGCACCGAACCATGGTTGGCGCTCAGTTCGGCGCCAGAAATGGACCGGGATTGGCTCGGTTTCAAGCTGGCGCTGGGTCTTTACTTCAACCAGGACGGCGACGTCCGGACCAAGGAATTCGATCCCAAGAAAATACTGCAAAACGTTCGGGTCGGGCATCCGAACCTGCCTTTGCATCTCGGGTTCGGCGTGGTCCAGGATCACACCCTGGGCTATGGGTTGATCGTCCGTAATTATTTCAACCAAGCCGACGAGAATAACCTGAAGCTCGGAGGCCTTTTGACCCTTCAGAACCCGAGCAATACGGTCGGACTGACCGGAATGGCCAGCGATGTCCCTAATTTTCCGGACAGTACGATCATTGCGGGGCACGCTTTCTTCGGCCGATGGGCGCCCGAGCCCGAGGATGCTTTCCAACGTTTCGAGTTGGGTCTGACCTATGCCGAGGACAAGACCAACCGGCTTCAGGCCCTGGGCGCAGACATGCTCGTTTATCTCGCGGCCCACGGCGCTTTCAATTTTCTGGGTGTCGGTGAATTCGCGAAAATATTGGAGCACGGTCAGGGCGGCATGGGTGGTGTATTGTTGCATGTCGGCGGGTTGTCGGAATCGGATTTTTCCCTTTCCCTCTTCGGTGCCGGATTATTCTTGGGCCGGGATTTCGTGCCGGCTCCGTTCGACGCCTTCTACGAAAAGAACCGCCGTCAATTCGCCACCGCGGTCGTCGATTCACTGCTCGCTGGTTACCAGGAGTCCGCGATCGGAATTTACAGCATGGCGGGCGTCAATTTCGGTCCGGCCCTGCGGATCTCGGCGGACCTGCAGAGCGTGACCGGCGTTCCGGGCAGCGGCGTATTTTCGGCCCGCGTCGCGGTCGGTGAGAAAATACCGTATATCCGGCTTCAGGGTTTCTTCTATAAGTATCATTTTGACGATCTGGGAACCCTGACGGCAATGGACGAGGATACTTATATCGCGGGGTTGGTCGGGATCAAGCTGGTCCCCAATTTACTTTCGCTTAATTTCGTTTACGAACGGACCTACCTCTGGCAGAATGGCACTTATGTAGTCCAGGAAAAGATCTCGCCCTTTGTCCAGTTCGGAGCGCGATTTTAGGGATTGGGGATGAGGGATTAGGGCTTAATCAAAAGTGATATCATGAAAAACAGGATCGTATTAATCGCGGTTTTGTTCTCAGGGCTGACCGCGATCACCCTGAGTCACGCAAAAAACCCGGAAGATAATAAGGTCCGGATCGATGTCGGCGCCGCAGTCAATAGTTACATCGCCGATGACGACTGGTCCGCGTTCGAAGAGAATATCGACCAACTGGTTAAGAAACACCGCCTGGACGTGATCCGCGACAGCCTGCGCGCCCGGTTTGCGGCCGTCAACCGACCGGCGCTTCTGGATAAACTGCTTGCTGATTACGATAACGGCATCGGCATGGTCCTCTTCAACGCTAATTATTACCGGGAAGCGCTTTCGTACTTCGAACGCGCTGCCGCGCAGTGCTCGGTGCATAATAACAAGGAAGGGATTCGCGCCAATATCGTTAACTGCGCATTGTGTTATGCGTTGCTCGGCGACACAAGCGCGAGCCTGGTCTTGTTTCGACAGATGGTCGATCCCCTGATCCGAGACCGAACTATCTACAATCAAATCTACGGCGATCCGGAAACGTTTGTCGATGAGTTCTATGGGACCGACCGGATCCGGGTGTTGACGGATTCGCTGATCCCATCCGATACCGCCCTTGCCGCGGGGTGGTATTATATCCTCGGTTACGCTTTGTACCGGAATGATGATAACGCGGCGGCGCGCGCTACCTTCGATCAGGCACGCGTGTTATACGACCGGACCGCGGATCCGACCGGATTGTTTTATACCGATCTATATACCGCGGAAAACGCCGCAGCAACGGATTCGACGGTCGAGGACGCGAGCGCCCGTTTCCTGCCGCTGGTTCTGAAGATGATGCGGTGCGATTCGGCCGGCTACGTCGCAGAAGTGCTGAGTTCATGGTTTAAGAACGCCGGCGGAGACGCCTTTGAAATGCGGTTTGATTCCCTGGTCCTGGAGACGTTTGACCGGTACGCTGCCGCCGAGCCGAACCGCGCCATCCTCCGCGGTCGCCTTCAGTTCGACATAGGCAGCACTCCGGAGTTCGCCCTGGAACCGGCGGCGCGGATCGATCTTTTCCGTGGTTATCTGGCGGGCCCGCGGACCGCGGCCGATACCCTGAGACCGATCGCGGCGCGTTGGAACCTCATGGAACTGTATGCCGAGATCGAACAGCCGGACTCAGCGCGGAACTATTTTCTCGCCGTATGGAAGACTCTACGCCGGATGCACCAATTGTATTCGCTGGAAGACCTGATCCGCGCTTATAACACCAACCGCCAAGATCCGGATCCGTACCGGGGCTTGGCTCCGGTCGACCGGTCCTGGGTCGTGCTCCTGGATAATTTATATCGGACCGGCGCCGCCGACGTTCCCCCGCCGTCCTTGGATTCAACCCGGGCGGCTTATCGTTTTCTAACAAACCATCCTGCGAAACCCGACGCATGGGCGCATACGCTCATGTCGGAATTCTACCGCTCGGAGTACGCCGGACAACCGGACAGCGCGGAATACTATTTTTGGCGGTCGTATAAAGCCATGATCGACGTCGGTGACACCGCCCGGGCCCGTTATCACCTGGAACAATTGATGTGGTATGATGGATACGATCCGTTCGCGTATCTCGAGAGATTCGATCGATCCCTGCGCGCTTTCGGCCCTGCCGCGGCCACCGGCTTAAAAGTCGCGATGGCTGATCACCTCAGCAATCAGGCCCGCGATTCCTACATGACCGCAGACGAATTTTTCAGCTCGCGCGTCTATTACGCGTCCGCCCTGAACGATCCCATGACCGAGCCTGTCGCGCATTACCGGGATCTGATTCGTTACTTCCAGGGCGAGACGGAACGTCCGCCCGATCATCACGGGCCCTGGACGGTCGTGAACGGCGACTCGGGCGTTACCCGGATGGCCCTCGATACCGTGAACTCATACCTGGAATCTTTGGATGGGTACAACCGGGATCAAGGGACAGACCCATGGGTAACGAATTATCTTTCGGATCTGCGCGGCTGCAGCCACCTAGCGTGGGCTGGTCGGCTCACCGGACAGGCGGATGCCTATTACCGCGCATGTGCGCGGGTTTACTCGGATTCCCTGAGCCGGATCGATCCGGCCGCCAATCCCGGCGTTTATTTTGGAACTTACCGCCTGCTCGCGCAAACCTATGCCGGGATTCGCGACGACACGCTCCTCATGAGATCCTACGATTCGTTGGTCGATCTTCTGGGTGACCGTTTATTTAATTCGACTTCGTATTTTGACCAGGCCGCGGTTTGCTCAATAGTCGTGGCCGCGGCCCGGCGCCAGGGTCTGGATTACGCGGATATTCTTCACCTCGAACTCCGCGGTTTTGCCCAACGAGTCATCGAGTGGGGTGGTGGCGGTTATGGCGCCGGCGCCGGATACGGCGGAGAAAAGTACGAAGATAAAATGATGAAACCCGTGCCGATATACGATGACGAAATGCCGATCGTAAAATATATCAAACCGGTTACATTTTACTATATCGAAACCCGGCCTCCAGATTGGACCGCAAACCGCGTGCGCACCATGCCCCGGATCCTCGGCCGGTTTGGCGCCGCCTGCCGGGAGGATACCGGTTTCGCCCGGCGCTGGGACCTGTTGTCGGCACTGATTTATGAAGCCGCCGACGATTTTACTTCCGCGGATAGTGTCCTCCGCGGCGTATCTGACCCGGATTCGACCGATGCCTGGCTGATGGCGGTCTTGGGTTTGACCCGGGGTTCTCTGCGCCTTGTCGCAGGGGATTATTCGGGGGCGATACCCGAGTTTCAAACCGCGCGCGACCGGATCAAGGATCTCGTCGAATGCGATTTGCTCGCGGCCTGCGTAAGCGGGGAAACGGGCAACGCGTATTTCATCCTGGGCGATCTGGCACGGGCCGATACCGAATATAAGCGCGCCCTCGCGACCGCAGACGTCCATTATGACTGGCGCTTGTTCAACGCCCGGCTCCGGCTGTCCGCGGGTAACGTGCGGTTTGTCACCGGCTTGACCGGCGGCGACCCGACGGTCGTGGATACCGCGATCGATTATTATCACCAGGCCCTGGGCTTGATGGGCCGTGACTGGGAATTGAACACGTACCTGACCCTAAACCTGAACCTCGCCATGGCCAACCAGATCGCGGGCCGGCGTGACACAGCGATCGCGCTGGCCCGGGCCGTGATGGTCGAGGCCGATGCCGACGGCATGCGTCTGGAAGCGGCCTGGGCTCGGACTATCCTCGGATATTTTTATTTTCAGAACGGCGATTATGCAGCCGCGAACGCGGCGCTCGATTCAGCGTCGGGCATATACCTTACCCTGGGCGACCGGTACGACCTGAGCAATTGTCTTTCCCTGCTTGGCGCGGCCCGACGCCGACTCGGTCAAACCGATGCTGCGTATCGAGCGCTCAAGGAATCGATCGAGTTATACGAAACGATCCGGGCTGGTTTGACCCAGCCGGACGCGGTCCGTGCCTTCTGCCGCCGGAATGAAGACCGCTACGCGGAAATGGTCCAATTACTCCTAAGTCAAGATTCAATCCCGGCGGCGCTAGAATACCTGGAACGTTCCAAGTCAGCGAAATTAAAGGAAGTGTTTTCGGATCTGGCCCTGGAGACTGGCGATCCCGCGCTCGATGAAAAACTCTCCAAGCTCAGGGGAATTGCCGGTGACGTTGAACAATTTGAATCTCGATTAGTGGAAGAGAATTCGCAACCGGAGGATCAAAAAGATCGGACCGCGGTCGATTACCTGGGGAAGGTCCTGGCCCGGAACCGGGCCGAACTCGAAGAACTCCTGGTCGATCTGGAACTAAGCAATCCGGAAATCTATTCCCTGCTGGCTATAAAACCCCAGCTTTTCGCCGAAGACCGCATTCGTCAATCGATCCCGAAGGGCGCAGTTTTTCTTGAGTATTTCCCTGCCGATACCGCGCTCTACATTTTCCTGTTCACCCGGGAAACGCTCACCGTCCACGTCGTCCCGGCTTCCCGCAACCGGATCGATTCCCTGGTCGTCAAATTCCGGTCCCTGATCGCGGAATGCGCTCAGTCTGTGGCCGCGGGTTTTGGTGTCAAGCCGATCGACGGTTGGCAGGATGACGGAAGTGTGCATTACCGCGATGATATCAAACCCGTGAAAGACCTGCTGGTCGAATTGTACGACTGCTTGATCGGACCAGTTGAAAAGGATATCGGGTCGAGCGAGGTTGCGGTGATCATTCCCTCGGGCAGCCTGTATTACCTGCCATTTCACGCCCTGGCGCGGGAGGAAAACGGACGATTCACATTCCTGCTTGAAAAAATCAAGATCAGTTATCTCAGTTCTTCGACGATGATGGATGCCCTGATCCGCCACGACGCGAAATTCGAGAACCTGCTGGCATTCGGCGATCCGGATGGCAGTCTTAAAGGTGCGCTGGAGGAAGTCAAGGCGATCGCCAAGATCGTACCCAATACCGAGGTTCTTACCCTCGGCGAAGCCACGGAGAGCCGGGTCAAGACCCGACCCGACAGTTTTTCGGTCCTCCATCTAGCAACCCACGCGATACTCAACAACGCGAATCCCAAATCATCCTATATCGTTTTCGCACCGGATACGGCGCGGGGTGAAGACGGCAAACTGGGGTTTGGGGAGATCCTTCGGATCCCGTTAAAGAATAAAACGATCCTGGTGACTCTTTCCGCCTGTCAGACCGCGGTCGGCAAGAACCCGACCGGCAGCGAGGTTATAAACCTAGCCCGGGCCTTCACCTCGGCTGGCGTGCCTTCGATCCTTTCCACGCTCTGGCCGGTCGAGGATCTATCGACCCGGAACCTCATGATATCCTTCTATCAGAATTTGATCCGGGAAAACAAGGTCGAATCGTTGCGGGACGCCCAGCTTGAGCTTCTCAGATCTTCCGCGACCGCCCACCCCTTTTTCTGGGCGCCATTTATTCTGATCGGCGACTGGCAATAAACCGGTCCTTTCCCTAATGAACGATTGGTCAAACGAAGCGATAGAAAAAATATTTATTCTCGTCGGCCGATTGGGCTTTCCGCTTACCGTCGCTGCCTGGTTGATGGTCTTCGGTTTTTGTATCGGCATGGCCCTGGTTATAACAAAACGACTTCCCCGAACCGTGGTTATATCGTCATTGATCGTCGGCGGTCTATCTCTCGCCGCGCACCTGTTTGATTATTTCGGAACCCTGCGGATCACCCCGGATCTCGCCGTCGAGGGCAATCCTATATGGCGGATCGTGGTCGAGAGATTGGGACTGCCGGTCGCCCGGTGGTACGGGTTGACCGGCAAGATCATGCTCGCGGTATTGAGTTTCGAATTTTTCGCCTATTACCTTTCCGGTCGCGCGCGGCTTCTACCGTCAACGGCGCGGGATTTCACGGATTTCTGGAAAAAATACGGAGAGAACGCTGGTCCCGGTACGCGTATCGCCAATTTTTTCGCCTTCCTTTTCGCCCTGATCGGTCCTTTCTGCTTTTACATCGCTTTACTAAACGCTCTTTCCAATTCTGAACTGTACATTCGGATACCGGCTATGCCCATAATGCTGGCCGCCTATATTATAATTCTGGCGTCGATCTACCTGGTCGGAAATTATCTTTCATGGCGCCAAAACAACCGAAAAAACACTTGAATATTACCCCGACCGCCATATAATAAATCGTGAGCGCGAGTTACACAGCGGGTAAGACATCCAACCGGCGAATCTCCTTGGCGGGTTTTTTAGTTTTGGTCACGTTCGTCTCTACACTCCATGCCGGAGACGTCCCGAACCTCATTCCCTACCGAAAAGGGGATAAGTGGGGTTATTGCGATCCCCAGAAAAAGATCATTATCCCTCTGCTCTACGACCGGACATATCCTTTTTGCGATGGCTTGGGTGGGGTTCAAAAAGGGAGGGTGTTCGGTGGTGGAATTGCCCGGGTCTCGCGTGGCGGAAAATACGGGTTATTAGACCCCGCAGGTAAAGAGGTCGTTCCGATCAAATACGATATGGCCGGGCCCGTCGATAACGGTTTGATATTTGTCCGCTTGGGAAATAAGGTTGGACATGTCGATGTCCACGGCCGCGAGTACTTTGAAGAATGAAATGTGGATCGGGGGGATAGAGGTATAAAGTGCGTTTGATCGTTAAGGATAAAGGAACGGGTGCGGTCGTGGAGCGCGTCGCGATCGAGGAGACCACGGTCGGAAACCGATTGACGGACGAGCTTAAGACGATCGCCGATCTGATGGCGAAACAACTGGCCGAAAAGTACCCGGCCGACCGGTACGATATTTCGCTCGAAAACCAGCTGGTGTCGAGTTTCCGCTTGACTGCGTCGTCCCGTTCCCTGCTCATCGTCAATATTTCGGCAGTTGTCATCGGCGCGCTGCTCCTCGCCGTGCTCCTCGTGTTCCGTCTTCTTTTTGCGTGGCCGGTCTTTCTCGTACTCCTTGGGATCCTGGCCGTTTACATGGCGCTTGATTACCTGATCTGGCAGAACCGTGGTATCCGGCAGATAATGATCGACGATGAAGGAATAACCATCTTTCGAGGTCGCCATAACCGGAAAACCCGGATCCTTAATAGTCAGATCACCGGCGTCGACTTCTTTTCGAAGGGTAGTCGTCGAGTCGTCAATATCCTGACCGGCGGCCGAGCCGATAAAATTATACCCGGGGTGACCCTTTTCTCCGGATCCCGGGTTCGGTTGACCGATGATGCTTTTAGCGACCGGGAATTTGGAGAGTTCATCGAGATCGTGAAAGGCCTTGTCCGAACCCATGAAAGAAAAACTACTTAAATACCTGCCCCGGCTGATCTTGATCTTTGGCGCCGTGCTGAGGATCGGCCAGTTCATTTTCAACCGGTCCGTGACCGAGGGCGAGGCGGCATTGGCCCTGAACATCATCGACCGGTCGTACGCCGGCTTGCTCAAACCCCTGGATTTGGTACAGGCCGCGCCGTACGGGTTCCTGTTCATCCAAAAAACGATGTTAAATATTTTCGGCAATAACGACTATTCCCTCCGGATCTTTCCCCAGCTCTGCGGGCTGATATCGCTCTTCGTTTTCTGGACGGTCGCCAAAAAAGTGCTGGCGACGTGGGGCATGGCGATCGGTCTCCTCATGTTTTCCATCGCTGATTATGTGATTTATTTTGCCTCGGAACTGAAGCAGTACTCGACCGACGTCATGATCGGGCTCATCATAACCAGTCTGGCGGTCTCGGTCTTAACCGACGGGTTCAACCGCTGGAACTTCGCCGGTTTGACTTTGTGCGCCGGTCTGGGTATCTGGTTATCCCACCCGGCTTTTTTCTTCCTTTGCGGTGCCGGCCTGGTAATTTTGATCCATGTTATAAAAAATCGGCTGAAGGAAGCGTGGCCTTTCTGGATCGCCCTTATATTGATCTTCCTGGCCAGTTTTATTGCCGATTACACACTATCGTTGAAGCATCTGTCCACTAACCGGGATTTTTTGAGTTTCTGGCAGCCCGCGTTCATGCCTCTGTTGCCCCGAACCCTGGTGGATTTAAGGTGGTTCGGCTACGTTTTCGCCCGGATATTTAAAAACCCCGCCGGATTCCCGATTTATCTCGTCCCGCTCGCTATAATATTTTTTATTTTAGGGATCGTTCGGTTTTATAAAAACAGATCCTGGGAAGCGTGGTTGCTGGTCCTGCCGGCACTGCTAAGCCTGGTCGCGTCGGGATTTCATAAATACCCGTTCGAAGGCCGGCTCCTGCTTTTTTTGGTCCCGGGCATAGTCATATTCATCTCCGCCGGGTTCGAGTTCCTCAGCGGGGACGGCAGCCGGGCACGCCGAGTCGTGTCGGTGATCGCGGTTCTGGTTCTGCTCTTACCATTGACCGGTATTGCCGGTTATCGACTGTTCCGCCCCCGCCAGCCCGAAGAACTACGGCCGGTCATGCGGCTTTTGCAGACCCAGTACCGCTCCGGTGACGCGGTTTACTTATACTACGCCGCGGTCAACGGCTTCAATTATTATTGCCGGCAGATGGATTTCCAGCCGGACAATGTCTTTTTAGGTGTAGAATCCCGTTCGGATCCGACCGGTTATTTACATGATTTGGAGCGGATGACCGACCAGCCGCGGGTCTGGGTTATTTTTTCCCATATCGCGAAATGGCGGAGTGTGGATGAGGAAAAGATTTTTCTTGGTTATCTAGACCAGTTGGGCCAGCGCTTAGAATTGTATAAAGCGCCCGGCGCGGCTGCGTATTTGTATGATCTGACTGCCCGCTGACCGCGGGATTTATTTCAACAGGATAATTTTTTTAACTTGTGAAATGTCATTTGTTTCCATGCGGATGAAATAAACGCCGGGTGGAAGAGATCGACCCTTGTCGTCGTCGCCGAACCAAGTCAAGGGTGTCGAATTGGAAAGTTTAAAATATTTAACCATCCGGCCGCTGATATCATAAATTCTTACCCGGCAGAACTCCTTAGATTCGGATACATAGCGGATGTTCAGGTTACCATAAAAAGGATTGGGAAATACTTCGAGCCACGGTTTTTTGATAATCATTGCCGGTGTTTCTTCTATATTGGTGAAAGGGTAAAACTTACCCCAGATTCGCATGGTGTTTGCGGGTACGCCGTTTATGGAATCGGTCCAACCCGACCATGTGGCGAGGATCTGGCCGTTTGATCCACGGCTCAGGTTTGGGGCATATTGGTCTTTTCCTTGAGAACAGATGGGATAAGAACTCAGCACGTTTCCATTCGTATCCACGGTCGCGCCATAAATATCCCAATATCCGTTGCGGTCATCCTGCCAGGCGACTATGTAATTGGTCCCATCGTAAGCTACGACCGGGCTTCTTTGATTCCCGCTTACAACCGCGATTGGAATACCACCCAGGACCGGGCTGCCGTTGGTTTTAACCCGCCTTCCATAAATATCATAATTGGAACCGCTGCGATAGTCTTCCCATACGACGAGATAATAATCCCCTCCAAAGGTCACGGCGGGATTTGTCGGTTCACCGGAAAAACCACAGATGCCGATCGGGCCCGAGTAAGTACCATCAGGATATACAAACCCCCCATATATCTCTTTTTCCCAGTTGTAGCGTGTATCCTCCCATACAACAATAAATTTAGTGCCGTCAAAAGCAGTTGCGGGATTCGTTTCCCAGTAGGTGTATACATCGGTTATGTGTATATCTCCGGTTACAGTCCCATTCGAGTGGACGAGATCCCCGCGAATATCAAGATCCGGATGCTGCATGTAAAACCAGCCCCTGGTCCATGGTACAAAATAATTTATGGTTCCGAAGGCAACCGACGGTTCTCGGTGAGTATAATCCCAGCCCCATCCCCTTGGAATAATAATGCCCCCAGTGTCAGCCACGGTACCGGTTGAACTTACTCTTACACCGGTAATATCCCCGCCTTGATAAACGATCAAGTAATCACTGCTATCCGAGGCAACTACAGGATTAATTCCGGTACGATTATTAGATATCGGTATTGTTGAGGTGTCCAAAATCGATCCCGCAGAATCAATCCGTAATCCATAAACGCAATAATTACGCTGGTCGTACCAGGCAACAAGATAATTGCTACCGTTATATGCTGCAGCCGGTGACGACTGGCTGTTCACGCCGATATTCGGCCGTTGAGAAAGCAGAATACCCGATGAGTCAAGCACGGTTCCGGAGGGTAAAATACGGGTTCCGTAAATATCCCGATTGGGATTATCCCGGATATCCGCCCAAGTGGTAAAAAACTGGTTGCTGCCGTAGGCGACGGCAGGAGGGAATGTTTCCTCACTGATTGTGCCCCATGATAGCTGAAATCCGCTTGGGTCGATCACTACGCCGTCTGAAGTGACGCGTGACCCGTAAAGATCCCAATAATACGTTCCGGGTCTTTTTTTCATCCAGGTGACTAAATATTCATCCGCACCATATCCAATGTCCGCGTAATGGACACCGTCCGAAGTATTGGATATTTGAATGCCTTGCGGATCCAACACATCGCCATTGGCTGTTACCCGGGCGCCAAATATATTATTTTCCTTCCAGATGACGAAAAAGTTAAGTCCATCAAAGGCGACTTTCGGTTCAGCTTGACTGGTTTGTCTGGTCGAAATCGGGATCCCGTTAGGATCCACAATAACTCCGGACGGATTTACCCGGGCACCATAGATGTCTTCATTGGATACCCATACGATTAAATAGTTAATTCCGTTAAAACAAATAGACGGTTCTGAATATGGCCGTGGAGATGAAATTATTATTTCGACAGTATCGAGCACGATGCCATCAGTGTTGATACGTAAGGCATGGAATTCGGGATTCACGTATATATCACGGGTATAGTATACGATTAGATAATTAGTGCCGTCGAAACTGATCTTTGGATTTGTTTGATCGGAGGCATAGGTGTTGATGGGAATCCCCATAGGGTCCAGGACATGACCATTGCGGTCAATGCGCGATCCGTATATATCGGCATTGGTAGAGCCATTTCGATAATCATGCCAGACCACAAAGTAATTTGTACCGTCGAAGGATACGCTTGGGCTGTATTGTGACCGGTTGAAATCACAAATTAAGATATTCGTGGAATCGATAACCCCTCCGGTTGGCAATACGCGAGTGCCATAAATATCTCCATCTTCACTCCAGACCACTAAGTAATTCTCCCCATCCGTGGCGATCGCCGGCTGTAATCGGTTATGATTGACATTCGTGTAGTAAATTGAAGTATCGATAAGGAATTCGCCCTGCCGTATATTATTTTGCTTTTCCAGGGCCGGATAATTGTATGCGGTCAAATACAATGGGAAAAAAAGAATGGCCGATAGCATTATGCCGATTGTTATTCGTCGGTGTATCTCGCTTATAGTTTTCATTTTGTCACCAGCCAGCGCAGTCCGTGGATCGGCTGGTATGCGAATTTTACATAGGCTTGTTTCCCAATCCCGTCAAAGATCGAAATAACCTTCATCTTGATAAAATGATCGTTCGTATTATCCCACCCGTCGTCATCGGGATCCAGCCAGATGGAATAAAGAGCATACCCTAGAAGATACTGAGTGAGGTAATATTCAGGAGGGCTGGCAATGGTCATAAGATCGAAATCGCTGCCTGAGTCTTTCCGTATCAAAGAGCACTTGTTATTAAAGGGGGGAACGTGATCGGCGGGTGAAATAAATGCTATCGGTGAATAGT
>Ga0315279_10002172_pt1 | contig 30256 bp, 23 predicted proteins | sample YL17G06_20_MG_FD_203694 | JGI IMG/M metagenome (GOLD analysis project Ga0315279, IMG submission 203694) | Sediment microbial communities from Yellowstone Lake, YNP, Wyoming, USA - YL17G06_20 | ecosystem: Environmental > Aquatic > Freshwater > Lake > Sediment | place: USA: Wyoming | collected...
CACCCCGGCCAAGGCCGGGTGCAAAGAGGAGCCGGCTGAAGCCCGGCTGAGTTCGAGTGCTGACCTGAGCACATGTGGAACACCCGTTGATGCTGACCTGCCCCTTTGAGGGGCTAACGGTAGTAGGCCCCCGGCTTTGCCGGGGGTCACTTAACTGAAAGAGTTTTCACACGTCAAACACTCTCCCTCAGTCAGACATAGTGATACTTCATTCGTTTGATTCGTGGTTGAACTGCCCTTTCCAGGTTCAGCGCTTCTTCGGACGCGCCAGCGCGAGTAGGGAATCCGGCGTTGGGGCGTACGGGCCCGCGGTCGAGCTAAAGCTTTCCTCGCAGACCTCCTTGATCTCGCGGGCTGCCATGCCGGCCGCCTTGGCTTCTGAAACCACCTCGTGCAACCTGGCGATGGTGCGTTTGCGGCAGGTCTCCTTGCACTTCGCCTCGACGCCTTTGTTGATGTAAACGCCCATGCCGCGCCGCGTGTAGACGACTCCCATCACCTCGAGGTCGCGGTACGACTTCGCCACGGTGTTCGGGTTTAACCCGAGCTTCTCTGAGAGTTCGAGCATGCTCGGAAGCTGATCCCCGGGCTTCAACTTCCCAGAGGCAACCGCGAACTGCACAACGTTTTCAATCTGAAGATAGACCGGCACGCTGCTTCTGATATTGACGTTCTCAAACATTTCCGTTACTCCCCACAGGTTTTTTCCGCCGATGCCCATAACAAGAGACTGTAGAGTAAGCCAAACCGGGATCAAAAAGCACCTTTCTTGTATCGTGCGCTTGCGCACGACTCTTGCCGCGCTTCACTCGGCCAAGTTTTTGAGGATCAATAGGGAACGCGGATTGAGGTTCCATACGGTTGCGGGCGCGGGTTCAGTCGTTGGCGTCCAGGCGCTGCGCGTTCTTACAGCGGCCCGATTCTTCCCGTAGTTCGCCAGCACGAGGAAGAGGTCTCGATTGGCGAACGCTGAAGCCACGACGCTCTGCGGCAAAGGCTCTGCAAACAATCCCGAATCCCCGATCTCCAACCAGGCCCACGTGCCTTCCCGGACCACCGGCAGATACTGTTTGAGCCATCGGCCATGAGTGGGCCGGGCTTCGGGCCGGCCCGGCACTGAATCCCACCAGCCATAGCTGTGCGGTCCCTCCGGGTGCTCTTGATAATGCTTCCATATCGCGCGGCAATGCCTGGTCCAGAAGCAGCGATCCTCCGGCGGATACTTGATGCCCGGAATCAGCGCGCGCTCGCCCGTGAACGGCCGTCCGGCCAGCAGCAGAGGAAACTGCATGTAGGGAATCGCGTGCAAGTACAGTTCATCTTCATTCTCGATGCGCGCCCGGCTCATATCCAGACACGGCGCGACGTATGGGGCATGGCGCTTCACCGCCTCGCGCAATGCATCGCCGTTCTGCACGGACTCTCCGACCCACAGGTAGTCATACACCTTCAGATCCGCATTCGGGCACGAAGCGGCGCTATGGTGGATCTTAACGATCCCGCCTCGCCGCTTGACCTCTGCATAGATCAGCGCCAGGAGATCCTGCAACGCACCATCCCGGGTCGCGCTCTCTTCAAACGCAAGCACTTCATCCTTTGTCGGCGGGTTCGGGTTGCGGAAAAGCTCGATGTAGCCCAAGTCATTGTAAATGCCGTCCACGCCGTATTCGTCCAGGATCCGCACCAAGTGTGGGAGCAGATACGCGCGCCAGCCGGCACTGGCAGGCGAACAGCGCGCGTACCGGAAATAGATCTCGACCAAGTCCTGCGGCCGCGCCCATTCCTCGCGGAAATCCGGATCGGTGCGCTCGAAGAACCCGCTCGATGCGTACACAATGAGTCTCATTCCGCGCGCGTGAACCATGTCCACGAACCGCCGGAATCCGGACGGATTGAGCGGGGCGAACTTGTGCCCGCCGAACAGCCGTTGCGAGTCGCTCCATTCTTCATGCACCTGGATCAGCCGGATGCCGTGGTCGCGCAGCTTATCCAGTTCCGTCTCATCCCACGCATCGGGATCCCAAGGCTTCCGGCATGGGTACTCGCCCAGATTGTAACAACATTGCCCAGGCAGGTAGCCGGTGATGAGGTGCTTCCGCAAACATGATCGGATGCCCCGTTCGCAGAGGGCGATATTCTCGAGCCGTTTCCGATGATCTTCCCGCGTGTAGCGTGCCAGGACTCCGGGTGCGCGGGTATCGCCAACCCCTGACACGGCCGCCTCGCCCGTGCCTCCGGACAGACCCGAAAGCGCCGCCCCGGCCGCCAAGCTTCCCGGAACACCCTTCAAGAACTCGCGCCTTTTCATATGTGCCAGCCCTCCACGCGCCATCATAAGGCGGAGAGACAAGTCAATGCACGCTTCCGCCAAGCAGACGCGCGACCCACGGCCCGTTGCTTGGAGGCATCCGAAACCAGACATAAACCGAGGTTAGAGCCGTGCTCGTTTCCGCCCGTGTCACTGCAACAAGTAAAGAACGGGCCATGACCAGTGGGCAGTCCGCGAAGGCCGGAAAATGTGCTATGCCATCGAGTGATAGGATGAGAAGACATATCGAGGTCGGGTTGGCGCAGTTCCGGAAACGGATGGATTGGCATACCCAACTTCTCGAAAGAGGTCGATGAACGCGTTGTGCGGTTTTCACCACGTGTCGGGGATCATGGCCTTCATGAATTCGCGGTTCATGGTGGTGATGTTGGCGACTTTGATCTGTTTGGGGCAGTTGGCCTCGCATTCGTAGTGTTTTGAACAACTGCCGAAGCCTTCTTTGTTCATTTGGCGGACAATGGCGGTGATGCGGCCTCTGCGTTCGGGTTGGCCTTGGGGGAGCTTGCTTAGGTGGGCGATCTTGGCGGCGGCAAATAGGCTGGCGGAGGCGTTGGGACACGCCGCGACGCATGCGCCGCAACCGATGCAGGCGGCGGAGTCGAATGCCTGTTCGGAGCGATGCTTTGGGACAAGGATGGCGTTGGCATCGTGCGCCTGGCCGGTTCTGACGGAGACGTAGCCGCCGGCCTGGATGATGCGATCGAAGGCGGAACGGTCGATCACGAGGTCTCTGACGATTGGGAATGCCCTGGCGCGAAAAGGTTCGATCACCAACGCGTCGCCGTCGTTGAAATGGTGCATGTAAAGCTGGCAGAGGGTCGTTGCGGGCAGGTGGCCGTGGGGTTGGCCGTTGACCATGGCGCCGCATGAGCCGCAGATGCCTTCGCGGCAATCGTGCTCGAATGCGATGGGCTCGATGCCCGCTTTTTCGAGTCCGGCGTTGACAATGTCGAGCATTTCGAGGAAGGAAGCAGCGGTCGAGATGCCCTTGGCTTCGTAGGTCACAAAATGCCCCTTGGCCTCCGGCGTCTCCTGCCGCCACACTTTCAAGGTGAGGGATATGTTCTTGCCGGGCACTACTTGTAACTCCTCGTCGACGGTTTCACCTCTTCGAACACCAGCTGCTCTTTGTGCGGCACGGGCGGCTTGTCCGGGCCTTTGTATTCCCACGCGGTGACGTGACAGTAGTGTTCATCATTGCGCAAGGCCTCTCCGTCCTCCGTCTGGTATTCGTCGCGGAAATGGCTGCCGCACGATTCGCCGCGGTCCAGCGCATCCAGACACATGAGCTCAGCCAGCTCAAGGAAATCGGCTACGCGCCCGGCTCGTTCGAGGGTCTGGTTGAACGAGCCCTGCGACCCCACGACGTTGACGTTGTGCCGAAACTCCTCGCGCAGTTCCGGGATCAGCTCGAGGGCTTCCTGGAGTCCCTGCGCGTTTCGCGACATCCCGCACTTGTCCCACAGCAGCACGCCCAGTTCTCGATGCAATTCGTCCACCGTTCTCTTGCCGCGCATGCTGACCAAGCTGTCGAGGCGCGCCTCGGCGGCATGCCGTGCGTCGCGCGCGGCCGCGTGATCGGGCGTAACCTTCGCCGGGCCGGCCGTGGCAAGGAAATCGCCAATCGTGCATGGCAGAATGAAGTAGCCGTCGGCCAATCCCTGCATGAGCGCACTGGCGCCGAGGCGGTTTGCTCCGTGGTCGGAGAAATTGGCTTCGCCAATGACGTACAAGCCCGGCAGGTTGCTCATGAGGTTGTAATCGACCCATAGCCCGCCCATGGTGTAATGCACGGCCGGGTAGATCCTCATGGGCGATTCATGCGGGTCCTCATCAATGATGCGTTTGTAGATCTCGAACAAATTGCCGTACTTGTCGTCGAGCGATTCCCTTCCTTCGCGCGCGAAGGCGTCCCGCAGGTCCAGATACACCGCGTAGCCGCCGCCCACACCGTATCCTTCGTCGCAGACGTGCTTGGCCGCGCGCGAAGCAACGTCGCGCGGCGCAAGATTGCCGTAGCTCGGATACCGTTCCTCGAGGTAATAGTGTCGTTCGTTCTCGGGGATCTCGTTGGGAGGCCGCGGGTCGCGCTTCTTGCGCGGGACCCAGATCCGGCCGTCGTTGCGCAGGCTCTCGCTCATCAGCGTCAGCTTGGACTGATAAGCGCCCATCACGGGAATGCACGTTGGGTGAATCTGTGCGAAACAAGGATTGGCGAAGAATGCTCCGCGTTTGTAGGCCTGCCAGATGGCCGTCGCGTTCGACAGCATCGAGTTGGTCGAGAGGAAGTATGCGTTGCCGTAGCCGCCCGTCGCTAAGACGACGGCGTCAGCGGTGTAAGTCTCGATTGTCCCGTTCACGAGGTTGCGGCAAATGATGCCGACGGCACGGTTGTCGACCACAATCAGGTCGAGCATTTCCCGCCGGGTGTAGATCTCGACGTTCTTGCGCGCGGCTTCCTTCATCAACGCGCCGTACGCGCCGAGCAGCAACTGTTGGCCCGTCTGAGCGTGCGCGTAGAAGGTGCGCGAGACCAGCGTTCCCCCGAACGAGCGGTTCTCGAGGTGGCCGCCGTACTCGCGGGTGAACGGCACGCCCTGCGCCACGCATTGATCGATGATGTTGCCGCTCACTTCGGCAAGACGGTAGACGTTCGCCTCGCGCGACCGGAAATCGCCCCCCTTGATGGTGTCGTAGAAAAGGCGGAACACGCTGTCGCCATCGTTCTCATAGTTCTTGGCGGCGTTGATGCCGCCCTGGGCCGCAATGGCGTGCGCGCGGCGAGGAGTATCATTGAAACAGAATGACTTGACGCGATAACCCAGCTCCGAAAGCGAAGCCGCCGCTGAAGCGCCCGCCAATCCCGTACCCACTACGATCAGCGTGAACTTGCGCTTGTTGACAGGACTGACCAGCTTCATCTCGAACTTGTGTCGAGTCCATTTTTCCGCCAGAGGGCCGCCGGGAACTTTGCCGTCGAGCATGCGGTCTAATCTCCTGCCAGGTAAGTGGCCGCGAGAACGTGGAGCGGAATCGAAGTGAAACTCAGCGCAATCAGCACGCCCAGAACTCGCGCGGCCAGGTTGGCCTTTGCCGTCGCCTCATCCGTCAGCACCCCCAACGTCACCCAAATTGTCGACACGGCGTTGCTGAAATGCAGTCCGACGGCCCAGACCGCCAGAATGTAGAGTAGAGAATGCACCGGGTTCGCGAATGAGTTCCAAACCAGCCCGTACAATCCGAGGCTCTGGCCAGCGTTCATACCAGCCACAATCGTTGCGGGGCCCGTCTTGTTCCGGAACGAGAAATCGTGCAGATGGAGAACAACGAAGACGAAGACCAGGATGCCCGTGTAGAGCATGGTAAGCTTGACCAGGTTCGTGCCGCCCTCATACTTCCGAACGGCATAAGGCGTGTTCCGCGCGGCGCGGTTTGCCAGAGCCAGCCATACAGTAAACGTGCCGTGAACCACGAACGCCGCCGCAAGGCCGATGCGCGCAGTCCACAGGAGGGGGCCGAGCGAAAGCAAATGGCGCGAGTAATCATTGTAGACTTCCGGACCTCGGAAGATGAGAAGGTTTCCCGCAAGGTGCGCAATTACAAACAGCACGAGCATCAGACCCGACACCGCCACCAACAGCTCTTTGGTGATTGTCGTGGACAGCGTCGCTCTGAATTCCCCAACCTGCGTCATAGATGCCTAACCCGTTGCATAATTCTACCTCCCATGATGATACCTTGGAAGTTATTCCCACTCAACGAACACCGTCTCCGGCGGTTTTCTTCCCCGGCTGTCGGAGACGCAATGCGGTCCGCCGTCGTTTGCTTACGCTCGCACGTTTCTCATAGTCTGGTACTGAACCCGGCAGGCGCGACGGCCTGCTTTGCGAAACAGGGAGGCTGCTCCCGGCGGGATTTCCTTGGGCCTATCTGGAGAACATGAACATGAGCCACAGAATGGGAACGTTCTTCTTGGCGGTGGCAATGGTGTTCTTTTGCATCCATGCCGCGCCACAGGATGCGACAAAGGCTGATGATCGACGACTTATACGCGCTCGCCTTCCCCAAGCTTGACAAGATCCAGCGACCCGCAAACGTGCATTTCACCGACGAGGGATCGAGAATCTTGGCTGAGCAGGTGGCCCAGTCTATTCTCAAGGCGCTGGCAGGCGGGTAACAGTATGAATACGATTGCGAGTTGTCATGAAACGGGAGTTTCTTCCACAAATGATGAAAATGTTCGTTGTACACCCTTTAGGGTGGCGCGCTGTTGTTGCATCCCCCGGCTAAAGCCGGTACAACGAACATTCGCGTTTTTGGAATAGCACGAGCGGGAGGAAAGGAGGCGGTATGGCGATCAACCTATATACGCGACGGCAGTTCATCGAGTCTGTAGGCGCGGGGCTGGTTGGGGCGACGGCGTTGCAGGGCGCCGCCTTTGGCAAACCGCGTGGAAGCTCAAAGCCTAACATCCTCGTTATCATGTCCGACGAGCACAACGCGGGCGTCATGGGCTGCGCGGGAAACAAGATCGTCCGGACGCCGAATTTGGACGCGCTTGGCGCTCGCGGCGTGGTTTTCGAGAACTGCTACTGCAACTCGCCGCTCTGCGTTCCGTCGCGCCTTTCGTTTACGTCGGGCAAATACGTTTCGCGAGTCAGTGCTTGGAACAACAACTGTTGGCTGCCCTCGGCGGATTATCCTTCGTTGCCCCGGATTCTCAACTCGGCAGGCTATGAAACGTTCCTCTGCGGCAAAATGCATTATGACAGGACGTGTCGATACGGCTTCACCGAGATCGGCGGCAACATGAACCAAAGCGTCATGATGGGAACCGGCGCAAGGCGTGCGGCGGACGACTTGACACCCTTGCCGGGCATCTCTGAGCGGTTTCAGGATTTCCATACGGGCGACACGTCGTCGATAATGGAGCATGACCGCAGGGTGACGGCTGGAACGCTCGAATTCCTCAAGAGCCGCAAGAAGACCGAGGCGCCTTTCATGCTGTTGGCAGGCTACCTCGCCCCGCACTTCCCTCTCATCGCTCCGCAGAAGTATTGGGAAAACTACGAGGGTAAGATCCCGCTGCCCGTGATTCCGGAGGGATTCCTTGATGCCATGCCCCTCAACTACCGGCATCTCCGGATCGCATTCAATCTCGAGGACGCGCCGGAGGACGTGGTTCGGAAGGGAAGGGAGCTTTATTACGGCCTTGTGCAGTGGGCGGATGATGAGTTCGGCAAGGTCTTGTCGTGCTTGGCCGGCAGCGAAGCCGCGGACAACACGGTGGTCATCTATACCGCGGATCATGGCGAGAACATGGGCGAACATGGCCTGTGGTGGAAGAATTGTCTCTATGATTCGGCCGCGCATGTGCCCCTGATCGTATCGTGGCCGGCGCGATGGGAAGGAGGCCAACGCCGAACCCAGGTGTGCTCACTGGTGGACGTCGTTCAGACCATCGCCGAGTTGGGCAGCGGCAAAACGCCCAAGGACTGGAACGGCGATTCGATGGTGCAATGGTTGGACGATCCCAAGACGAAATGGAAGGATCGCGCGGTCAGTGAATATTACGGGCATAATATCGCGTCAGGATACGCGATGATCCGGATCGGGCCGCTCAAGTACGTTTATCATATGCCGCCGGACAAGGACCATCCCCCCGAGCGGGAACTGTACGACCTCGCGCAGGACTCCGGCGAGTTTCACAATCTCGCGGCAAAGCCCGAAAACGCGGAACGCGTCGCCGAAATGCACGCTTCCTTGCGCCACGAGCTCGGCGAGGATCCCGACAAGATCGAGCAACGCTGCCGGGCCGATTTTGCACGGGGATACGCGCGTGACGACGGAAAAAGAAGGAAGATTCCTAAAGCGAAGATGAAACCCCGCGATGCCCATACCCAATACACGGGAGTTGACGGAAGTCGAGCTTAGATCGATGTTATGATCCGCAACGCGCATGATGAATCCTGCCGGCACGAATAGAGAGGAAACACCTATGAAACCAACGGATACCCTCAAACACGAGCACAAGATTGTGTTGGCGGTGCTTGACGGAGCAGAGCGCGAAGCGCAGCATATCAAAGCGACCGGCAACGTGGACACGGAGAAGGTCGCGAAGATGCTGGATTTTTTCCGCACGTTCGTGGACAAGTGCCATCACTCCAAAGAGGAACGGCGGCTTTTCCCGAAGCTGCAAGAGCGGGGCATGCCGGGCGACGCCGGCCCCATTGCGGTGATGCTGCACGAGCATACCCTGGGCCGTGATGAAGTGAAATCCATCGCGGATGCCCTCAAGAGATTTCAGGAAGGCGACGCGGCGGCGGCAAAGGACGTTGCCCAGCATCTCCTGTCGTACGCCGAATTACTGAGGAACCACATCGACAAGGAGGACAGCGTCCTGTTCCATTTCGCTGACCAGATACTGACCGATTCAGACCAGGAAGAACTGACAACGGCCTTCGACGAAATTGAAGCCAGCGAGATCGGCGAGGGCGTTCACGAGGAATACCACCGCTTCGCCCATGAACTCAATAAACGGTAACTGTCTAGACCAGAACCGCCGTGCCTGTCGAAAGACCCACGCATACCGTTCACCCCGTCATCCCCGCGAAGGCGAGGATCCAATGCACAACGAAGCGAATACCCCGCGTTTGCTGGATTCCCGCCTTCGCGGGAATGACGGCGTCGGGCGTTGCTCCTAATGTATTCGCCAATTCCGCGTCCATGCGAAGGGTTTTGGGATAGCTTCTACTGCGTTACTTGGGGTTGATGCGGACTTGGGGGATGAGGGTCTGGACTTGGTCGATGGTGAAGTGGCCGATCTCCCAGGTCATCGCATTGGCGGCGCCGGCGGCAATGGCGAGCTTGGCCATCTCGACCAGCGGCATTTTCTCAGCAAGTCCTATAGCAAATCCTGCGACCAGCGCGTCACCGCTTCCGACAGGGTTGACCTCTTTGATCGGCGGAGGAACTGCATGAAAACGCTCATTGCCTCGTGAGACGAGCGCCCCTTCTTTCCCGAGCGAAAGTACGACGAGTTCGATGCCCCGCTCATGGAAGTGATCAATGGCTTTCCACTTGGCCTCGACGGAATCCAGCGGAAAGCCGACGCATTCCTGCGCTTCGGCAACGTTGGGCTTCACCATATACGGAACGGCTTCAAGGCCGAGAGCAAATTCCGGGCCGTGGGCATCGAGGATTGTGATCGCACCGGCAGACTTTGCAATTGGGATGGTGTCGCGATAGAGCGTCTTGATGCTCGGGTCGGGCACGGTCCCGTTAAAGGTAACCGCTTTCGCCTCTTGGACCTGTAGCGCGAAGACGCGCTTCAGTTCGTCAAACTCTTCGTTCGTTACGAGTGAACCGGGCTCGAAGAAGGCAGTCTGACGGTGAATGGGTTCTTCGAGCACGGTGGTGATGGTGCGCGTCTGCGATTTCACCCACAGTGGAACGCACGGAATGCCGTCCTGCTTCTCCAACATCTCGACGACGTGCGCGCCTGGATGTCCGCCAACGATGACCATAGCCTTGGCGGGGCGCCCGAGGATTGTGACGGCGCGCGCGCAGTTGTTTCCCTTGCCGCCAGCCACGCACGTGCATTTCTTCGACCGCATGAACGTTCCGATTTTAAGATCGTCAATGAAGACCGTCTTATCGACGCATGGGTTTGGTGTTACGCAAAGAACCCTCGAAAGGGCCCTTGTGACAGCCCGGCAGAACTGACGGAGTTGACTATAGGTGGCTCTCTTCATATCTTGCAAGGGCGCACCCGGCGGCGCCTATCACGCCCGAATCCGGGCCGAGGCCGGCGGGAATAATCTGGGCGCGATTGCCGGGGACTTCAAACGACATCTCTTTCGCGGTCTTGCGAATCGGGTCGAAGAGCACGTCGCCCGCGGCGATCATCCCGCCGCAGAGGATGACCTTCTCAGGGTTCAGGAGGTTGATGAGACTGGCGATGCCGAGACCGAGCCAGACGGCGGTCTCATGCATGACCCACTTCGAGAACTCGTCGCCGCGCGCGATGCCGTCGGAGACCATCTTGCCGTCGATCTTCTTGAGGTTGCCGCCGCACAGGTCGGTCAGGACGGTTTGGCGGCCGCCTTCGATGCCTTCGATGGCCGTTCGCACCATTCCCGTGACCGATCCGTATGCCTCGAGGCAGCCCGTGGCGCCGCATCCGCACTTGCGGCCGCCGCGCATGATCTTGAGGTGGCCGATTTCCGCCGCGGTGCCGTCGATGCCGCGCAGGAGTTGTCCAAATACGACAATCCCCCCTCCCACTCCGGTGCCGAGCGTGAGCAGGCACATATTCTCTGCGCCTTGGCCCGCGCCCAGCCAATACTCGCCGTAGCATGCGACATTTGCATCGTTGTCGATGTAGCACGGGAAACCAAGGCGTTTCGCCATCTCATCCGCAAGAGGAACATTCTTCCATCCAGGGAGGTTCGGCGGGCTGTACACGACGCCGGTCTGCCAGTTCATCGGCCCCGGCGCGCCGAAGCCCGCGGCGAGAACGTCCTTTCGCGTCGCGCCCGCGGACTTGAGCACGGCCTGTACGCTCTGTGCCATACAGTCCATCACGGCAGCCGGACCTTCCGCCGCGCGCGTGGATCGGGCATCCTTCCCAAGGATCTTCTTGTCCCTCGAGACGACGCCGGACCTGACGTTCGTTCCGCCGAGGTCGACTCCGATGATCAGCTCGCTCACGATTCTCCCTCCGAGAAGTTCTTGACGTATTCAATCGCCCGGTCCATCCGGGCAAGGCAAGTCTCTTTCCCCAACAGGAACGCGAGCTCGAAAAGACCCGGCCCGACGCTCTTGCCCGTCAAGGCGAGTCGCGTGGGATGGATGAAGCGGCCCGTCGTCTCACCGGTCTCGGCGGCCAACGCCTCGAATCTCTTCTTGAATGTCTCGACGCTCCAGTCGCCGGCGTCTGCAAAAATATCGCGGACGCGCATCATGCGTTCGACCGCGCCCTTTTCCTGCCACTGCTTTCGGACCGCCTTCTCCTCATATTGCGTGGGCTCGACAAAGAAGAAGTCGGTGTACTCGACGATCTCGTTCAAGGTCCTGATCTTTTCCTGGCAGATGCCGGTCATGTGAGTCAGCCATTCGAGAGACTTGGAGGACGTGTCGAGGCCGGCCTTGTGCAGCAATGGGAGCACGCGGTCTCGGAGCACCTCGACGGTCAACATGCGCATGTGCTGGCCGTTGAGCCATTGCGCCTTCTTGAGGTCAAAGCGCGAGGGCGAGGCGCTGAGGCGCTCGAGTGTGAAGCTCGAGATGAGTTCGTCTCGGGTCAGCAGTTCGCGGCCATCGGCCGGCGCCCACCCGAGCAAGGCAAGATAGTTGATGAGCGCTTCGGGCAGGTAACCGTCGGCCCGCCAATCGAGCACGTTGGCGCCGTGGAGCCGCTTGCTGTACTTTTGTCCCTTCTCGTCGTGAATGAGCGGGTGGTGAACAAAGGTCGGGACCTCGTACCCGAGCGCCTTGAACAACATCACGTGACGAGAGGCATTCGTCAGATGGTCGTCTCCGCGGATCACATGTGTGACCTTCATCAGGCCGTCATCGACGACCACGGCAAGATGGAAGATCGGATCGCCGCTCGGACGCAGGATGATGAAGTCATCAAACTCCCTGTTGTCGGTGCGCACGACGCCCTGGAGGAGGTCATGGACCTCCGTGATTCCCCGCATCACCTTGAAGCGAATCGCGTATGGAGCATCGCCTTTCGCGGCAATCTCTTCGGGGGTAAGGTTTCGGCATTTCTGATTGTAGCGCGGCGGCCGCTTCTCCGCGGCGGCGCGATCGCGCTCGGCATCGAGCTCCTCCTTCGAGCAAAAGCACTTGTACGCCTTACCTTCTTCGAGCAACCGGTTCGCCTCCCGACGGTATATGCCGATACGCTGCGATTGCCGATAGGGTCCGTATTCACCTTTGGCGGGGACGTTCTTGAACGCGGGACCTTCATCCCAGTCCAGCCCAAGCCAGAGCATGCAGTCGCACAGCACTTCGGCGTATTCCTCTTTGCTGCGCTCGACATCCGTATCCTCGAGACGCAAGATAAACGTGCCGCCCGTGCCGCGTGCGAACAGCCAATTGTACAGGGCGGTCTTCGCGTTGCCGATGTGAAAGAAACCCGTCGGCGAAGGTGCGAAGCGAACGCGAACGTTTCTCATGAATTGTCCTGATTCCAGTGGTTTATCCCAACCAGCCGTGAGGATACACCGTTGCAATTGAACGTTTCATCTTTTCGCGTGTCGGCCCGTATGTACGAAACCATTTCGGACCTGCGTTATCTCGATTGCGGCAGCATAAACGTCTTCGATGCATTTTGCGATTGTGTCGGGATTGAAGTGGGCCCGTGCGGTTTCGCGCGCGTTTTTGCCGAGTCTGGCGCGGAGGTCGGGGTCGTTCAGAAGGCGGCGGATGGCATCAGCCATGGCCTCGTCATCGCCATCAGGTACAACAAGGCCGTTGTGCTCGTTGATGAGGCACGGAGAGGCGCCTGCACATGCAACCACGGGCTTGGCGGCAGCCATGGCGTTCAGCACCTTGATCGGATATCCAGACCAGGATACTCGTGGGCACACGACCACGACATCCTCGCGCAGGACGTTGCGCAATGACTTAAAGTCATGCACGGGGACCATCTCGGCGCCGGGAATGGACCTCTTGTCCGCAGTTGCGATCAACAGCCGCGTTTGCGGGAGAACCGATCGGACTCGCGCCATGGCTCTGAGCAGTAGAGGCAGGTTTTGGTACGCATCGAGGTTGCCTGCGTAGAGAACAGGCGGAAGTTCCGCCGTTACCTCGCGGAACTCGAACGCTTCCGTCTCAACGGGCGGTGGAATCACCGCGACATGCTCTGCGATGCACCCGCATTCGACGAGGTACGCCGCCAGACGGTCGTGTAGCGCAATAATACGATCGGCTCGGCGTGGAAAGGTTTTGTCGAGCCATCGTCCGAGGATGCGCCCGGCGGACAGAAAATGAGGAAGCTCGTCGGCCATGGCATTGTGCGCGTGGTAAACGATGGGGCGTTTGCGGCACGCGAGAGCGACCATCAGACCTTCGTAGTTGTGTGCATGGACGACATCGATGGCGTGCTTGCTGATGACGCGCCGCAGCGTTCGGGCAAGTGCTGCATCGGCGAAGGGTTTTCCCCATGATGGCCCCGCGGCCGTGCGGTACATGCCGGGAATGCTGCTGCATCGGTAGATCGGTAAGGTTCCATCGTCCTCGCCGTCGCCATACCCGTAGACGACCAAGTAGACGTCATGTCCGCGTCGCTTGAGCGCCTGAGCAGTCGCTCGCAGAAGCACCTGGGATCCCTGCGGAACGGGGTAGGGACATGCGGCAACCATCGCGATCCTGAACGTCATTCGAGGTATCCCAGTGCGCGAAGGCGATCCTCAACAATGCGCTCCTTTTGGGCATCGTAAGGCCCGCGCAGATTGCGGATTTCAGAAGGAGCACCAGGCGCAGCCGGGCCGAGAAGCGAGGCGCCGTCCATCGGAGGCGCGGGCACTCCGAGGGCGGCCAGGACCGTAGGCGCAACGTCTTGAATGTGAGCCATGCCGGCCGCGACCGGCATTGAGACGAACAAAATGCCCACGGGACGGTGATTGCCGTTCATGCCGCGCTCCTTTCCCCCAAGGTATTCGTCAGGCGCGATGCGACGCAACGCGGGGCTGCCGCGACTTCCTGAATGGCAGCATCGAGTTCCTGCTCGACCACTGCGAAGGCAGGAGTAGGAATAGCCGTTTTCGAGCGCGAGGTCGAGCACGATATCCGGAGCGCTTCCGACATGATCGCCCTTGTACAGATCGTCACGCCGCCATGCCTTTTTCACGGGCGGCCAGGACTCGAGTTCCGCGCAGAGGTCTCGGCAGAAGGTGTCATACTCGGCGGGATCGACTTGTCCGCACGGTTCGCGGCCCTTTAGATTGACGCGGACGGAAGGAAAATAGTTCAATTCCTCAGACCACGCGCGCGTGTGCCGCCAATCGATTCCGGCAAACCGCGAACGGCTTTCGGCACGCGCGGCAAGCCTCTGAAAACGACGGAACGCCGCGCCTCGCCAAGAGGCCGGAACGAACCCGAGGGCAAGATTCTTCAGGAGGCCGGCGCCGGAGGGCGCGAACCGGAGATGACCCTGTTCGGCAAGCCAGTTGTTGAGATGAACCACACCTGTTCCCGTGCCGCCGAAACCGTGGTCGGAAACTACGGCTACGATTGCGTCACCCGCGGCGTCGACGAGATTGCCGACGGCCGCGTCGAGCCGCTTGTAGACGTCGCGGATCGCGTGTTCGTGTCCGGGCCGATGTCGCGGCGATTGCGCATCGCAAAAGAGCCAGAAATGGTGTGCAACGGTATCGGACTCCCCGAAGACAACCATGAAGAAGTCCCAAGGCTCGCGCTTGAGAAGTTTGACGGCGATGGCCTCTTTGGTCTTGATGCCTTGAAGCAGTTTTTGGAAGGCGCGGTCATGCCAGCCAGGTCCTATGTCGGTCTCCTGGAAATCCGCGAATCGCCATTGGCGAACGTCTTCATACAGGGCGGGCGGATACACAAATGAACGATCCGGGGCCGTGCAAACGGGCGAGTCGAAGCCCGAAAGCATAATGCCGTTCACGGGATCGGGCGGGTAAGTGGCCGGTACGCCGATCACTGCGACTCGTTTTCCGGCAGCGGACAGTATGTTCCACAAGGCCGGCGCTTTCCGGTCGTTTGCGTTCAGAAAGCGCAGGGAATAGGTTCCTGGGTTGATCTCGGTGAAGTCGAAGATGCCGTGGCGTCCGGGATTGACGCCGGTCACGCACGTGGTCCACGCGGGGAACGTGGCGGGCGGCATCGTGCTTTGCAGGGGAAGGTAACTGCCACGGCGCCGGAGTCGCTCGAGATGTGGCATGAAGCCTTCGCGCATCCAGCATTCAACCAGGCTCGGCTCGGCGCCGTCCAGACCTATGAGAAGAAACCGTCTCATGCAGGCATTGTAGCCGATTGCGGCAATGTTGCACAGCCGCCCTCGGCTGTGTAATGGGCGAAAAGAGCGGAGCCCCTCTCTGCATAACACAGCCGAGGGCGGCTGTGCCACATTCTTTCATAGGGCATTCTTTCATAGGGCATTTGTTTATAGGGCTGGAGCGATGGCCTGTCTTGCGGAAAAAGGAGCCATACGATATTGTTTGCGGAGAAGGATGCCATATTGCATGGGCGCCGGAGGATGCGTAGAATCTGTCAAGAAGAGGTGCATGAGCCATGGAACTTGTGAGCATAACCGCTGCTCGAGCCGGGCAGGTGCTGGCACGAGCGGTGACTAACCCATCGGGCGCTACCGTGTGTCCAACGGGTTTCCGCTTGACGGAGGCCGTTATCGAGCGCCTGCGGAACGCGGGAGTGGAAACGTTGCTTATCGAGGTAGATAGCGCGCAGAAATTCGCGGTGCAGGATCGGATCGAGGCCCTTGGCCGGCGGTTTGCGAACGTGGACGATCCAATCCTGTTGCAGATAAAGGCAACCATCGAGAACCGCCTGAACCTCATGGGGTTTGAGAGCGATCCCAAGCCCTGATTCGGATTGGGCCGGAGGCTCGAGGGGGAAAGACTAGAGGGCTTAACGCGTGTTAGGCGAAGGGACGAGATGAGCATAACGGCAGAACAGCTTCAAAATAGGGTGAAAGGGTTGTCGACACTTCCGACGTTGCCTGGTGTCGCCAAGAATATCAGTCGGATGGTCGAGGACAAAAACTCGAGCGCCTCGGACATCGGGGAACTGATCTCAAAGGACCAGGTTCTTAGCGCGCGCATCCTGCGGCTGGTCAACTCCCCCGTGTACGGTTTTCCCGGTCGCATTTCGTCAATAACGCACGCGCTGGTCCTGTTGGGGTTCAATGTGGTAAAGGGACTCATCCTTGGGACGTCTGTATTCGAATCGTTCCCAAAGCAAGCGCAGGGCCTGTGGGAACATAGTCTGGGTTGCGCGATCGTGAGCCGGAGAATCGGGCGCGAACTCGGGATGCCCGACGTCGAGGAGATCATGATCGCGGGGCTTCTTCACGATCTGGGGAAGGCGGTGCTGTCGCACGTCGCGGAAGCTGAGTTTATAGAAGCTATAACGATTGCGAGGGAAAAGCATTGGCATATTGCGCAGGCGGAACGCGAGGTGTTCGGCGTGGATCACGCGCGGGTCGCGAGCTGGATAGCGCATGAATGGCATTTGCCGCCACGCTTGACCGACGCTTTGACGTACCATCACCGTCCTGACCTTGCCAAGCACAGCAAGCCGGTGGCATCCGTGGTGCATCTCGGGGATATTCTGGCCCGCGGGATGGAATATGGCTGGCCCGGCGACAATACCATGCCGACGCTTAACGATGACGCCTTCCAATACCTCGGGATCTCCTTCGATCAAATCGACCAAGTCCTACAGCAATCCGAGGCCGAATACGCCGCCGGGGCCGACATCTTCAGCGTCGGAGACTAGGGAACCGTGACCGAACCCGCCGAACCCAGCGTGCTCATCGTCGCTACAAAGAGCGAGGAGATCGAGAAGGCCGCGGCCATCCTTGAGAAGGCCGGGTTTCGCGTAGCCTCGGCCGGCGACGCGGGATCCGCGTTGGAGCAGGTTTACGCGGACCCTCCCCAGTGTTTGCTTATCGAACAAGACGGTTCGTTAACGGCGCGGAATGAGCTTCTCGGCGAGCTGAAATCCGACAATGTCTATGGCCACTTGCCGGCCGTGTTGATATTGTCGCGCGAGGATCTTGGGAAGGGGGTCGATTGGGCGGCGAACCCCGCGGACGATTATCTTATAAGGCCGTTTACGGATGAGGAATTGACGACGAGGGTGAATCTGTGCATTGCCCGCGCGCACCGCGACGTGCATGCGAATCCCCTTTCCGGGCTGCCCGGCAATATCCCTATCATGCGGGAGGCGGAGCGGAGAATCGCAGCGGGACAACCCTTCGCCATGGGTTATCTCGATATCGACAACTTCAAGCCGTTCAACGACAAGTATGGCTTCAGCCGCGGCGATGAGGTGTTGCGCATGACGACGCGTCTGCTGGTCAATGCGATCAAGATGCTCGAGAGTAATGAAACTTACGTGGGCCATATTGGCGGCGACGACTTCGTGTTCATGATTCCCTCGGCCCACGTAAACAAGGCGTGCAAGCGCATCATCGCGGACTTCGACGCGATCGTGCCCAGCTTCTACGACGATGAGGATCGGCGGTCGGGGTTCATCCAGGCGGTGGATCGAAGAGGCGCCATTCAGACGTTTCCGCTGATGACCGTGAGCATCGCAGTGGTGGATACGGGTTCGGTGCGCGTCACCCACGTTGCCGGCCTAAGCGCACGGGCGGCGGAGGTGAAGCACTTCACAAAGCAGTTGAGCGGATCGAACTTCATCGTCGACCGCAGGAAGACATAGCCGGGTTTCGGGTTTCGGGTTTCGGGTCTCGGGCGTCGGACCTGTCCGACCTGTCCGACACCCGAAACCCAGGATCTCGCCCTACCTTGAACATTCACTGAGACGATCTCTACCATGCATCAGGTGTGTCTCCGCTATACGAGGTTGGCATCATGCGCGTAGTGATTGCTCCGGATTCGTTTAAGGAATGCGCTTCGGCGGCGGCGGTGTCGAGTGCGCTGTCGGCGGGATGGAAGAGTGTCTTTCCGGAAGCAGAGGTTGTCTGCGTTCCGATGGCGGATGGTGGCGAGGGAACAGTGGATGCGTTGATTGCGGCGACGGGCGGAACGGAAATCGAGTTGCAGGTCATGGGTCCGCTTGGAACACCGGTCGTTGCGAAGTATGGGTTTCTTGGCGAGCGCGTGGTTGCGGAGGACCGCGACCCTACCTCTAATGCAACGGCAGTCATCGAAATGGCTGCCGCGTCGGGTCTTCCGCTCGTGCCCCCCGAGAAGCGGGACCCGCGGGCGACGACGACCTATGGCACGGGTGAATTGGTGCGGGACGCGCTAGAGCGCGGCGCACACCGCATCATCCTGGGGATCGGGGGAAGCGCCACGAATGACGGTGGCGCGGGTATGGCCCAAGCGCTCGGGTTTTCGCTGCTGGACGATGAAGGCCGGGAATTGCCTCCGGGAGGCGCGGCGCTGGCGCGGCTCGCGCGGATCGATTCGACGAGGAGGCACGCGCGACTCGATGGATGCCATATTCTGGTGGCGTGTGATGTGACGAGCCCGCTGTGTGGCCCGCAGGGTGCATCGCTTATGTATGGCCCTCAAAAGGGCGCTACTGAAGCAGTTGCGCGCCAACTGGACGCCGCGTTGGATCATTACGGCAAGGTGTTGGAGAGTCAATTGGGCGTGTGCGTGGCCGACCTGCCGGGCGCGGGCGCGGCCGGTGGCCTTGGCGCGGGGTTGGTGGCGTTCACGGGCGCGGAACTACGGCCGGGTGTCGAGTTGGTGGCGGAAGCGTGCGGCCTTGCCCGGCAGATGGAGGGCGCGGAGCTTGTCATAACAGGCGAAGGCCGCTTGGACGGGCAGACAGCACACGGAAAAACGCCCGCAGGCGTGGCAATCATTGCAAAGCAGCATGGCATCCCGGTGATCGCAGTGGCGGGCGCCCTCGGAACAGGTTATAGGGAAATCTATGCCCAGGGAATCGACGCGGTGTTCGCCATATGCCAAGGCCCGATGACTTTGCCCGAGTCCGTGGGACGCGTTGAAGAGCTGCTGGCCGCTGCGGCAGAGTCGATCGCACGCTTCTGGAGAGTATCGAGGAGAGATTGAGAGAAGAGTTCGCGCACATACGCTTTGAAGATCCCGCGGCGGCCGAGCGGCGGTTATCCTCATTGCTCGATCCGGAGCGGCCGGGAATTGTGGAGCAGGTTGCCGGCGCTTTGTCTGAATCCTCTGAGCCGGGCACGGTGCTGATGCGGCTCGAACGTTTTCTGGAGGCAAGCCCGACTCCGGCTGAGGAACTGGACCGAATGGCCGGGGCGCCTCGCTATGCGCGACTCCTGTGCACGCTCCTCGATCAGAGCCATTTCCTGACGGATACTCTTTGCCTGCACCCGGAATACGCCTGGTGGCTCCAGACCGAGGCCGTGCTTCGCCGCGCGCGCTCCCGTGAGGAAATGGCCGCGGAAGTCATCGCGCAGACCGCGGAATGCGCGTCGTTGGCCGATTGCGCAAGAGTAATGCGGCAGATCAAGCAGCGGGAGATCCTGCGCATTGCAGCGCGGGATATTGTGATGCACGTTCCCCTTCCGTCGCTGACGGAGGATCTGTCGAACCTGGCGGAGGCCGTGCTGGAAGCGGCATTCCGGCTCGGTTCAAGGCTGCTGACGCAACGATTCGGAAAACCGATGGCGGAAACACCCGGCGGATGTACGAGAGAAGTCGCGTTCGTCATCATCGGAATGGGGAAACTTGGGGGACGCGAGCTGAATTTCAGTTCTGACGTGGATCTGCTGTTTATCTACTCGGACGACGGGGAAACGGGCGGGGGCCTGGAAGGTTCCGTGAGCTGCGCCGAATATTACCAGAAACTTGGCGAACAGATCGTTGGGCTGGTGTCCGAACAGACGGCGGACGGACACATATTTCGCGTGGACATGCGGCTTCGCCCGCATGGGCGGCTTAGTCCGTTGGCGGCCGACCTCGAGAGCACGCTGAACTACTACGTTCAGTACGGGCAGGCCTGGGAACGGCAGGCGCTTATCAAGGCACGCCCGGTGGCCGGCGATTTCGAGTTGGGCAAAGAGTTCATCGAACAGACGCGGCCTTTCGCTTTCCCGCGATACTTCGACGATGAAACGCTGGATGCAATCCGCGAGATCAAACAGCAAAAAGAGGCCGAGATCGCGGATCGGCGACAAACCGACATCGAGGTGAAGCTCGGACGGGGCGGCATTCGAGACATCGAGTTCACGGTGCAGATTCTTCAGATGCTCAACGGCGGCAGGATGCCTGAGTTCCGCACCTCGAACACGCTCGACGCGATTAAGGCGCTGGACACGCGCGGGATCCTCCGGGCGTTTGAAGCGACGTCGCTCGCAAGCAACTATGCGTTCATGCGGCGCGTCGAGCACCGCCTCCAGATCGAGGGGAGCCAACAACGGCACGTCCTTCCATCGGACGCTTCCGCGCTAGATCGGTTCGCGCGGAAGCTCGGCTATTCAGATGGCGCGTCTTTCATGGCGGAGTATCATGAGCGGGCCGAAGAATCTCGGGGGATCTTGGATCGTTTTGTCTCGCCGGAAATCTCGGGATACCAGTGGGTCTACGATTTGCTGAGCTTACAGACGGACGGTGAAATTGGGATGATGCATCTTGAAGGATATGGTTTTGAGGATCCCGTGAAGGCGCGGAATGAGCTCTTGCTGCTGTCGGGAGGGCCGGCGGAACAGCCTTATCCGCTTCATGTGCGGCAGCAGTTCGCGGAGATCGCACCGACGCTGCTGGAAGCCCTCGGAGCGTGTTCCGACCCGGACGCGACGCTGATCCGGCTGAGTCGCATCCTGACAAACCTTCGTGCGCCGGGGGCCATCTATGACACGTTGAAAGGCAACCCGTCGCTTGGCCGCCACCTTGCGACGCTTGTCTCCAATAGCCAATATCTCAGCGAGATCCTGGTTCGCGACCCAAGCCTGTTTGATAGCTTCAGCTCACGCGACGCGCTGAACACCGCTCACACGCGCGAGGATCTCGAGGCGGAACTGGCAAACCTGCGGCGGGCCTATGACCCGGAAGCGGCGCCTTGCCGGCTGCGAGACGGTGAGACGCTGCGAATAGGGATACGGGAGCTTTTCTGTGGCGCGACCGTGCAGGAGGTCGGGCAGGAGCTGACGCAGTTGGCGGAGGTCTGCCTGGACTACGCGCTTGAGCGGGCGCGCACGGACGTAACGGAGCGGTACGGGGCGGCGCATGGGGCTTTCGCGATCCTTGGCTTGGGCAAGCTGGGCGGGCGCGAAATGGGTTACGGGAGCGACCTCGACCTGGTATTTGCGTACGACGGGGGTGCGAAGGTCGATTCAGAAATGGCGGCCTCGGAGTATTTCGCGGCGGTGGCCGCATACACGATGCGCCGCCTTAAGGAGCCGACTCGTTACGGGGTCCTCTACGACATCGATGCGCGTCTGCGTCCCGACGGAAACAAGGGTGTGCTGGCCGTCAACCACCGCCGGCTCGAGGAGTATTATCGCGAGAATGCGGAACCTTGGGAACGGCTGGCGATCATCAAGGTAAGGGCCGTGGCCGGAGATGGCGAGTTCGGCAAACGCATCGAGGAACGGCTTCGCGCGGTCGTTTTCTCCGTGCCGCTGACGGGTGATTCGGCATCGAAGATAGAGGGCATCCGCAAAAAGATCGTGCAAAGCGCCTCTGACCTGCACCTGAAAAAAGGCGAGGGCGGCCTAGCCGGAATCGAGTTCGCGGTGCGGCTGCTTCAGTTGCGGCATGGAGGGCATCTCCCCGATTTGCGGCGAGGCGACGTGCTGGGCGCCTTGGAAGCGCTCGAACGGCACGGGGTGGCGGAAAGGCACGAGATCGCGACGTTGCGCGAAGCATATCTGCTGTTCAGGCGGATCGAGAACCGGCTGCGGCTGATGCATGGGCGCTCGACAAGCCTCTTACCGGAAGATCCCGCGGCACAGGCGGAACTGACGCAGCGCCTTGGCATCGAGGGAGATATCGTTGATCTGACGCGCGAGTACAGAGTGAAAGTTCAGGCAATTTACGCTAAAATCCTATCCGGCATGGCGGATGTACGATAGGACGCGGGTTTGATGAAATTCGCAAGAGCGTGTACGGAAAGGTTCCGGGATGGCTTCCAAGGACTGGGTGCCATGGATAAGACGGCGTCGCTTTCCGCTGTTATACCCAATGGACGGGCTCATACGACGACGCCGTCTTATCCATGCCACCCCGCAGCCAACGAGCTTTCCGTACACGCTCTAAGGCAATCCCATGGAACTGCAGCGAACATATGATCTTAATGTAGCGGCCACGACGCAGTTGATCACGCCGTGTGCATTGAAGGAAGCGCTGCCCATGACGCCCCCGGCCAACAGGACGGTCGTGGAAGGGCGCGAGACCATCAAACGGATCCTACGCCGGGAGGATACGCGACTGTTGGTGATTGTGGGGCCATGCTCGATCCACGATCATGCGGCGGCCCTGGACTATGCGGGCCGGCTGGCAAAGCTTCGCGAGACGGTCGAGGACCAGTTGTTCCTGGTCATGCGGACGTATTTCGAGAAGCCGCGCACGACGTTGGGATGGAAGGGCCTTGTGAACGACCCTCATCTGGACGGGACATACGACATGGCAACGGGTCTGTACAAGGCCCGTGAGATCCTATTGGCCGTGTCTGAGATGGGGATGCCTGGAGCGACGGAGGTGCTGGACCCCATCGTTCCGCAGTACCTGGACGACCTCGTGGCTTGGGCAGCGATTGGGGCGCGCACGACGGAATCGCAGACGCACCGGGAAATGGCCAGCGGATTATCGATGCCGGTCGGGTTCAAGAACAGCACGGACGGCAACCTGCGGGTCGCAATCGACGCGATGGTCTCTGCCCGGCAGCCGCACCATTTTCTCGGGATCGATCAAGAAGGGCGGACAGCCGTTATTTCGACGCGCGGCAATTCATGCGGCCACGTCATCATGCGCGGCGGGTTCGATCATCCCAACTACGATCCGGTCAGCGTGACGATGGCCGAGGAGCAGATGAGGGAGGCAGGACTGGCGCCGCAGATCATGATAGACTGCGGCCACGCGAACTCGGACAAGCGTCCGCGGCTTCAGGCACACGTGCTGAAGAGCGCTCTGCAACAGCGTTTCGACGGAAACACGTCGATCATTGGGGTGATGATCGAGAGCAATATCAAGGAGGGTAAACAGCCCTTGGCAAGTGATCCGTCAAAGCTCGAGTATGGTCTCAGCATCACCGACCCTTGCCTGAGCTGGGAAGACACCGCGCGACTGTTGAAGTTTGCGCGGGACGAGTTGGCTAGCGGCATTCACGCAGGCCAACTGCGGGGTTCATTCTGAGCCGGCGCCCGGCCGAGAGTGTTGTTTGACGCGAACGTGCCAATGTGGTAATGTGAAAGTCACGTTGCATTTAGGGTTGTGATGGAATAATATGCTGACTTGCGCGGTTTCGGGGCGGGTGCACCCCTTTACAATTCCACCCAAAGAATGTTAGGATACAGCCCATCTTGCGTGGGCCCGGAGGCCGTCGGAGGTCGGAACGCCACGAAAAGCCTTTACTTGCAACGAATACAATGAGGCCTTATTGCAGGACAATGTGCGTCTTGGCAAGATGGCAAGGTTCGGAAAGGAGAGAGAAATGAAGAAGACGTTAGCGGTTGTGTGTGTGTTGCTTCTGGTAGTAGCGATCGGTTGCTCGCCGAAGCCTGCAGCGCCAAAAGCGGATGTTAAAGCGCCGAAGACCATGATGCCGCCTCCGGCTCCGCCGATTAAGTCCGTTACTCCGCCTCCGGCAGTTCCGGCACCTCTGCCTCCGGCAGTTCCGGCACCTCTGCCTCCGGCAGTTCCGGCACCTCCGCCTCCGGCAGCTCCGGCGAAATAGCTGGACGGGTTAAAGTGGCGTCGATATCGGGATCTTCCGCCCCGCCTTGCGGGGAGGTAAAGATCCCGATTGTTTTCTCGATGGACCGAAAGTCATGGGTAGCAGGCTGAAAACAGGGGCTGCGGCAAACGCTCAGGCAAGCGCTTTGCGGTATCCCTCGAGCGCCGCGCGGCCCATGTCCTCGAAAGTGAATCGCCGTGCACGTTGAGGTCCGGCTTCGGCGCAATGCCGGCGCAACGCGCTATCGGTGAGCAAGCGGACGAGACCTGATTCCATCGCCTCCACATCATAGGGGTCGCACTTGAGGGCGGCATCGCCGGCAACCTCAACCAGTGCGGCAGCGGTCGAGATGAGCACGGGCACACCGGAAGCAAGGGCTTCGACGACTGGGAAGCCAAAGCCCTCGTAAATCGACACGTATGCGAAAGCGGCAGCACCGCAGATGAGCGCCGGCAGGTCCGCGTCGTCCAAGTAGCCGGTAAAGATAATCTGGTCCGCCAGTCCGCGCTTCTCAAGTTCCTCGGCTATGGGTCCATAGAAGGTGCGTCGTCCGGTAAGCACCAGGCGGTGGGGCAATCCGTGCTCACTGAGCCTGGCTACGGCTTGAGCCAGGCGGACCACGTTTTTCCGAGGTTGAAGCGTGCTGATGCAGAGGATGTAGTCCTGGGGAAGCCTGTACCTTTCACGGACGGCCGTCAGCGCGCTTTCGTCGGAAATGGGGCGGTACATCGGGTCCACGGCAGGGGAAACAACATCTATCTTCTCCGGAGACACGCGGTATATCTCAGCGACCTCCTGTTTGATGGCGTTCGTCAAGCAGAACACGCGCCTTGCTCGCCTTAACGTCCCCGGAGTCAACAACTGCAGCCGGTAGCGCTCGACAGGCATCAGGGTCTCCGGGAAGCGCTTCCATACGACGTCATGAAGAGCCACAACGTACGGGCAAGGGCAGTATGGAGGCGCCGTATACTGGACATGGAGAATGTCGAGTCGTTGTCGTATGGCTGCCATCGGCAATAGTATCGGCACTCGCACCCACGATGAGCGAACAGCGAGGGGTATTATAGGGAATTCACGACATACAACATGTCTCTTGCCAGCGTTCGGGTTCACGAGGGCAACCAGGTCGGTCTCTGGCGCAACGGTGTGTATCGCGCGCAGGAGTTGGCGCACATAGGTCTCGTTGCCCCCGGCTCGGGTCCCGAGGGCGTGCGCGTCAATGCCGATTCTCATAGTTTCTCACTGTCGTCGGTTGTACTCGTCCAGAGCTTCGATATAAGTCTCCGTCACCTTCGCCGTCATGGCTGAGAGCGTAAACCTTTGTTCGACAAATGCGCGGCCCCTCTCCCCCATTCTCACACAGCGTTCGGGGTCTTTCGCCAATGCGCGCAGCGCGTCCGCAAGCGCATTCACATTCTTAGGCGGCACGAGAAGGCCCGCGTGGCCCGCATCGAACGTCTCGCGGGCGCCTCCGATATCCGATGCGATGACGGGGCGCCTGGCAAGTTGGGCCTCGAGGACTGCCGTTGGGAATCCTTCTTCCTGAACAGAGGGTTGGACGAAGATGTCCATGCCGCGCAACGCGCCTGGAAGGTCATCGTAGAAACCGGTGAAGGTCACGCGGGAACGGAGGCCGAGTTCGGAGGCGTAGTTCTCCAAAGGACGTCTCAGGTCGCCCGTGCCGACAATAAGGAGGCGCAAAGCTGGGATTTCGTTCGCGAGGATCTTGACCGCATCGAGGAGATAGCGGTGGCCCTTTTCCGGAAACAGCCGGCTAACCGTTCCGGCGACTATGGCTTCGTCCGGGATGCCCAATTTGCGGCGGACCTCGGGGCGCGAGCCGCCGGAATCGAACTTGGTCAGGTCAAGCCCGGTGTGAATGACGCGGATCTTGTCTTCCTCAGTTCTGCCTTTGAGGATCTTTGTCTTCATGTCGTTTGAGACGGTGATGACACGTTCGAAATTGGGCAGGGCGAGGTTGCGTTCGACCCAATGGTTCGCTCGCGCGCGGAACCGATACCACGTCTCCCACCAACCGTAAGGGCTCGCGACGCACGCGCACGGCCACCGCTTTCGCCTGACACCGACAAGGACGATGGAGTTGGTGTCATGCGCGTGGATCAGGTCAATATGGTGCTTCCCGATGAGCTCCCTGATCTTGCGCCGGGCTGAAAACCAGTCGGTCCGGCCGTCCCATGGAATGCGGTCGTCGGGAATGAAGTGTCCTTCCTTTCGCGCCGCCTCGATGAACTGCCGGTCTGTTCCTGAAGGCGTCTCGTAGGGAATGACGGTGATGTTGAAGCGGTCTTTCGGAAGGTGTTTCAAGAGCAGGAGGATGATCGTGTGGGAACCCCCAAAGGCCCACGTCCGAATCAAGTAGAGCACGTTGACGGGTCTCACGGTTTCTTCCCCAAGGAGACAGTGATGATGGTCTCTTCTCTTTCGCGGAGGTGCACGGATTGAGTCATCGGGCTCCCTGTCTCCGGAATCACGGTGAGATCGTAGTCGCCCGCAAAGCCGTCCACCGTTAGAGCGCCATCCTCGGCAGTCTGCGTTTCAATGTTCGTGGTCCACTCGGCTATTCTCTGTTGCAGCCGCTCGAGAACGGGCCTCGGCTTCCCACTGGGATCAAGCAGACTTCCCGTTTCAACATCGGGCTTGAGATCTGAGATCCCCCACCATGTGATCGAGTGTACTTGCGGGTGAGAAAAGGCAAGCGTGTATACGGCATCAGCATAGCCGGCTTGGGCGGCTTCGTCCCATTTCTCGGACCAGACACGGTATTGCCAGGTGCTCGGGCACGTTGAAGGCACCGAGAACTCGGTGATATGGAGGGGCTTTCCGAAACGCGAGTAGAGATCAATCAGATCGAGGATCGAGGCAGGCGTGAAGGCGGGTCCTTCGCGTCCGCCGAGCATGGCGCTGAGGCGGAACCCGGGATAGACCTGCAAACCGATGATGTCCACGTCGTTCAGGACCCCCGCGTCCGAGGCTTGCCGGAGAAACTCGGAGTAGGTAATAGGATAGTTGTCCACGGGTTCGTTGTCCGTCGTGTACATCATGTATTTCGCGCCGAAGTTTGTTTCGTGAGCGCTATTGATGAGGGTCGGCTTGCTCGACACCTCTTTGACGTTCCGTGCGGCAGCGCGGACTATACTCAGGATCACGTCTCGCGGCAGATTCACGATGTTGGTGCAGCCGGGCTCGTTCATCGCCTCCCACAAGTCGATCTCGCCGCCCAAGGGACTTTCCAACAGTGCTCGCTGCTGCGAAAGGATCGCCGGAGGCAGGTCCGGCGCGCCCATCTTCAGGGCCTTGTCAGGCAGTATGCCATAGTCTTGAAGGTAAATGACGCCGTGGGCTTTGACTTTGTACCCTAGTTTCTTGAGCGCGCCGACACCAAACACGCCATCGATCATAGACCAAGTGGTCTCGTTCCCAAGTTGAACTTGGGAACGAGAAGGACGAGATGACTGTGGTTCCGTCCAGTTCCAACCCAAGAGAACGGTGGCCATATCGAAGCCTGCTTTGCGGGCGGACTCGTATGCCGCGGCATTGTACGGGCTGCCCTCGTATACGCCGAACAGAAAATCATGGGAACGTTGTGCGAGCCGCACCTTGCACGCACCCTTCGTGCCTTCCACGTTCAGCCGAAGCTTGCCCTTGCGGACGGCGGGAATCGACGAGCGCGCAGCGTCGAGTTCAAGCTGGTCGCGCAGCCGCAGTGCGGCAAGAAGGGTCTCGTCGGCTCTCTTGGCGCGTTTAGCGGGTTCCGAATTGCCGAGGGCTTCGTTTAGAGAGACTTCAACCGCGGCGATCCGCTCCTTGGCGTCAGGGCCAAATCGCTCGGACCGCCGCACAAGCTGCGCGACCGCGGTGCGTGCGAGCTCAGCGTTAACTTCGAGGATGATGCATTCGCCGGGCGCGGAAACGGGGAATCCCTGGCCGCCGTTGTCCGCGCGAAGCCACAACTTCATGTAGCTTGGGACTTCCCAGAACAGGAGATGCACCACGTAACTCGCCCCCGGTTCCACGGCAAAAGCGGGAAGGCCGTTCTCGCGTTTGGCATTCGCGCCCGCGGAAACATCGTCGTGCACCCACCAGGCTGACGGCGGCCTCATTTCGCCCTCGAGGTTCGTCAGATAGGCGAATTGCCCGGAATACGTTCCTTTTCTGATATAGTCCTCGTAGCGCATGAGCCGCCCGTCGGCGTCATAGGCTTTGAGCACGAGGCATCCTGAGGGCGGAAGACGCAGCGTGGCCGCAGGCGAATCGCCGACTACGTAAATGCGAGGCTGGATGCTGAAGGAATAAACCCCCTGTTCGTTTCGGAGCGTCGGGGGCTGAATCGCTATCAGGTGTCCCTTTTCGGCCTCGCTAAACTGAAATGCGCCGTCTTGCGAGGTGGTCGTGTACTGCTTGAAGGCATACTGTGGCGACATCAGCGCCACGAAGGCGGCTGCAATAGGACGCCCCGCCGTATCTTGGACAGTCGCGGAAAAGGCTCGTGCGTCTTGGTTCGATACGAACCCTACGCACAGAAAGAGCGATAACGATAGCGGCCAAACGCGAATGACAGCCGCACTGCGTCGCGTATGCCCCCGCCCCGTGTTCGTGCTCTCGTTCGTAATCGTACTACTCCGAAAATGCGAACGTTCGTTGTGCCGGCTTTAGCCGGGAGCTCGCCGCTGACCCGGCTAAAGCCGGTACAACGAACATTCTGATCATCTCTGGGAGAAACACCTGGTTTCATGCAAACTCGTAATCGAGACAACGCTTGTCCCAGGACAATCCCCAACATGTATCGTGCGCGGGGCGCACGACTCATGACGCGCCTATTATGGAAAGGCTTAGAACGAAGTTCAAACGCGATTTGGAGTCGATGACGATTGCGATCGGACTGAACGTAACTCGCGGAATGTGAACTATCCGCTTTCATTCGCTAGAATTGACCGGCGGTGAGTGTTCGCAGGGAGGTAACCGCGCATGTCTAGGCTGGAACGGTGGAGGATTATGATGGTGTGGTGTGTGCTGGTGCCCGTGTGTTGCTTTGGGGAGGCCGGGCGGTTTCCGTCCGTCGATAAGCTGCCGAAGATCCGACAATTGCCGAATCCGTTCAAGATGAACGACGGATCGCGTGTTGCCACGATTCGAGACTGGCAACGTCGCCGCGAGGAGATCCTCGCGCTGCTGCTGCATTACGAATACGGACATCCCCCGCCTCCGCCGGATAATCTGAAGTGCGAGGTGGTTTCATCGGTCCCGGCGCTCGATGGCAAGGCCACGCTGCGGCGGGTCGTGATGACAATGGGGCCTGAGCACAAGCTCAAAGCCAATGCCGGGCTGTACGTTCCCTCGAGAGGAACCGGGCCTTTCCCTGTGTTGTTGGCCATCGATCCGGTTTGGGAGCCAAGCCTGGAGACCGCCGCCCGTCACGCCGTCGATCAAGGTTTTATTTTCGCGGGATACGACAGTCACGATTTTGACCAGGACAGCGAAGACCGATCCGACGGCGCGCATCCGCTCTACCCCGAATATGACTGGGCGACGTTGGCGGTATGGGCATGGGGCGCGCTACGAATGGTCGATTATCTCATGACGTGTCCGGAGGTCCAACCGGATCACATCGCGCTTACGGGACATTCGCGCAGAGGAAAGACGGCGCTCCTTGCCGCGGCGCTGGACACGCGCATCGCCCTTGTCGCGCCTCACTGTTCGGGCGCGGGCGGGGCCGGTTGTTTCCGAATCCTTGGCGTGGGATCCGAGTCGCTGGAATCCATAACGCACCCGAATCGGTTCCATTACTGGTTCCAGCCGCGTCTGCGTGAGTTTGCGAGAAAGGAGAACCGGTTGCCGTTCGACCAACACTTTTTGAAAGCGCTGGTTGCGCCCCGATGCATCGTGTCCATCGAGGGCCTCGAGGACCACTGGGCGAACCCGCTGGGGACGCAGCAGGTGTGGCGCGCCACCCAACCCGTGTTTGACTTCCTCGGCGTGCCCGAGCGAAATGTCTTGCACGTGCGGCCCGGGGGACATGACACCACGGAAGAGGACTGGCTCACGCTGCTTGATTACTGTGACCATTTCTTCTTCGGTAAGCCGCTGAAGACGCCGACACCATTGATTCCATTTCCGGACGCTCCTCGACCGTTCTCGTGGAAAGCGCCGAAGCCAACCTGATTCAGCCGCTCTTGTGCTGTGCGCGGAAAAGTGCGCATAATCATTGTTGTGTGGGGACGAAGGTAGAGTCATGCTCACGGAACTTCCCTCGACAGAAATGACCGGGAGAATCGCGGGACACGTGGGTCCGGATGAGCCGCTGTTGCTGGTGGCGGAAACGGACCTTGGCCG